>Ga0265298_10004874_pt1 | contig 17008 bp, 10 predicted proteins | sample AusTroGonzalo_MG_3_FD_193486 | JGI IMG/M metagenome (GOLD analysis project Ga0265298, IMG submission 193486) | Bovine rumen microbial communities from tropical cattle in Woodstock, Queensland, Australia - Gonzalo_01 | ecosystem: Host-associated > Mammals > Digestive system > Stomach > Rumen ... | reverse complement strand
ACAATGAACGCCAACAGCGGTACGATGAAACTTATTAATGTTCAGGATGCCGTTAAAGAAATCTTTAAAATTGTCGGATTTATGGGGATTATGGATATTGAGTAATGTTTTCTTCGTGGAAGAAATGGTTTTCTAAGCAATCTCTTACTTTTCGTTTGAGTATAAGCATCCTCACCAGCGTATTTATTTGCGGGGTGGGGTTGTTGTTTTTTACGGCTCAATACTATTTGCCGCAAGTCAGACAACGACTTGATGATTTTGCCAATTTCAAACTGCAAAATGAAATAAAAAATATCTCGCTTATCGTAAACGAAACTCAAGATGCCACGCTTACCATTAAAAACACGTTGAAAGAGTTGCAAACAACGGATGTTACCCTGTTCAGACATTTGTTGCAATCTGCCTTAAAGACCCTGACTTATGATGAATCCGATACGTCTCATGCTTGGATTTATGTTTTTCCGGACGGAGATGTCAGAACCGGAATTTTGTATGCGGCAAGGATGAACAACGGAGAATTTGAGTTTTCCGAGCAAAAAGTTGACGATTTCTACCGACTGTATCCGTGGTTTAAGAAAGTTCCGAAGGAAGAAAAATTCTTCTGGTCCGAGCCTTATATTGATAAAGACTTGGATGATAAACATTGGGTAGCCAGTAATTTGTTGCCGTTTAAGTTTGCCGGTTCGGATGAATTCAACGGTTTGGTTGCGGTTTCTATTGATTTGAAAGAGCTTAAAACCGAAATAAACAATAATGAAGATGAAAAATACGGACAAACGCTTTTAATATCGCATGACGGTTTGTATGTTTCTCACCCGAATCCCGACATAGAATTGAAAAAGACCATTTATGATTTGGCAAAAGAATATAATTTGCCCGAATTGAACGTGGCCGGTTTTAAGTTGAAAGACGGAGTGTCCGGCAATATCAGTATGAAGGGTTCGTCGGTTTACGGTAAACCGGTTATTTTCTTTTATGCTCCGGTACCGGATTTGAATTGGGGTGTTTGCCTGGTGTCTTCTCAAGATGAATTTTTCTTGCCGTTTAAAGAGTTTCATATAAAAGCGGTGGGAGCAATGTTGTTGTTCTTGCTTGTATTGTTTATTGTCATCAGTTGGATTTGCCATCGTTCCACCAAACCGCTTTTGGATTTGAGCAAAATAGCTTTGCAATATGGTAACGGTGATTTTTCGGCTGAGCTCCCGATAAATGATTCGGCAGACGAAATAGGGGTGATGACCAAAGCCTTCCATAAAATGCGCGATAATTTGCTTTCTCATATTGAAATGGTGAAAAAAGCGGCCATAGACGCGCAAAAAAATCAAAGTGAGTTGGAAATCGCCAAGAATATTCAGCAATCGGCTTTACCGGTTGATTTTCCGTGTCACGGTGTGTTTGAAGTGTATGCTTCAATGAAACCGGCGCGTCATGTCGGCGGTGATTTTTACGATTTCTTCTTTATCGGAGAAGATAAATTTGCGGTTTTGGTAGCGGATGTTTCCGGCAAAGGAATACCGGCCGCTTTGTATATGATGACGGCCAAGGCGCTCATTAAAAACACTGCCAAATCGGGTATGGATACGGCCCAAGTATTTTATTTGGTCAATAATGATTTGTGCAGCGGTAATCAAACAAATATGTTTGTTACGGCGTTTTTAGCGGTGCTTGACCTGAAAACCGGCGTTTTGGAATATGTTAATGCCGGACATAATCCGCCGTTTTTGCTTGATGAGGGCGGATATAACATGATGGATGTAAAACGCAATATGGTGTTGGGCGGTTTGGAAAATGTCCCTTATGTTTCCGAAAAATTGCAGATGAAAAAAGGCCAACGTATATTCTTGTACACCGACGGTGTCAGTGAGGCACAGAATAAAGACGGCGAATTTTTCGGTGAGGAGCGTTTACGTCAATCTTTGGAACAGGATATGCAATCGGCAAGACATACCCTTTCTTTGGTGCAAAAAGCCGTTGATGATTTTGTTGACGGTGCGGAACAGTCGGATGATATTACCATGTTGGAATTGCTTTATTGTGGTTTGGAAGAAGATTTATTGGTGGTTAAAGCAGAGATTTCGGAAACCGCAAAAGTTTTGCAGGCCGTTGAGGCGGATATGGAAAGCAAAAATGTTTCTTTTGAAGGACAATCCAAAATCATGGTGGCCTGCGAAGAGATTTTTTCAAATATTGCGCAATATGCGTATAAGGACGGCGGTATGGTGCGCATTCGCTCAACCGTTGCATACGGCAAATATTTGTTGCGCTTTATTGATAACGGTACGCCGTATAATCCTTTGGAAAAAGAAGATCCGGATATCAGTACCAGTGCGGAAGAAAGAGATATCGGCGGTTTGGGCATTTTCATAGTAAAACAGACAATGAACGAGGTTAACTATGAACGTATTGCCGATCAAAATATATTGACCGTCGGCGTAAAATTATAAACCTGAAGTCAGATTGAAAAATACAAAACCGAACATATTTTCCTTTGCGGGGGAGAATACTATGTTTAGGATTATCAAGTGGTTTTTCTACGGTTTTATATTTGTATTGTTGTGGCAGGTTGCCCGGGTGTTGGACGGTAATAACGAACAACTAAAAGGGGTAACTTTGCGTTTGAGCGATGATTTTGAAGAAAGTGCGCACAACGTCCTTGAACAGGGGCAAAAAAACATACTTGACGTACAGCAAAATTTGGCGGATTCCGTAAAACGGGCAAGTCAACAATATATAAGCGAAATAATGAAATAATCAGTCTTTTTTAAGGTGGATAAAAGATAAAAAAAACTTTTTATTTTCGGGGTAATTTGCTATCTTGAATCAGTTTAATTTATATAGAAAATAAGAGGTATAAAGTGACTGAAGAAATTCAAGAAAATAATGTGATTAAAACGGACAATATTGCCCCGACCATGATTTCGGAAGAAATGCGTCGCAGCTACTTGGATTATGCCATGAGCGTGATTGTTTCGCGTGCGCTTCCGGATGCTCGTGACGGTATGAAGCCGGTGCATCGTCGTATTATTTACGGTATGTACGAAAACGGCTACGATTCCACCAAACCTTATCGTAAATCGGCACGTATTGTCGGTGATGTTATGGGTAAATATCACCCGCATGGCGACAGCTCAATTTATGAAGCCATGGTACGTATGGCGCAACCGTTTTCAATGCGTGTTACGTTAGTTGACGGACAAGGTAACTTCGGTTCTATGGACGGCGACGGTGCTGCGGCTATGCGTTATACCGAAGCGAGACTTGCTAAGGTGTCAGCTTGCCTGACCGACAACTTGGATGAAGACACCGTTGACTTTATGCCTAACTATGATGAATCGTTGCAAGAACCTACGGTGTTGCCGGCTCGTTTTCCTAACTTGCTTGTTAACGGCGGTAACGGTATTGCCGTCGGTATGGCAACCAATATTCCTCCGCACAATTTGGGTGAAGTTATTGATGCTTGTTGCGCCTATATTGATAATCCGCAAATCAGCATTGAAGAGTTGACACAGATAGTTCCGGGACCGGATTTCCCGACCGGCGGTTTGATTTTGGGTTACGGCGGTGCCAAACAGGCATACTTAACCGGCCGCGGTTCGGTAATGATGCGTGCCAAATGCTCAATAGAAGAAATTCGCAAAGACAAAGAAGCCATCATTGTTCACGAAGTGCCGTATCAGGTAAATAAGGCCAATTTGGTGGCTCATATTGCGGAATTGGTTAAAGACAAGCGAGTTGAAGGCATTTCCGACATCAGAGATGAATCCGATCGTCAGGGTGTACGTATTGTTATTGAAATCAAACGTGATTTCCAGGCTGATGTAATCTTGAACCAGTTGTATAAATATACCGAATTGCAAACCAGTTTTGGTATGAATATGTTGGCCATTAACGGCGGTCGTCCGATGATGATGAATTTACGCGACATTATCTCCACCTTTATTGAGTTCAGAGAGGAAGTTATTCGCCGTCGTACCATTTATCGCTTGAACAAAGCGCGTGACAGAGCCCATGTTTTGGTAGGCTTGGCAATAGCGGTTGAAAACTTGGATCCGGTAATTGAATTGATTAAAACCGCACCGACACCGCAAGATGCTCGCGAAAGATTGATTAACACCGAGTGGAAGGCCGGCAGTATTGCTTCTTGGGTTGATTTGATTGATGAGCCGGACCATAAGGTGGAAAACGGTATTTATCGCTTATCCGAAGATCAGGCCAAAGCAATTTTGGATTTGAAATTACAGCGTTTGACCGGTTTGGAACGTGATAAAATTCATGAAGAGTTGGTTGAAATCGGTGCCGATATCAAAGAATTTCTTTCAATTTTATCCAGCCGTGAAAAATTATACGGCATTATGCGTGATGAATTAGTGGCAGTAAAAGACGAATATGCCACCCCGCGTTTGACGCAAATTGAAGATATTGAATATAATCAGGATATTGAATCGCTTATTCAACGCGAAGAAATGGTGGTTACCGTTACCGAAGAGGGCTATATCAAACGTGTTCCGCTCAGTGCTTATAAAGCACAAAAGCGCGGAGGTAAGGGTAAATCTGGTATGACAACCAAAGACGAAGATTTTGTTACCCGTCTGTTTGTGGCCAGTACCCATACGCCGGTGTTGTTCTTCTCTAACAAGGGTATTGTTTATAAGATGAAGGTTTATAAACTGCCGCTCGGTTCGCCGACCTCCAAGGGTAAGCCTTTCATTAATTTATTGCCGCTTGTCAGCGGAGAGAATATCACGGCCATAATGAAATTGCCGGAAAATGTTGAAGATTGCAAAAACTTGTCAATTGCGTTTGCTACTTCTTCGGGTAATATTCGCCGCAACAGCCTGATGGACTTTGTCAATGTTCAATCTAACGGTAAGATTGCCATGAAGCTTGATGAAGGCGATAAGTTGATTAATGTTGCTATGTGCGATGAAAACAATGATATTATGCTTGCTACCCGCATGGGTAAGTGCATACGTTTCCCGGTGACTGATGTTCGTGTATTTGTCGGACGTAATTCAACCGGTGTACGCGGTATCAAACTCGCCAAAGGCGATGAAGTTATTTCCATGACCATGCTTAAGCATATTAAGGCAAGCGTTGAAGAACGTGACGAATACTTAAAAGTTTCGGGAGCCATGAAGAGAACCGATGCCGAAAGCGGCACCGATACCTGCATAACCGCAGACCAGACCGGATTGCTGAATTTGTTAAGCTTAGAGCAGTTTGAAGAAATGCAGAAGCTTGAAGAATTCATCTTGACGGTTACGGTTACCGGTTTTGGTAAACGCTCGTCTTCTTACGAATACAGAGTTACCGGCCGTGGCGGTTCGGGTATTGCCAATATTGAGCTTTCACCTCGTAACAAAGAAGTTGTAAGTTCGTTCCCGATTACCGATGATAAAGATATTATGATGGTGACCGACGGCGGAAAATTAATCCGTATGCCGGTTGATGATATCCGTATTGCCGGACGTAAGACACAGGGTGTTATTTTGTTCCGCACAGCTGATGATGAAAAGGTGGTGTCGGTTACCAAGTTAGATGCCGATGACGGTACCGATGAGGAAATTGAGGAAGAAAATGACAACGTTGTTGACAGCGAAGGCGAAACAACCGATGTCATAAACGAACCTAAGACCGACGAGGCCGATGCCTAAAAGCCTTTAAGGTCAATGAAATAAAGCTCCATCGTCTAAGCGGTGGGGCTTTTTTTAATGAGAATTTAAAAATATCTTGCAAATTAGACAAATTTATTGTAATATACTCATAGTTTCAATAAGCATTATGGTATATTATAGATATATGGATTTTAATTTCATATTCTTCTTCTTTTTTAGAAGATATTCCGTTTTGCTTGAAAAATAGAGTATTAATAATTAAAAAAGATAGATTATGAAACAGAAGGTTATTTTCACAGTGGCTATGATTATTTGTTTTATCATCGTTATGATGGCAACACCAGAGGTAGAGTTAGGATATAACTTCCCCGGTGATGAAGGAACAAATAAGTTATTGGCAGGTCTTGTGGCTCTTATCGCCTCTCTTTGGGGATCCGTTACCAGTAGAGTAAAGATGGTAGCAATACTTTTCGTACTCTCTATCGTGATGATCAGTTTCTTCGGTTTGGCTTCAATGTTTGCCGCCGGATTTATGTTCATCGTGGCAGTGGTAATGGTAATGATAAATCCCGAATTGAAGGATTTTATTCTTACTCCGTTCAAAGAAGACGAGGATAAGTAAACCTTAAAGATAAAGCGTTGTTGTTCGGTAACGGACAGCAACGCTTTTCTTTTTGCTTTAGACGAAAGTCTATTTCAAATACCAGTCAACTGTTTTGACAATACCGGTATCAAAATTTTCATCGGCTTTCCAACCTAATTCGCGGCTCAATTTGGCCGAGTCAATGGCATAGCGGAAGTCGTGTCCGGCACGATCTGCCACAAAGGTAATCAAATCGGCATACTTCTTGCCGTTTTTGCGCGGTCTGCGTTCATCAAGCAAAGCGCAAATTGTTTTAACAATCGTAATGTTGTTGCGCTCGTTGTGTCCGCCGACATTATAAGTTTCTCCGGCCTTACCGGTATGATAAATCAAGTCAATGGCTTTGCAGTGATCCAAAACATACAGCCAGTCACGTACGTTTTCACCTTTGCCGTAAATCGGTAACGGCTCTTCCGCCAAAGCTTTTTCAATTATGTGCGGAATCAACTTTTCATGATGTTGTTTCGGACCATAGTTATTGGAACAGTTAGAAGTGGTGACGTTCATACCGAAAGTGTGATGATAGGCGCGTACCAAAAAGTCGGAACCGGCTTTACTGGCGGAATATGGCGAGTTCGGAGCATAAGGTGTGGTTTCCTTGAAAAATCCTTCCGCACCTAATGTGCCGTAAACTTCATCGGTGGAAATATGGTGGAAACGGCAACCTTCGTATCCGGCCTTATATTTATTAGGAGCTTCCATCCAATGTTTGCGGGCAGCTTCCAACAAATTGAAAGTACCTACCAAGTTGGTATTAATGAAAGCACGCGGACCTTTAATGGAGTTATCCACATGGCTTTCGGCCGCAAAGTGAATTACACCTCTGATGTCATATTTCTCAAACAACTCCTCAATTTTATCGGCGTTGCAAATATCTTCCTTAATGAAGGTATAGTTAGGCATATTTTCACATTCTTTAACATTATCCAAATTACCGGCGTATGTCAGCTTATCCAAGTTGATAACGTTATAATTCGGGTATTTGGCGCAAAAATACGGCACAAAGTTTGAGCCGATAAAACCGGCGCCACCGGTAACTAAAATTGTTTTAGACATTGTTTTAATCCTTCTTCCCAGTGTGGAATTTCAATATTAAAGGTTTCTTTTATTTTGCTCTTGTCCAACACGCTGTAAAACGGGCGTGTGGCTTTGGTCGGGTATGCCGAGCTCGGAATAGGGTTAACTTTGCAGTTCAAGCCGGATAATTCCATAATTTTGCGAGCAAAGTCATACCAAGAGCATACACCTTCGTTTGTAAAGTGATATACACCTTTGTTAGCCGCACTCATCTGCGGTAAGATTTGGGCAATGGCTTTGGCCAAATCGGCGGCGTATGTCGGAGTGCCGATTTGATCTGCCACTACGTTTAAGTTTTCTCTTTCAGCTCCCAAACGACGCATGGTCTTAACAAAGTTGTTGCCATACGGAGAATAGAGCCAAGCAGTGCGGATAATAACCGCAATATCGGCATATTTTAAGACTTCCTGTTCTCCGGCTAACTTGGTTTTTCCGTAGACGGAAATAGGGTGAGCCTCATCTTCAGGTTGATAAGGCTTATGTCCCGAACCGTCAAAAACGTAGTCGGTGGAAACGTGAACCACTTTGGCACCGGATTTTGCCAGATTACGCGGACCGTCTATATTGATTTTGGCCGCCAAATCGGCATCATCTTCCGCCTTATCAACCGCGGTATAAGCCGCACAATTGATAATGGTATCCACATTGTGTTCTTTCACATATTTTTTAACCGCTTCTTCATCGGTAATATCCAAATCGGCAACATCGGTTAAAATTGCATCCGGTAACAACTTGGCAAGTTCGGTACCGAGCTGTCCGTTACTACCCGTTATCAGGAACATCTTTCAATCCTTTCGCAATTCTGTCTTTATCGGAGGTTATGATTTTATCGGCCGGAACTTTCCAGTCAATGCCGATTTCCGGATCGTCATAACGAATACCGAATTCGGATTCTTTACAATAAAGGTTATCTACCTTGTATGCAAATACCGCCGTTTCGCTCAAAACCGAAAAACCGTGCAGAAAGTGGCGCGGAATAAACAACTGACGTTGATTTTCGGCCGAAAGTTCAACCGCAACATGCTTGCCGAAAGTAGGAGAATCTTTACGGATGTCAACGGCAACGTCCAAAACCTTGCCTTGTAATACGCGTACTAATTTTGCCTGGCTGTGTTCGCCTAATTGGCAATGCAAACCGCGGATAACTCCGTAGCAGGATTTTGATTGATTATCTTGGATAAAGCGGTTAGGTATGCCGTTTTTGATAAACTCCGCTTCGTTATAACTCTCAAAAAAGTAACCGCGCGCATCTTCAAAAATACGCGGTTCTACGATATATACACCTTCTATGGCTGTTTTAATAAAGTTCATGGCGCTCCTCATATACTTTCATTAAATAAGTGCGATAATCACCCGGTTTAAGCGAATTGATAATTCCCATCATTTGTTCATCGTTCAAAAATCCGCGACGATAGGCAATTTCTTCAATACAGGCAATTTTTAAGCCTTGGCGTTTTTCAATCAGCTGTACGAACTGTCCGGCATCCATCAGGCTGTCCGGCGTACCGGCATCAAGCCAAGCGTTACCGCGCTGCATAATAACCACGTTTAATCGTTTTTCATTTAAGTATTCTTTATTTAAATCCGTGATTTCCAATTCACCGCGTGCGGAAGGTTTTAAATTGCGAGCTTTCTGCACCACATCTGACGGGTAAAAATACAATCCGACCGAAGCATAATTTGATTTCGGTTGTTTTGGCTTTTCTTCTATGGAAAGTACGTGATTTTCCTTGTCAAATTCAACTACGCCGAAACGTTCCGGATCGGAAACGTGATGTGCAAAAATGGTAGCACATTTGCCGGAATTTTTGGCTACTTCTTCCTTAAATGTGTGGAATTGTTGTCCCATGTAGAAAATGTTATCACCCAAAATCAAGCACACATCGTCATCACCGATGAAATCGGCTCCGATGGTAAATGCTTGGGCAATACCTTTAGGCTCGTTTTGAATGGCATAGTGAATATTAAGTCCGATTAGTTCTCCGTTACCGAATAATTTTTCAATATTAGGTGTGTCTTGCGGAGTGGAAATAATCAAAATATCTTTAATTCCGAACAACATAAGGGTTGACAGCGGATAATAAATCATCGGTTTGTCATACACCGGTAACAGTTGTTTGGAGGTTGTTTTAGTCAGCGGATAAAGGCGTGTTCCGTTGCCTCCCGCCAATATTATACCTTTCATGTTTTCTCCCAAAAAATGTTATGACTGCGAACAATTATAATTCAAATGTGTCGTATGTCAAACTCATATTGAGGTTGTGTGCATAATTTAATATTTTTTTAATATTTGTTGTTGACTCCAGAATTTAATGTGTTACAGTGCCGGTACTGTGATAATTTTAAGTGGGTATTTACGTAAGGGTTGGTTGTGCCTAAAGTAAGCATATTAATGCCGATATATCAGACTTCTTCGGAGTATTTGCAAGAAGCAATAGATAGTATATTGGCACAGAGTTATAAAGATTATGAGTTCATAATCTTGAATGACAGTCCGGAAAACCCGGACCTCAGGGTTATGGTGGAAAACTATACGGACCGCCGAATACGCTACTATGAAAACTCTAAAAATTTAGGAATAGCCGGCAGTTATAATCGCCTTCTGGAATTGGCCTCCTGTGAATATGCCGCTATGATGAATCATGATGATATTTCGCACCCGGATCGTATCAAATTACAGGTTGAATATATGGATACCCATCCCGATGTTGGGGTTGTGGGTACGGCATTTAAAAAATTTGGTGAAATCAATAGGTTCAAGACAATAATTAATCCGACAGATGATGATGATATACGTTCATTATTCCTGTTTAAAGTACCGTTACACCACCCGACGGTTATGTTTCGTCGTCAGTTGCTCACAGAAAATAATATCCACTACAACACAGACTATATAAGCCTTAACGATCGCCAGTTGTTTTATGATATAAGCAAGGTATCAAAGTTGGCAAATTTGCCGCAAGTGCTGTATAAATACCGTTTTCATTCGCGTATGGCCAGCAAAATTTTCAAGCCGGAAGTATTTATGGAAAAATGTCGTTTTCATACGATGTGGCTTGATGAATATAATATTAAGTTGAGCGGTCAGGAAAAATATATATTGGATTATTATGCCACCTACGGTCGTTGTCAGATTAAAGAATACAAGGTATTAAAGCAAGTTGTTGATGTCCTCAATAAAATAAATAATGAAAATAAGGCCAAACATTTTCTTCCGGAAGATGCGTTTACGTCGGCCTGCGCCCACTATTTGACCAAGCGATGTCTTAATGCAAGTTTATACGGCAGATTTGCTTCTACCAGAGCATTAAAGAATAATGCAATACCTCTCGACAGTATGCTGCTGAAAATTTGCAATTTTCTTTTGGCATGGAGACAGGGGGCATAATGAAAACATTAGCCGTACATTTGCACTTGCATTATCTGGATCAACTTGATGAGGTATTGACCAAGTTAGCTAATTTGCAGATTGTTGATCATGATTTGTTTGTAACAATGACGCAGGAAAATGCTAAGATATCGGCTAAAATTAAAGAATTCGATCCAAATGCCACGGTATGGATAGTGGAAAATCGCGGCTATGATATAGGACCATTTGTAGAATTTTTACACCGCATTAATTTGGATGATTACCAATACGTCTTAAAATTACACACCAAAGGTAAATCCCAAAATTATACCCACCTTAATAATATGCGCTTTGATAATGCCCTGTGGGGCAGAGTTTTATGGGATTCGTTGTTGGCAACTCCCAAGAGAGTTAAAAGGGATTTGAAAATTTTGGAAAACCCGCAGGTGGGGATGCTGTCATCCAAGTATTGCATAAACAAAGAACAACAAAATTACATAAACTTACTGACACAAATTAACCAAACACTTAAAATTTTAGACCTACCGGAAACCTCACGTCCCGAATTTGTTGCCGGTTCAATGTTTTATGTTAAAACAAAGTTATTAAAGCCGATTTTAAATTTGCAAATAGATAACTTTGCTCAGACCGACGGCAGAATAAAAGAAGGAACTTTTGCCCATGTTGTGGAACGGGTGTTAGGTGTTGCCGTTGAAAAGCAGGGTTACCGAATAGCAGGTGTTAATGACTGGTATCCGCATGTGCTGTGCATGAAAACCGCATTAAAACGTTTTATCTATCAACGCAAAGTAACTACCAACAATAAATTATTGATTAAAGTACTTAAATTACCGATTTATTCAAAGAAGTTGTAAGAGGAAAAAATGAAATTATCGCAATGGTTAAACAGAAAGAGCAGAGCTGAAGAAAACAGACTGATTAAAATTGTTCGCAATTCTGAGTTGTTTGATGAACGCTGGTATATCAGCGAATATCAGGATGTATTCAAAAAACTCAAAGATCCTGCACGCCATTATTATCAAAAGGGTTGGTTGGAAAATCGTAATCCGAGCGAAAATTTCAGCACGGCGGAATATTTGCGTAAGCATCCGGAGTGCAATATATGTCCGTTGGTTTTTGAGCATAATTGCAATGGTTATGTTGATTTATCGGTATGTGCAATTATCAAAAATGAAGCCCCTTATATGGAAGAGTGGCTTGATTATCACTTGTCCGTCGGAGTAAAGCGTTTTTATATTTACGATAACGGTTCAACGGATAATTTAACGGAAATATTGGAGCCGTACATCTCTAAAGGTTTGGTGGTGTATAAGTATTATCCTGGTGCAGCCAAACAAATGTCGGCATATAATGATTGTATTAAGGTGAGCAAGGATAAAACCGAGTGGTTGGCGGTTATTGATGCGGACGAGTTTATTATGCCGATAAAGAAAAACAGCATACCTGAATTTTTGAAAGAATTTAAGGATTGTCCTGGCGTAGGCATTAACTGGATATGTTATGATTCCAACGGATATAAAAATAAGCCGGAAGGCGGAGTTTTGGAAAATTATACCCGTGTTCACTATGATGAGCAGTTTTCCACCAATCACCATATTAAAAGCGTTGTCAGACCGGCGATGGTTGATAAATACATAACCCCATACTATGCGCAATATACAGAAGGTAAAAATGCGGTCGATGAAAACGGCAACGAAATAAAAGGTTGTGTGTATAGAGATGTCCATCCTAAGGCATATACGGATGTGGTATCGGTAAATAAAATCCGCATTAATCATTACTACAGCAAATCCGAAGAAGAATACAAAGCCAAATTGGAACGCGGCCGAGCTTTGATAAAAGATGCTAAAAAACAATTTTCTCAAAGATCGTTGGCGTTTGATGATGTAAAATATGATTATACCGCTTATAAATTTGTGGAGCGTTTGTATCCTGAATTAGGACAAAGGCTTGAAATAAAGGCTCGGTGGTTTAAGGTAAAGAATATGTTTATAGGTTTAAAACATATAGGAGAACCGAGCACTCTGTTTGATTACATTGATGAAAAATGGTATTTTGAACAATATCCGGAAGCTAAAAAAAGCAAAATGACAGCTTTGCAACATTATTTGAGTACCGGTTGGAAAGAAGGTAAGAATCCGAGCAGGTATTTTGATACTAATTTTTATCTGAGCCGTTATACCGATATTGCCGAAGCCGGAATTAATCCGTTGATACACTATCTTAATGCGGGTAAAAGTGCCGGCAGATTGCCTATGATTGAAAACAGTTTGTCAGCCGATAATATAGAGCAACTAAGAATAACTGTTTCCAAAGCGGATAAAAAGAGCAAAGATTACCAAATTTTAGATAATTCGGAATTGTTTGATAAAAAGTGGTATATTGATACGTATTTTAACGGACAAGATATTGATGCCGTTGCTCATTATATGTGTCTCGGCTGGAAGGAAGGTTGTAATCCGAGCAAAAGTTTTGATACCGATTTTTATTTGAAAAAGTATAAAGATATTGCCAAATCGGGGCAAAATCCTTTATTGCACTACATTAAACACGGTAAGGAAGAAGGACGCTTGCCTAAATTTAACGGTTGTTTGCTCAAACGTTTATGGAAGCGCATGAACGGTACGGAATTTAAAGATGATGAGTTGGTTTTGCCACATGAAATAACCGATGAATATAAGATTGTCGATGAATCTAAAGAATTTAATCAAAAGTGGTATGCCAGAAAATATTTGCAAGGCAAAAAAATCAATCCGATTGAGCATTATTTGACAATAGGTTGGAAGGAAAGAAGCAATCCTAATTCAAAATATAGTACTACCGAATATCTGAAACAATATCCGGAATGCGGAGTTTGTCCGTTGGTATTTGAACACAATCGCAACGGATATGTTGACTTATCAATTTGCGCCATTATGAAAAACGAAGCGCCATACGTAAAAGAGTGGATAGATTATCACACGTTGGTAGGCGTTAAACGTTTTTATATTTACGATAACGAATCAACGGACAACTTAAAGGAAGTACTTACTCCGTATATAGCCAAAGGTGTCGTAGTATATAAGTACTGCACAGGTGAGTCGATGCAAATGCCTGTATATAATGAGTGTCTTGAAGAATACAGGGATAAAAACGAATGGATGGCCTTTATTAATGTTGATGAATTTATCGTACCGGTAGAAAAAGAGAGCGTTCCGGAATTCTTGGCGGATTATAAGGAATATCCGGGAGTGGAAGTTAACTGGGTAAATTATGATTCTAACGGCTATGTTACCAAACCTAAAGGCGGTGTATTGGAAAATTATCTCAGACGCCAATATGAAATTCAGAGTCTGAAAAATCACCGGGGAAAAAGCATAGTTCAGCCGGCGGAATGTATAAAAATGAAATCTCATGTCGGTCGTTATGCAGACGGTAAATCGGCGGTAACGGAAAACAAGGAAGAAACATATTCACGCGATTTCACGGATTTTGTTTCAGTCAATAAAATTAGGCTGAACTACTATTGTAAAAGTAAGGAAGAGGCAGCCGAAAAAATCAGCAAGGGTAATGTAGCCAATGCTGACAGTGCTAAGCGTATCAATCCTCAAGACCTTAACTTCCCGCAGTATATATATGACTGCACGATATTTAAATATTTGGAACGCTTAAATCCTGAAAAATCCGGAAAGTACAGCCGTAAAAGGACTATATGCGGTATAAAAAATGCATTTATACGCCTCAAACACCTTTTCAACAAAGATTTGATAGAGGATTATGTGGATGAAAAGTGGTATTTTGCCAAGTATCCGGAGGCTAAAGCAAGCGGTTTGTCGGCGTTGAAGCACTATTTAACAATCGGTTGGAAATTAGGTTACAATCCGAGCGAAATGTTTGATACCGAATATTACTTAAGGAGATATCCGGATATTGCAAAGACCGGTCATAATCCGTTGTTACACTACATTACTTACGGCAAAAACGCCGGCAGATTGGCAAAAGCCGAACCGGTGCTTTTGGCACAAAAACCGCAAGAACAGCCTGAAATTGAAGCATCCGAGTTGAAGCAACAAAAACAGGCAAAAACCGAAAATGTAGAGGCAAAACAACAAGCATCGACAGCTACAAATGCTAAAAAAACAGATTACGAAATTATAGAAAGTTCGGGACTGTTTGATAAAGAGTGGTACGTTAGTACATATCTTAACGGACAGGATGTTGATCCGATTAAACATTATCTTAGTTTTGGTTGGAAAAACGGTTATAATCCGAGTAAAAAGTTTGATGGCAACGCATATTTGGACAATTATACGGATGTCGCTAACGCGGGAAAGAATCCTCTGTTACACTATTTACAATATGGACAGAATGGTAAACGCAAGGTATTTTCACAACTGACACTATGGGATAAAATATTTAATCCGTACAAAAACAAACCTCTAAAGTACAGAATAGTGGCACAGTCAAAGTACTTTAATAAAAAATGGTACTTAAAACAGTATCCTGATGTTAAAAACAGCGGTTTGGATCCGATTGAACATTATTTAACTGTCGGCTGGAAAAAAGGCTTTAATCCGAGTGTAGAATTTGACGGTAATGCGTATTTGGAGCATTATCAGGATGTGAAAAAGGCCGAGGTAAATCCGTTGGTGCACTATTTGCAGTACGGTCAAAATGGTAAACGTGAAGTATTTTCACAGCCTACTTGGTGGAATAAGTTATTCAATTTTGATAAAAATAAACCAATAGGCTATCAGATTATTGCACATTCAGGATATTTTAATAAAAAGTGGTACCTTAAACAGTATCCGGATGTTAAAAATAGTGGTACGGATCCGATTGAGCATTATTTAACTGTCGGTTGGAAACAAGGCTATAATCCTAGTCCAAAATTTGACGGCGGTGCATACATAGATGATTATCAAGATGTTGCTGATGCCGATAAAAATCCGTTGTTGCATTATCTTCAGTACGGGAAAGAAGAAAATAGAACATGTAAAGAAGTAGCATGTGATATTGTGCATTTTCCATCAAGGTGTAAAAAGTATATTTGTAAGGGAGAATTGCCAAGTCAGAATATCAGAAGAGTTGCAATTTTTGCCTCATTTTCAAACGATGGTAAAATTGATGATTACGTTGTTTATTATCTTAAGAGTTTGAAGAAAGTGTGTGATGCGATAATTTTTGTAGCAGATAATCCGATAGAACCGAATGAAGCGGAAAAAATTAAGAAATATGTGACATACGCTAAATTTGAAAGACATGAAGAACATTGTTTCGGTTCATATAAACGCGGATATTTTTATGCATTGGATAATAACTTGCTTGACAATGCCGAAGAGATAGTATTTTGCAATGACAGTTTTTGCGGCCCTGTATATCCGTTTAAGAAAATGTTTGATGAAATGGATGACAGAGAAGCGGATTTTTGGAGTTTGCTATCCGATAACAGAAATGAGTACTATTTGGATAAAAGCTTTTGGGTATTCAAAAATGAGGTATTTAATGCAAGTGAATTTACGGAATTTTGGAAGCATATTGAAAAACCTATAAACGTGAAACAGTTTGCAAACAAATATGAAATAATGTTGACGCAAATACTGAAAGATAAGGGGGTTGTCTGTGATAGCTATATAAGGTTTACAAATGACAAAACGCAATATCCTTATATGTTTGGCGATAATCTTGCATATTTCCCGCTATGGTTATTAAACCAAGGATGTCCGTTAGTTAAACTCAAAACCCTTTATAAATATGGTGAGGCTTTAGAATCGGTAAATAAAGTCATCAGTTATGTAAAACGTAAAAATATTGAGCTTGGTAATATCATTGATAAATATAAGCAAAACCCTGCAAAAGTTAAGTTTTCGGTTATTATGCCTACATATAATCGTAAAGATATTATATCTGAAGCCATAGATTCTTTACTCAATCAAACATACCAGAAATTTGAATTGATTATCGTTGATGACGGCTCTGTTGACGATACCTATAGTTACGTTAAGAATAAATACGGTAAAGAACTTAAGAAGGGAAAGATAAAGTATTATTATAAGGAAAATGGGGGTGTATGTAAAGCGCGTAATTATGGTCTTTCAAAAGCCGGATACGAATGGATTACATATCTTGACTCGGATAATATGGTTTATCCGGTATTTTTGGAAACTTTTGCAGTAGCTATTCAAGAAAATCCGAATGTTAAGACTTTTTATGCCGATATGTGCCGTGATTCAAATAGAAAACGTGCAAGCCGTGATTTTGACCTAAATCAGATGTATTTTGCAAACTTTATTGATCTTGGTGTATTCTGTAATCATAAATCAG
>Ga0265298_10004873_pt1 | contig 17013 bp, 14 predicted proteins | sample AusTroGonzalo_MG_3_FD_193486 | JGI IMG/M metagenome (GOLD analysis project Ga0265298, IMG submission 193486) | Bovine rumen microbial communities from tropical cattle in Woodstock, Queensland, Australia - Gonzalo_01 | ecosystem: Host-associated > Mammals > Digestive system > Stomach > Rumen ... | reverse complement strand
AGGGTATCGGAAATCATCAGGGAAAAAGCCATGAACTCCGTCACCGCAGAGATTCCCTATGCCATCATGGTAGAGGTCTCGGACCTCGAATACAACGAGGCGGAGAACAAGGTATGGGTACGTGCCTTCATTACCGTAGAGCGAGAGAGCCAGAAAGGAATAATGGTCGGAAAAGGCGGAGAGAATATAAAAAAGATAAGAGTTGCCGCATTCAAAGACATCAAGAAGATATTCCCGTCGTCAAAGCTGGAACTGGATCTGCGCGTACGCGTCAACAGCAAATGGAAGTCGAACGACATGATCCTGTCGAAAGTCTTCAAGGAGACACAGTCCTGATGAAACGCTGCATTCTGATCTTCCTGGCCTTGGCAGCGGTCTGCCTTGTCGGCTGTTCGCAGGACAAGGTCAGCATGGAGACATACAACGGCATGTATGACCATCTGTCACAGGTGTGGGCCATGAGTCTTTCCCATGCAGATGCAAATATTGCGTTCTTCGGGGATTCCCGGGTCATAGGGGCAGACTGGAACAGCGCCTATCCTGATTCAAAGGTAGTCAACCTGGGAATCGGAGGCGACAAGGTGGACAATCTTCTGCGCCGCATGGGCCAGATCAGGGCGCTTGCCCTGGACGGACAGCTTGAATGCGTGTTTCTGGCAATAGGCGGCAACGACTGCATGAGCAGCAGTTATGACATCAGGGTGTTCAGGGAGGAGTACGACCGTCTTCTTACCGAACTGGAAGACCTTGGCCTGACCGTTTATGTAAATACCGTTGCGGGAATAACCGACGAAGGCACAAGCGTATCCGCAAGGACGGCAAGAACAGTAAACAGCAGGATGAACGAGGCAAACGCCGTCATAAAGGAACTTGCCTCTGCCCATTCGATGACCCTGATAGACATGGCGGCCCTGATGAACAATCCGGACGGAAGGCTCAGAAAAGAATTATGCACCCCGGACGGAGTGCATTTCTCGGAAGCCGGAAACAGTCTCTGGTTCGAGACCCTCCGGCCTTATGTCGAAGAATTCTGATCAATATCTTGAAAGAACCTCTACCACCCTCTTCTTTCCGATGGTGTTCATGAAACCGGCAAGCTTGGGGCCCTTCTCCTTTCCGATTAGGGCAAGGTACGTGGCCGTGAACAGCGCGGCGTTCTCTACGCCGGCCTCTGCGGCGGCATCATAGATCAGCTGTGAAAGATCCTTCTCGTCCTTACCGTCCCACGAAGAAACCTTGGCGCACAGTGCCCTGACGGCCCTGAGTCCGTCGGCATCAAGGTCAGCCTTCGGAGAATCGGCTGTAGCAACCGAGAAGCGGAAATCCTCAGGTGAGAATGTGGTGATCCATGTCCATGCGCAGCGGCATCTGGTCCTGAGCCTTTCCACCTGGTCTTCCTTGACATCCGGAAGTGATGCGATGACGGCTTCGATGTCTCCGCTGTTGATCTGAAGCAGGTTGCACAGGTGTCTGAACGGAATCTGGTAGCCCGGTGTCTTGGGAACATCGCCTACCTGCGAGAGCTCATACACCCTCTTTTCCATGGCAAGCTTCTTCTCGTTGCACGGCAGAAGTCCGAAATACCTTCTCTCGCAGTTGTCGTAGTCCTCATAGAGCTTGAGCACATCAAGATCGAACGAGATGGCGAATTCCGTGTTGGGTCTTGTGGATGCGAAGAGGAACCTTGTCAGCTCCGGTGTATACACCTCGAGGACATCGCCCAGGGAAACGACCTCGCCGCTTGAAGACGAAATCTTTCCGCCGCGGCCCTTGATGGAGATGAAGTCATACTGGAAACTCACCGGAGCATGGCCGCCGAAGAACTCGACGATCTGCTTTGACGTGTCGAAACTTCCGCCCTTCGAGTGATGGTCCTTGCCTGCAGGCTCGAAATCGACGCCTTCTACGACCCAGCGCATGGGCCAGTCCACTCTCCAGTGGAGCTTTGCATACGGGGTGGTCCTGAGGTCGATGGTCTCTTCCTTGTTCAGGTCGTTGTCGCGGTATGTGATTCCGTACTCACCGTCCCATGAAAGTATGGTGGTGTTGTCCTTGTCCGTGAAGGAGCTGAAGACTGCTATCGGCCACCATGAGTCGTCAAGGGGCTCGGCCCTGTACTGGTTCAGGACCTCGATGATCTGCGGCTTCAGTTCAAGGGCCTTCTTCATCTGCTCGGCGTACATGCTGCTTCTGTAGCGCTGTGCCTGATAGAGATACTCGGGATAGACGCCGACGATGGGAAGCTTCTGCTCGACATCCAGCTCGTTCCCGCGGGCATAGTTGTCCGCCCTGCCGGTGGTGTCCGGAACAAGAGTTATGGGCTTTCTGAGATAGGTCTCCAGAAGCTCCGGCTGGGGCATGTTCTTGGGAACCTTCCTGAATACGTCGTAATCGTCCCATGAATAGATGAAGCGGACCTTCTGTCCCTTCTGCCTGAGGGCCTTGACCACCAGGTCAACCGAGATGATTTCCCTGAAGTTTCCGATGTGGACTGTGCCTGACGGAGTGATTCCGGATGCACATGTGTAAAGATCCTTCTGACCTTTCTCCCTGATGATCTTATCGGCGTATATATCCGCCCAGTGTACTGAATTCTGTTCCATAGTGAGTCAGTATATAGAAATCAATTTCCTTAGACAATAATCAGAAGTCCAGGAAGAAAGTTGCACCCGTAATGAACTTCTCTCCCGGTGTCCTCATGTTGTCTCCGCTGATCAGGTACGACAGCTGGAATCCGAGGTCTATGAAGTCGAATATGCACATCTCCAGCTGGAAGCCTGCGGAACACAGGAACCTCTTGAGGTCATACTTCTCCGCCATGGCGGATGCACTGTTGTCCGAGTTGAAGTAGTTTCCTGCGTGCCATCCCATGTCGAAGAAGAGATTGAGCCTCGGGAACACTCCGTCCATGATGAACTCCGGACCTGCAAGACGAAGATCAAGGTTGTTGACCACCGTGAAGTTGGTGTTGTAGCTGTTGGTGTTGAATCCGCGGACCTTTCTTCCGAGGGAAACGGGCATCGATGCATAGACGGGGACCTTGCTTCCGTCCGTCCAGTTCACGTTCAACCTGTCGATCAGGACAATCGAGAACAGGTTCTGGCCCTTCTTGTTGGACACCTCCAGAAGTGTGGTTCCTGCCACAGCATTGAACGTAATGCTGTAGTAGCTTGCCTTCTTGTTGAGGAATGACGGAGCGAACTGAAGCTTTATCTCCGCAAGAGCTCCTTCGTTCGAGACCATCCTGTCATCCATAAGGTTCAGCCTTGCACCCAGATAGAAATTGGTCATGAATGCGGTATAGTCATCGGCCAGATCGGGATAGATCCTGTTGCCGGCAAGCGTCGACGGGAAATGGTCGTTGAACCACTCGTCAAGACTCGGAATCGGAGTCTTGCCCTTTGTCCTTGTGTCCGCATCGGCATAACCGCGGTAGCGCTCCTCATGGACCTTCATGGAGTCAACGGCCTTCTCATAACGGCCTTCATAGCCCACATAGGCCGTGACCAGATCCTTGCCCTCAACCCATGAATCGCCGAATCCCTGCAGGAACTTGAAATTCCAGCGCAGCTGGATCTGGTCGTACAGCATGATGTCATCCAGAAGAGGCTCGCCGTTGTCGGGGTTCTGGAACAGAGCCCTCTGCGTGTAGCCTCCGCCTATGGTGAACTGCAGCTGCGTCAGGTTCCCGTCAATAAGCGACAGTCCTTCATACCCTGCTCCGATTGCAGTAAGGGTCGGAAGGAATCCGGCCAGAATCTCGGGGTGCTGGTCAAGTTCCGTGAACAGGAACTTGAAATCGCCTGCGAACACACTGCACAGCGCAAGTGCGAGCACCAGAACAACGGTCAATGCTTTCTTCATGATATCCTCTCTCTCTTGTGTATTCAGTTGGACCAGTCTGCGCCACCGCCTACTCCCGGAAGGGAGAAGGTAACCCTGACGGTCTCCGATGATCTGAAACCTTCCTTGTATGCCTGGTTGTCTCCGGTGTACAGGAAGATACGGCCGATTTCATAGTATATGTGGAAGAACTCGAACAGCTGGAGTTCCACATGCAGCCCCATGCTTCCCTCCCAGACCGAATCAATCTTCTCGGCCTTGCAGTTGTTGAGCTTACCGCCGGAGAAGTTGAAGTCCAGGAACATGTATATGTAGGGGATGCAGTTTCCGAAGAACTGCTGTCCGTAGTAGTTCAGTCTCAGCGTGTTCCTTGCGATGAACGTCATGTTCTCAGGCTCGTACCACCAGATCTGGGACTTCATGGTCCTTGCATATTCGGGAACATAATCGCCGCCAAGGATCCTCATTTCCATCTCGTCCGTCACGCCCACAGACCAGCGGTTCTCTCCGTTCGGATCGGTCTTCTGGTAGATCATCTTGGCATATTCCGCATAGATCCAGACCTTCCAGTAGTCGGAGTATCCGCCGTAGGCCTTGGAGAACGTAAGGAATGCCGGAGCCCAGACAATCTTGAACTCAAGCGACAGGCCGTCCAGAAGACCTACCTTGAAAAGCTGGTCCGAGAACTTACCGTAAAGGTCGATGCTGGTGCTCAGGAACTGTCTGTTGCCCGAAAGGTCGGGAGTGCCTTCCAGCACCTGGCCGGGAACTGCCGAGACAAAAGCAGGGATGGTCCTGAAAGGATAGCCCATCCTTGACTGAACCTGCATCAGCGGATCAAGCGCAACCTCCCACTGGCCGTCATAGGTAAGCCTGAGGGTCAGCAGGTCATAATCCGTCGAGTCCGACCAGCCCAGTCCCTGCGCGATTCCGATCTTCCATGCGGCATAGGTAACGTCGTAGTATCTGTTGTTCTTGAGGACCTCAGGGGAGGAATCCCTGATGATCTGCCCGGTCTCGGGGTCCTGCGAGAGTGTTCTGGCAATGGTGCCGGTGGCAATCTCCATTCCTACTTCGGTTATCCTGCCGGGAACGAACTGAAAACCGTCTATTCCTGCATAACATCTTACGCTTGAAGGGAACAGACCTAGCCAGAAATCAGGATGTGTGGTGACTCCCGTGAGCCTTGTGGAAAATGTAAGGGCAGACAATGAGGCGCATGCAGCAACCATCAGGAACAATACCAATGTAACAAACAGTCTTCGCCTCATTTCCTTACTATTCTATAAACTCACGAGGACAAACACAAGAATATTCTACATCATGGGAAAGTCAGGGTTGAAATTCAAATTCAAAAGTGCTAATTTAAAGCGCCACTGAAAAGTAGCCGGGCCTGTAGCTCAGCGGTTAGAGCAGAGGACTCATAATCCTTTGGTCCTGAGTTCAAATCTCAGTGGGCCCAAAGAACCTTGAATTGCAGGGAATTGTCCAGGCTTTTCAAGGTTCTTTTTTTATCAGATCCGGGAACGCCGTCAAAATTTCCAGCACTCCCTTCCCTTTCTGGTGTAACATTTGGACTGATTATGATGAAAACTCTTCTACCCTGGATACTTTGTTTCGTTGCCGCGCAGGTCGTTCTGAGCCTGCTGCAGTTCGCACTGAGGAAACGCCGGCCCAAGACAGCTGTCCGCATATGCATCATCCTGCTCAAGGCTCTGCTGGCTGCAGTCCTGGCATTTCTGGTCATTGCGGGACCGAAGTTCCTCCGTCCGGTGAGTTTCCCGCTCGCAGCCTTCTACGCAGCGTTGCTCCCTGATGCCGCAGCGGATCTGATCGTCACGCTGTGGTGCCTGATAAGACACAAGGAAAGAACGTTCATGAAGGTAAGGATCCTGAGTCTTGTCCTGGGACTGGCCTTCTTCATCTACGGAACGGTCAACATGGAGACCGTTACGCCGAACTACAGTACATTCAGTTCACCTAAGCTGACGCAGGAATACAAGCTGGTATTCATTTCCGACCTGCATGTCGGAAGTTCACAGAGCATGGAAGTCACGAGAAGGACAATCGAAGGCATCCGCGCCGAACAGCCGGATTTCGTCATCCTCGGAGGAGACATAACCGACGACTACACGACCAAGGAAGAGCTGGAGGAAACCTATCGTCTGTTCGGGTCCCTTGGAGTCCCTGTCTACTACATAGACGGCAACCATGAGATAGTGCAGCATGCCGAATATATGAAGGGCGGACTGAACTACACAAACCAGGAACTGATGGATATCGTGAGGAAAAACGGGATCAGGATTCTGTGCAACACCTATGCAAGCATCGCTTCGGATCTGATTCTGCTGGGCCGCGAAGATGCAGCGATGAAAGATCCCATACCTGATTCCGTCATGTCCAATCCAGAGCCGGAGAAGTATCTCGTTGTCGCCGACCACCAGCCCGTAAGAGTACCGGAGAACCAGGCTCTGGGAGCCGACCTCCAGCTTTCAGGCCATACACATGCGGGACAACTGTTCCCGCTCAGCCTGATCTACATACCTTTCATCCCTGTGGTGGGAGAGTATGATTATGACGGAGGCACGATCCTGTATGTGTCTTCGGGAGCATCCGGATGGCGATTCCCGTTCAGGACCGACTACAGATGCCACTACGAAGTAATCACGCTTAGACCTGAGAAGTGAAGCTCAGATCAGGCTCTCCAGCTTTTCCCTGATGGCGCTGGCCGAAGGCGGGCAGCCGGGCACGTTTGTACCGAACAGACGTGTGCAGTTGCCTATGCCTATGCCGCTTGCGCTCTTTCCCCTGAAACCCTGGCCGATGCAGATGTCCTTTCCCGACAAGGATCTCAGTTCGCCGTTCTCATCCATTCTGGCAAGTGCATTGATGAGGTTGGCGTAGCATGCAGAACACGCCGAATCCTGTGTTATGTACTTCTCCAGCTGCCTGGCCCTGCCGGTGGACCTTGCGGGGATACATATGGCCTGATTGAGTTCCGTCACCTTGAGTTTCGAAAGATCGCGTTCGCCGACTTCCAGCTTTTCCGAATACCTGATGTAGCCGATTTCGTCCGGGGAGAATCCCATCTGTGTGGCGCAGAAACAGTCCATCAGAAGCGGATCGGTTCCTGCGAACATCCTGTATGAGTACACGGGAGTACCGCCTTCCTCGAAATCCAGATCTCCGTTGATGCTGTCGACAATGATGAAATCCTGGCGGATTGCCTTGTTCAGAAGAGCTATGGGTTTGTGGAGACCCAGTGAATGGAACACCCTCTTCGATCTGTCGGAGAGCAGTCCCTTCATGTTCTTGAGAGCGCATGTCATCAGGGTCTGGCAGTGGCCCTTCATTACCGGAAGGTTGATCAGGAAATCCAGTCCGATGGCCTCTTTCGACAGCTCCATGGTGATCCCGTCGATGGTCTGCTTGATATAGGCATCTGATTTGACATCGACAAGCGGAACGTTGTACTTTGCCGAAATCTGCGGATAACCGTTGACGGCAAAGGCACGCCGTGTGTCATCACCCACCCAGGAGCTCTCGATTATCCTGATGTCATGGAATCCGTGATCCTGAAGATACTCGATGACGGCAATGACTATCTCCGGATGAGTGACTGCCCCGTAGTCTGCAGTGGAGGATGTAATGAGGTTCGGCTTCAGCCCGATCTTCCTGCTCCTGTCTCCTATCATGGAGGCAAGGTCGCAGCTTTCCATGAGCCTTGTTGCCATCTCATGCGCGTCTTTTCCGTAAATGACCTGGATTTCGTTCTTCTGCATGATTCAAGTTTCCATCATCGGAAACTGTTTGTCCAGCAGGGTTTCGGAATGGAAACATTTGGTATATAGTAAGGTAAACTGCGGAAATCCCGCTTCAGGAGTTAATGATGGCTTTGGCAATTGTTCTGTTTCTTGTCGGCTTTGTCCTTCTTATCAAGGGAGGAGACTGGTTCGTCGACGGCGCTGTAGGAATCGCGCACAGGTATCACATACCGGAAATCCTCATCGGAGCCACGATTGTATCGATCGGAACGACAATCCCGGAGGTCATGGTCTCGTCAATGGCCGCCGCCGTGGGTCAGAGCCAGACGGCATACGGCAACGCCATCGGTTCCGTTATCTGCAACACGGCACTGATAGCGGCCATAACCATAGCGGCGAAGCCGAGCATGGATGTTGACACCAGGACTTTCAGAACCCCTGTCATCTTCTTCTTCATCGCGGCGGCATTATACTCCGTGACCGCATACACCGGCGGCTATTTCTCAAGGACAATCGGAATCATTCTCCTTGCGATTTTCATCGCCTACATGGCCATAACGGTACGCCAGGCCTTTACCGGCAGACTGGTCATTGATCCGGAGGAAGAAGAGGAAGGAGACAAGAAGGAGAATCCGCTCTGGAAGGATATCCTCTTCCTTATCCTCGGCGCCGCAGTCATTGCCTTGGGAGCGAAGCTTCTGGTGGACAACGGAAAGATCATAGCCGCAGGCCTCGGGGTTCCGGAGTCCGTCATCGCACTGACGTTCATCGCCCTGGGCACTTCGCTGCCTGAGCTGGTGACGGCAATAACATCCTTGGTCAAGGGCCATTCGTCGCTCTCCCTGGGAAACATCGTGGGCGCAAACCTGTTCAATCTGGTGCTCGTCAGCGGAATGGCGGTGACTATCAAACCGTTCAATGTACCTGCAGACAAACTCATTGCAGGGCGCAACGCATCGCTTGTTGTGGATATCCCGCTGATGCTGTTTGTCATGGCCTTCATGACTGTACCGGCCCTTTGTACGAAGAAACTGCGCAGATATCAGGGAATAATTCTCCTGATTGTCTACGCAGCTTATGTGGCTTTCCAGTTCTTCTTCTGATCTGATCCGATTACTTTATCAGCAGTGATGCAGCCTCGTCATCGATGAAGAGATTCCAGTCCGGATGGGTCTTCATCAGTGTGGCCGGCACCATGTTGTTCACCGGCTGTGTGATGGTGTCGTAGACTGCCTTTGCCTTGACTGCATGCGGAACCACCGAGACTATCACCTTGCATGACATGATCTGCCTGGGGAGCATGGAGATGGCCTGTCTGGGGACATCGTCCTCGGTTGCGAACCAGCCCTCGCCCACCTGCTGCATGCGGCACTTGTGGTCCAGGTTCACGATCCTGTAGGCGTCCGTGGTATCGAAGTCTGCAGGAGGATCATTGAATGCGATGTGTCCGTTCTCGCCTATTCCGATGACCCCGAGATCGATGACATCGCTTCTGAGTTCTTTTGTAAGCCTCTCGATGTTCTTCTTCACGTCACCCTCGCCTTCCACGAAATGGGCTGCCTTGGGATGTACGATGTTGACGAACCTCTCCTTGAGGTACTTGCGGAAAGATGCGATATGGGTCTCCGGAAGATCCACATACTCGTCCAGATGGAACATCTCGACCCTGGACCAGTCCACGTCCATCTTCACGAGGGCATCGAACATCTCGAACTGGCTAGCGCCGGTCGAGAGGACTATCCTTGCATGGCCTTTCTCGGCTATGGCCCTGTTGATGACTTCTGCGATCTTTGCCGCAGCCTTGCGCCCGTTCTCGACGGGAGTTGAAGAAACAGAAATGTTGATGTTCATTTGGCACCTCATCTCACGGCGTTTCCGCCGATGAAAACCTTCTTTATGTCGATATCGTCATCGCAGACCACAAGATCCGCGTTCTTTCCACTGTCAATGGATCCGATTTCTCCGTCCATACCGATCAGCGCGGCCGGCTGAAGACACAATATCCTCGAGACCTCGTCCATTTCAAGTCCCACTATCCTGTGGAGTGTCCTTGCCAGCCTGTCTCCGGTGGCCACGCTTCCGGCAAAACACGTGCGGTCCGGCATCTTGGCAATTCCGTCCTCGATGATGCAGGGTGTTCCGTTGTTCTTCGGGCCCAGCAGCGACGGGCCTTCAGGCATTCCGGCTCCCCTCATGCTGTCGGAGCATGCGATTATCCGGCGGTGGTCCTTGAGCTTGAATATCATTTCAAGGAGCTCGGGCGGAAGGTGGCTGCCGTCGCATATCAGCTCCAGATTCATGCCGTCGATCAGATAGCCGCTCTCAACCGCACCCAGGACCCTGAATCCTCCGCGTCTGGTGATGGTGCTCATCCCGCTGTAGAAATGGGTGAGCAGGTTCAGGCCCCTGTCATATGCTTCCGACATGATGTCGTATGTCGCAGCAGTATGGGCAGCAGACACAACAATGCCCTGTTTCACCATATCCTCTATGAATTTCATGGCACCAGGTCTTTCCGGAGCCACCGACCAGCGCTTTATCAGACCGTCTGCAGATTCCAGGAGCGCATTGTAATGCCGTGGCTCGGGGTCCCTGATGTATCTGGGATCCTGTGCTCCCTTCTCGACCATGTCGAAATAAGGACCTTCAAGATGGGTTCCCGGCATGCGGGCACATGACGTCAGTTCTCCGGCATCCTGCCGGGCCTTTACTTCCCTGAGGTTCTTCAGGAAGAGGAACATGTCATCATCCGAACATGTAAGGGTTGTGGGCAGACAGGTAGTTGTTCCGTGGCGGGCGTGGTTCGAGCCTGCACCGATTATGTCATCGGCCGTGCCGTCCATGAAGTCGGACCCTCCGCTTCCGTGGGTATGGAGATCCACAAAGCCGGGCATGATGTAGTCACCGCCGAAGTCAAGGACTTCCTCTCCCGGCCGCGCAGGAATATCCGGAAGAGATATTTCCGTTATCTTTCCGTCCGCAATGCGGACCGAACCGCCGACGATGCGGTCCTCAAGAACCAGTCTTCCCTTAAGTATCATTGCTACGAGACCTCGCACGATGGATTATAGCACATGCGCGAGCGTTAGTAAAAAATATTGGTTGCTTTACCCCCTAGGTATGATAGAATGGTTTTACACTAATGTGGAAATAGCAAACAGGAGGCTATAATGAAGAAATTACTGGTTATCTTACTGGTTCTGGCAACTGTCTTCTCGGCAGTGTTCGCACAGGCCGCTACAGAAGCAAAGGATGAGAAGCTCGAGCTGGTCATCCTGAGCGCAGGTAAGGAATCCGAGTCAGAGGCCCTCATCGAGGCATTCAACAAGGAGTATCCCAACATCTCGGTCACACACCTCGAGAAGGACTCCGGTGACGTTCTCACACTGGTCCAGCAGAACTCATCAGACTCCGACGTCGTCATCCTGATCGCACAGGACAGCCTTGTTCCGATGGCAGAGAAGCTTCTTCCCTATAAGAACGCCAACGACGCCAAGTTCGACGCAGCATACAAGGACGAGCAGAACAGATGGTATGCATGTTCAATGCCGCTGCAGACATTCATGTACAACACTGATCTTCTCAAGGGCGATGATGTTCCCAAATCATGGTTCGATCTTGCCGATCCCAAGTACTATGGAAAGATCGTCCTGACCAACCCGTCATCATCCGGAAGTGCATATGCACAGCTCTACATGATGTACAAGCTCACCGGCGACCTCAGCCTCGCAGCAGCTATCGCAAAGAACGGCACGACATATGTCACCGACTCCAAGAGCGGACCGCAGTCAGTCGCACGCGGCGAGTATGCACTGACCATGACAGGTGAGAGCAACGTCTCGAGCGCAATCGCAAACGGCAGCCCCGTCAGCTACCTCTATCCGCAGGAAGGAACAGGAAGAAGAATCGAGGGTGCAGGAATCATTGCAGGCTGCAAGAACGAGAAGGCTGCAAAGATCTTCATGGACTGGTTCACCGGAAAGGGTGGCGCCGAGGTCATCAGAAGCGTCGGTAGAAGACCCGTCTCGACAGAAGTCGGAGGACCTGACTTCCTGCCCGCACTCGATGAGCTTCCGTTCTTCGAGTATGACGCAATCGAGGCTGGAAATCTCAAGAAGCAGCTGCGCAACGAGTTTGCCGCACTGCTCTGATCATCAGTTCAGCTTAAGAAACATGGGCTGCCTGCCTGGCGGGCGGCCCGATTTTTTATCCAGAGAAAAGGAGATATGACATCTCATGAGCAAGACAGTCAGATATGAGCATGTAAACAAGATTTTCGGGCTGGGAACCAAGAACGAGGTCCATGCCCTCAAGGATATTTCATTCACCATCGAGGAAGGCGAGCTCTTCTGCCTTCTGGGTCCGTCGGGATGTGGAAAGACAACCCTACTCAGAAATACCGCAGGTCTGGATACGATCACATCCGGAAAGATGTATTACGGCGATGTGGACATCTCCACAATCCCGCCGTACAAGAGGAACATAGGCATGGTCTTCCAGAGCTATGCCCTCTATCCCCATATGTCGATATTCGAAAATGTTGCTTACGGGCTCAGAGTCAGGAAAACCCCCAACGACATCGTGACCAAGAAAGTCACCGAGGTCATGGAACTTGTGGGCCTTCAGGAAGAGCTCAAGAGAAACCCGAGCCCCACGGCCCTCTCCGGAGGACAGCAGCAGAGAGTCGCAATCGCACGTGCACTGGTCTATGATCCTGACGTCCTGCTGCTGGACGAGCCTCTTGCAAACCTGGATGCAAAGCTGCGCCGCTACATGAGAGCCGAGATCCGAAGGATCCAGAAGGCAACGAACATCACCACCATCTTCGTCACTCATGACCAGGAAGAGGCCATGGCAGTCGGCGACAGGCTTGCAGTCCTGAGAAAGGGTGTCGTGGAGCAGATCGGAACATCCGACGAGCTGTACAACCACCCCAAGAATGCATTCGTCGCAAACTTCATCGGAAAAATGAACTTCTTCAATGCCAAGGTCGTGGCATCCGGCGAGAAGGAAACCATCGCCGAAATCGAAGCCTCCGGAATCAGAGTAGCCATAAAGGCTGACAAGAGACATGTAGAACCCAAGATGGGCGATACGGTGCTCATCGGAGGAAGACCGGAATATCTGGCGGTTTCGGCAGAGCCTTCGGAGAAGTCCATCCCCGGTACGGTCAGGATTATCCAGCATCTCGGATCATTCATCCGCTATGAGGTCCAGATCAACAGCGACATCTCGCCCGTGACGCTCGAGATAGATATGGACAGCCTGCAGCCGGGCATCCACGAAGGAGATTCGGTGTTCGTCACGTTCGACGGAAGCAGGGTCGCCCTGTTCTCACCGGAGGGAAGAGAGCTATGAGCGCAAAATACTCCATGATTGAAAATGGAGCGGAGACCAATAAGATAAAGAAGTTCTTCCAGAAGGACTTCTCCCAGTTCATAGTGTTTGCCATACCTATGATCTTCATCGGTATCTTCCTGCTCTATCCTATGGCCATAACCCTGATAAGGGCGTTCTGGGCCCCCGCGGAGTACACATTCAAGTTCACAGGATGGTCTCTTGAGGGATTCAGGACATTCTTCGGGACAAAGCTTTATCTGAAGGCTCTCGGCAACTCCATAATCGTCAGCCTCTCGGTCACACTGCTCTGCATCCTGATCGGCGTTCCCATGGGCTACTGCGTGGCCCGCGTCAAGATTCCCGGAAAGAAGCTGCTTGTTTCCCTGGGCATCCTGCCCATCATCATGCCTTCGTTCGTCGGAGCCTACACATGGGTCATCCTGCTGGGAAACAAGGGTATCGTCAGGACGGCGCTGAACTTCATCCTCAGTCCGTTCGGAATCACGCTGCCCAGCATCTACGGCATGTTCGGAATGATCCTCTGCATGACGCTCACCTATTACCCGTTCGTATTCCAGATGGCATACGGCGCATTCAGCGGAGCAAACGCACTGCTCGAGGAATCGGCAATGCTGATGGGTGCCGGTAAGGCAAGAATCATGAGGACCATCACGCTTCCTCTGATCATCCCGTCACTCGGTGCGGCTGCCCTGCTGGTCTTTGTCAGGGCAATCGGAAACTTCGGTATCCCGGCCGTCATCGGCGGAAACAACTACGTGCTTCCGACACTGATCAAGTTCGCATACGGCGGAGCAGGAGACATCAACCTGGCATCATCGATTGCAGTCATCAACGTCGTGATCACGGGTCTTGTCCTCTACGTCCAGAAGTACATCGTCAACAGACATGAGTATGAGACGATTTCCGCCACACATACGGAAATCAAGCAGCATACCGGCGTGGGTGCCAGGATCTTCGCAATCATCCTTTGTCTGATAGTGCTGATCTTCTCGCTGCTTCCGCAGCTCACCATCATCGTCATGAGCTTCTTCAAGAGGTGGACGGGACTGCTGCCCACGGACTTCACATGGAGCAACTATGCCAACATCTTCAAGAAGTCCGGTCACGAGCTGTTCAACTCGTTCTTCCTCTCCATCGTGGCAACACTGATGTGCGCCATCTTCGGATCGATCCTGGCCTACATCACGGAGAGAAAGAAGCCCAAGGGAGCCGCACTGCTGGATCTGTCCATCATGGCACCGTTTATCCTGCCCGGAACAGTCGTCTCAATCGCACTGCTCTCCGCATTCGGCGGAAACGGATTCATGAAGCTGACCGGAACATATGCAATTCTGATCATCTCCTACATGATCAGAAGAACACCTTATGTCTACCGCTCGGTCGCGGCAAACCTGACGCAGCTGAATCCGTCGCTTGAGGAAGCAAGCACCATCAGCGGTGCAACGTGGTTCTACACGTTCCGCAGGGTCAGCGTTCCCCTCATCATGCCGTCGATCATAGCCGGTTCCGTGATGACGTTGACCACACTTCTGCAGGAGCTGAGTACCACTATCCTGCTGTACGGTCCCAAGACAAGAACCGTCCCCATCCAGATCTTCAACGCAGTCAATGAGAACGATCTCGGAAGGGCAAGCGCATTGTCTACAGTCCTGCTGGTGGTCGTGTTCATAATCATCTACACGATGAACACCAGAAAGGGCACGGACCTTTCGTCTTCGATGAAGATGTAAGTATTTCTTTTTCTCGGGAAGGGGCTGTCGCATATCGGCGACGGTCCCTTTTTATTCTGCCAACAGCTCGCAGATCAGAAGCAGGTTGCGGGTTATGTGGAACGGGTCCTTGACAGGAAGAGCCACAACCTTGTCCTGCGGGAAGCCTTCCCTTGTGAGTATCTGTATCCACTCACCTGTTTCGGTATCGGGGTTGTTGAAATGGCCGAACACATATTCAAACGTCCTGTCATGGATCTTCATGAAACAGTCATCACCCGTGATGCAGTAGAAGAGCAGCGACGCATAGAGTGTCTCGGAATGCACCCACCAGAGTTTGTCGCCCCATCCGCCTTTGACCAGACTGACGGTAGGCTCGGTGCTGTCAGAGATAAACTCAAGCGGTTTTCCGTCAAGATTGACGAAATGAAGGATGCCGCCGAAGCGTTCATCCCAGCCGATCTCAAAGGCCTTTTTCATTATGCCTGCTGCCGTCTGCGTCAGTTCGGGTTTATTCAGCAGGACTGCCGCGTCATGAATGAACCACGAATCCTCTATGGAATGCCCGGGGTTGGCATGCTGTCCCAGAAGTCCTGCCACAGGCCTGTTTTCCCTGCTGATTACCTCGTGGATGATGAAGTCTTCATCCATGAAATGCATCACCACATCCGTTGATGTCCTGTCCATATCTTCAAGCAGCTTGCTGCATACCGCCGGATTGTGTATCCTTGCGGCCTCATTGAGTTCCTTGGCTACGTTGGTCAGTATCATGGGAATGCCATGGGCACGGTATGCCGGGTCCAGTGGGTACGGAAGCGTGTTGAACACACCCTTTTCCACTCTTTCCTTTATGGAATCATAAAGCTTCTGTGCAAATCCATAGGCCTGTGCGTTTCCTGCGGCCACGGAATATGCAGCCATTCCTATTACCACAAAGCAATCCGCGTAGATGCTCATGTCCAGAGTTTCGTAGCTGCCGACCTTTTTCGGAGATCCGTCGCGGTCCATCAGGAACACGCAGCGCCAGTCGTCTTTCCCGATGAGGCAGTGCCTTCTCAGGAACTCATAACCGTTTTCCGCAAGGCTGAGGAATCTTCTGCGCTCCGCATCCGTGAACAGCGGTGCCTTCGTGGTGCAGAGCCTGGAGAACATCCACAGGAAACGGCCCTGGCTCCATGAGTATTTGTCATGGCTGACCAGGGTTTTTCCTCTGTTGTCAAAGCAGTTCAGATAGCCGCCGAATTCCCTGTCCTCGCACCTCTGCAGCCAGAAGCGCAGGATGTTCTCCTTGAGTTCATGGGAATAGAAATCGTATAGACGCCGTTTTTCCATCTATGTCTAAAGAATGAACTTCTCCACCACCTTGGCAAAGCCGTCCTCGTCATAGCGGTCCGTGACATAGTCGGCAATCTGCTTGAGTTCATCGGGAGCATTCTCCAGGGTAACTCCGAATGCCGCCTTCCTGATCATCAGGCTGTCCAGCGCCATTCCGTCTCCGATGCTCATTACGTTCTCCCAGGTACATCCCAGCCTATCAAGAAGGATTTCCATTGAAGGAACCCTGAGCTTCGGGTCATCGGATATCTGGATTCCCACGGGATCGGATAGCGAGATTCCTGCAAAATCAAACGATTTCGCCTTCTCAAGCATTGGCTGGAATTCTTTCTCCGGAATACCGTAGAGGTTGAATTTCTCTGCACCGATGTTCTGGGAGAGGAAGAAATCGGAAAGCTTTCCGTAGACGGTGACAGGCCTTCCGGATGTATACATGTACCATACATGGTGCGGAGGTACCGGATATTTCCAGAGGTTGTCCATTATCTCCTTCTCGAAGAAGAGCTTGCCTTCAGCGGCAACCTCGCAGTAGATTCCCTTGCCCTCGAACATCCTGCAGATTTCGGCACTCTGCTCGGGAGTGAAGGAATGCTTGTGTATTACTTCCCCGGTAAGCGTATCCAGTATCCTGGCTCCGAAGCAGGAGAACCAGTAGCGGAATGAGCCGTCCTCGAACTGAGGAGGAAACATGTCGGCAGTCCTGCCTGTGCACGGCACGCAATGGATTCCCCTCTTCTGGCATTCCTTCAATGCATGATGGTTCCTGGGGCTGAGCCACATCTTGTCCTTCTGAAGGACAGTCCCGTCAAAATCCAGAGTGATAACCTTGATCTTATTTTTGTCAAACATATGGATATTTTAGCTTACTGTGCATATGTCCGCAATCCACTCGGTAAAAGTGCACGACCCCTAATTTGCCGTCATGAGTCGAAAAAACTGTTTTGGGATTATTCGATGCAATCTCCAGAGAGATCTACTTCGCAGATTCAATGATTACGGAA
>Ga0265298_10004872_pt1 | contig 17013 bp, 9 predicted proteins | sample AusTroGonzalo_MG_3_FD_193486 | JGI IMG/M metagenome (GOLD analysis project Ga0265298, IMG submission 193486) | Bovine rumen microbial communities from tropical cattle in Woodstock, Queensland, Australia - Gonzalo_01 | ecosystem: Host-associated > Mammals > Digestive system > Stomach > Rumen ... | reverse complement strand
TTCTTCTTCTGTTACGCAATGAAAAACGCTGCAGACATCGCTCCTCAATTCGAATATTATTCAACTTTTCGGAAGAATAATTTGTACTTATTCGCATTGACAAATGCACAGAACGGACATATAATGACCATGCAATCGATTGCATAAAGGAGCTGGACAAGGAATGAGATCCAAATGGCCCGTGCTGATTCTCCTGGCGGTGCTCATCGCCGCGCTTTTTCTGCCTGCCGTGGGGATTCATGTCCATTCCCGCCTGGGCGAGGATCTTGCCGCTTCCTTTCCGGAAAAAATCACTTTATGGGATCTGATTGCCAAAGGAAACAACTGCCTGCCTACGGATGTTTTCCCGGCACTCTCCATTCCGGATTTCGGGCGTCTGCCGCTGATCGGCAGCCTGCTGCTGACAGTTGCGGCCATCCTGGTTACCATTTTTGATCGCAAAAGAGCCGGCTTCCCGCTCCTGCTGTCCGTCGCGGCCCTCGTGCTGTACGGCACCTTCCTGGCACAGTGGGGGAACCTCAGCGGCAGTCTGCTGTTCACGATTTTCTTTACCGTACAGGCCTGGATTTACGCTCCGCTGATCGTGCTGATCATTCTGGTGGTCGTAAACCTTGTCCTTTTCCTGCGGAATCAGGAAATCCGGTATAATGACCGCACCCTCCGTATTGTCAGCGGGATTCTGGCGGCCGCCGTGCTGCTCGTCATGTACCTCCCCGTCTATACGGTCCGGGTTCCGGATACGCTGACGGACTCGCCTGCTGACGCTGCCTCCGTCCGCCGCAGCGCAAGCTTCTGGTCCGTTATGCTGGGCACCGAGGAGAATCTGTATGCTGTCGGTCAGAAGGACGGTGCCTTTGCCAATGTCCTCTCGGGCGATCTGCTCACGCTGGAACCTTTCTCCTCTGATGCCAGCAATATCCAGGGGATCTTCACGATTCGCGGGAACAATAATGCGGTCAACGTGCCGATCGTGATTGCCGCCGTGCTTTTCCTGCTGGCGGCTGTGCTCTCGTTCATTCCCCGGGTGGATCGCTGGTTCCCGCTGTCCGCCGCCGCGCTGGGAGCATTGCTCCTGCTCGTGGACGGGTTTGCCCTTCTCTCTGTCGGGGAAGCGGATATGTATGCCTCGGCTTCCCGTCAGCTGCTGCATCTGGGCCTTGGTTCCGTCACCCCCGTTCCCCTGCTGGCGGTGATGCTCGGCGTTCTGTCCGCCAGTGCTGCCGCTTTCGGTGTCCGGCAGGCCAATGAGCCGTATTTCGTCAACCCGATTCCGGAGCGCATCCGCCTCCGCGTGGTCGCTGTGACGCTGGCGGCTGCCGCGTTGGTCTGTCTCCTCCTGCCGGCGGTTACGGTCTCCTTCACGCAGCCCGGCAAGAACAAAGTTCAGGCCGTTGCGACAATCCGCGGTCTGGATGCAATTACGTTTTCCGCGGCAAAGCGCCTGGAAGATCCGGTAACCGCCAAAGGAAAGCCGGTATATTCCGAAGATGCCGAAACATATTCCCGTCGGGCAGTCAATGCCGCCACCGCCTCATTGGCCGGGACTGTCACCTTCCTGACCTGGGCCGCGCTGCTTGCAATCGCTGCGGCGGTTGTCCTGCTCATTCTGAAACAGAATCAGAAAGTGATCATCGTCCTGCTGCTGGCCGCTGCAGTCCTGCGGATTGCCGTCTGGCTGTGCGCCTCCCGCGGGTTGCCCCGGGCGGTTGCAACCGGAGCCGGAGAAGTGTACCTCTTCCTTTCCATCCCGTTGCTGATCTTCTCCGCCTTCTTCACTGCTTTTGCAGATAAGGAGGAACTGCCGAAGAAATACAAACTGTTCCTGATGATGCTCCCCTTCCTTCTGGCGGTTTTCCTCTTCGCCTACCTGCCGCTGTATGGATGGAGTTATGCTTTCTATAACTATAAATTCGGTGTGCCGATGGACCAGCAGGAGTTTGTCGGACTCAAGTGGTTTATAGAAATGTTTACAAACGTGGCGAACCGGGACAATATCACCCGCGTCCTGCAGAACACGCTGGGCATGAGCGGCCTGAATCTGCTGTTCAGTTGGCTGCCGATGGTCTTCGCCATTTTTCTCAATGAGATCACCCGTACGCGGTTCAAGAAGTTCGTTCAAATCTTCACCACCCTGCCGAACTTCATTTCCTGGGCCCTTGTCTTTTCCTTCGCCATGTGTCTTTTTGCCGCGGACACGGGGATATATTCAAAACTCATGATGGATCTGGGCCTGAATGACCCGGCAAATCCGACTGTGTGGCTGAACTCGCCGGATCACATTTGGCTGAAAATGTGGGCCTGGAACACCTGGAAAGGGCTGGGCTGGGGAGCCATCATGTATCTGGCGGCGATCTCCGGCATTGATCAGGAGCAGTATGAAGCCGCCAGGGTTGACGGGGCCAACCGCTGGGCGCTGATGAGGCATATCACACTGCCCGGCCTGCTGCCGACTTTCTTTGTCCTGCTGATGCTCTCGATTTCAAATATCCTGAATAACGGCATGGAGCAGTATCTGGTCTTCCAGAACCCCATGAACCGGCCAACGATCGAAGTGCTGGATCTGTATGTTTACAACATCACGATCGCTTCCGGCGGAACAGCGCTGTATTCTTACGCGACGGCAATCGGAATCCTGAAAACCCTGGTGAGCGTTACGCTCCTGTTTACCGCGAATTTCCTGTCCAAAAAACTGCGCGGCGAATCGATCATGTAAGAGAGGGGGCGAAAAAATGACTGCGATGCAGCATAAAGCCGGACGCACCGGCAGAAAGCAGACCGGGATCAAACGGTCGCAGGGTGATGTGGCGTTCAACATCGTCAACTATACCGTCTTTATCCTGATCACCCTGGCCTGTATCTTCCCGTTTTATTATCTGTTTATCAATACCATTTCGAATAACGAATTGGTCCGTCTCGGAAAGATCCAGCTTTATCCCCAGGGCATCCATTTCCAGAACTATGTTCAGGTGATGAAAATCCCGGGAATTCTGGATGCGCTGTTCGTCTCCGTTGCCCGTACCGTCCTGGGAACGATCTGGACGGTCGGCGGCTGCGCTTTCCTCGGCTATCTCTGCACGAAGCAGGAAATGTGGCTTCGCAAAGTCTGGTACCGTCTGATCATCATCACCATGTATTTCTCTGCCGGTCTGATCCCCTGGTACATGAACCTGAGGATGCTGGGCTTCCTGGATAACTTCTGGGTCTATGTCATCCCGGGGCTTGTCTCTCCGTATAATGTAATCCTGGTGAAGACATTCATCGAGGCCCTTCCGAACTCCCTGGAGGAAAGCGCAACCCTGGACGGTGCCGGCTATACGCGGGTGTTTGTCTCCGTCATCATGCCGCTGATTACGCCGATCCTGGCAACTTTGTGTATCTTCTCCGCCGTCGGCCAGTGGAACAGCTTCACGGATACCATGATGCTGATGCCTTCCGGAAAATACTACACGCTGCAGTTCCTGCTGTATAAATACCAGAATGAAGCCTCTTCCCTCGCCTCCCTGGTGCGGAACACGCAGGATGCCAGTTCCCTTGCGAATATCGCCACCAAGCAAACTGCCCTGTCTGTCCGGATGACCGTCGCCATGGTTGTCACGCTCCCGATCCTCTGTGTCTATCCGTTCTTCCAGCGCTACTTCGTCAAAGGCATCATGATCGGCGCAGTGAAAGGTTGATTCATAAACCCATTCCCTCCCTCATTCGAGGGCCGAAAGGGTTTGGGGGCGATCAGAAACCCCCCGATTATTAGGCTTTGCCCCGTTTGTAAAACGGGTTTGCAATATGCAATCATTTTAAGGAGGAAGAACCCATGAAGAAAATCCTTGCCATCGTTCTCTCGCTCATGCTCCTGGTGTCCATGGCCGTCGTCCCGGCTCTGGCTGAAGACACCTACCGTGAGCCCATCACCCTGACCATGTTCTCCCAGCTGGCCAACTATGCCGGCGAGCAGGGAGGCTGGTTTGCCAAGGAATTGAAGGATCGTTTCAACGTGACCCTGAAGTATGTTTCCACAAACGTAGATCCTAACGCGCTGACCGCGGGCATTTCCGCCGGCGAGTTGGGTGACATCGTCTGCATCGGTGATCTGGGTGAAGACTTCAGCGCCATGCTGAAGGCTGACCTGCTCCTGGACTGGAGTGAGCTGGATCTGACCCCCTATACCAACATCACCACCTATCTCCCCAATGCCATGAAAAAGATCTCTGATCTGGCTGCGTCCCAGGGGTACGAAGGAGACTACGGCTTCACCTATGCCGTCGCCATGGAAGACGGCGCCTGGGCCGAGCTGACCGATCCCACCTATGCGATTCAGATTCGTTTTGACGCCTGGGAAAAAGCCGGCAAGCCGGAACTGAAGACCCTGGAAGATCTGCCCGCTTTCCTGAAGGCGCTGCAGGATGCTGTGCCCGCCAACGAGAGCGGCGAAAAAGTCTACGCCTACGGCGGATTCCCGGATTGGGAAGACTGCGTCATGAAGTTTACCTGGGATCTGATGACTTATTACGGCTATCAGGAATATGACTTCATGGGCGTGAACTACGCCACCCATGAAGTTGTGAACCCCCTCGAGGAAGGCAGCCTCTACTACCGCGCTCTGAAGGTCAACAACCAGCTGTACCGCGAAGGTCTCTTTGATCCGGAATCCATCTCCCAGAACTTTGACGCCTATTCCCAGAAGCTCAGCAACGGCCGCTATCTGATGGCCATGTGGGGCTGGATCATCGGAAACTACAACAGCGCTGAAAAGGCCGCCAACAAGGATGGTTTCACCACCTTCATGTTTGAGGATTCCGCTCCTGCCATGCAGACTATTTCCACCTCGGGTTCCGACCGTATGTGGGCCCTCGGTGCGAATACGGAATATGCGGACCGCTGCCTCGAGATTATCGACTGGCTGTGCTCTGAGGAAGGCATGATCATCCAGAATTACGGCCCGAAGGGGCTGACCTGGGATTATGGTGAAGATGGCGTGCCCTACATGACCGACTTCGGCTGGCAGTGCCAGGAAGACCGTGAAAACACCCAGATGCCAGCGGAATACGGTGGCGGCACCTTCCAGGATGGTGAAAGCAAGATCAACCATGAGACGATCAAGCTCGAGCAGATGATCCCCGGCAAGACCTACAGCTTCAGCTACAAAGGCTGGCCCTGCTATGCCGAGCACTATGCCACAGCCCTGAGCGAAGCCTGGTCGTCTGAGTATGCTGACGGCGCGACCTCCGGCGTGGATCTCTACCGGAAGACCGGTAAAGTCTCCGTTGTAAGCCCGGCTGCCATTGCCTACACAAAGGCTGCTCCGACCGATGAATATACCCAGAAGCGCGCCCAGTTTGCCCCCGTGATGAAGGACGGCAGCTGGAAGTGCGTCTATTCCGAAACCGAAGAAGAATTCGAGAACAACTGGAAGTCCATGGTCGAAACCTGCAAGAGCTACGGCTATGATGATGCCGTCGCCGAGAAGATGGCCGACATCCAAAACTGCTTCGCTTTCATGGACGCCAATCCCTGATCATTCATTCTGGAACATTCTTCGGGAGCCGCTCCCGCTCTTCCGGGAGCGGCTCCCGCTTTTTAATTGAGGCAAAAAGCAATGGTAACAATGAAGGACATCGCCCGCCGCTGCGGCGTTTCAGTCTCCACGGTCTCCCGGGTTCTCAGCGGAAACGTACTGATCAGTCCGGATACCAGCCGGAAAGTCCTGGACGCCGCAAAATCCATGGGCTATACACCGGATATGATCGCAAGAACGTTGAAGACAAACCGGTCGGATATGATCGGCATTGTGTTTGACAACCATCTGAATCATCCGTTTTTTTCAGGTATCATCGAATCGGTTCGGATTCATGCAGAGGAAGCCGGGCTTGACGTCCTGCTGCTGGCCCGCGTCAAGCGGAACGGCCGGATCGATTATACCGAGACCTCTCTTTCCCGCCGCATGGACGGTATTGTAGTTATCTATGCGAATGTCGGCAGCGAAAGCGTCCGGAAACTCACCAAGGGAAATATCCCCGTCGTTTCTGTTGATCTCAGCGAGCCGGAAACCAGCAACGTTTTCAGTGATTACCGCCAGGGCACGGAAGAGCTCACAAACTGGGCAGTCAGCCGCGGCCACCGGCAGATTGCCTTCATTCACGGGGAAATCGGATACGCAACAAAAGAAAGGCTTCAGGGCTTTCGCGATGCCCTGAAGTCACATCAGCTTGTTATTCCGGATCAATATATCTGCCCCGGTGCTTTCAACAGCCCGGAGCTCTGTGCGCAAAAAGCGGAGGAACTGCTTTCCCTCCCCGATCCACCTACCTGTATCCTGATGCCGGACGATTATTCCGCCGTAAACGCGCTTCGGATCCTGAAGGCAAAAGGGCTCAGCGTACCGGAGCAGTTCAGCTGCGCCGGCTATGACGGCATCCCGCTCTCCCGCATGGTGACGCCCTGCCTCACGACCTTTGAGCAGGACGCGGATATGATCGGCAAAAAAACGGTGGAGCTCCTTCTGTTGGGGATTCAGGATGGTCCGGGGATTACCCGGAACCTCACCGTCCGCGGAAAATTGATTCCCGGGGAAACGGTAGCGAATCTCAATCCATCCTGATGATCTTTGTCTCAAACGGTTCCAGCGTAATGGATTCACCCTCCGGGGTGAATTCTTTTCTTTTGATGTCGTTGTTGAAGATGAAGCGGACACTTCCCGCCGGGCCGGTCCGGGTCACGATTTCCACCCGCTCAGGAATGCCTTCAATAACGGGCAGTTCCGCTTCCTCCGCCGCTTCGCGGATCACCCGGCGATACAGTGCCTGATTCCCCACCGTAGCGATGTAGTAGACCTTTCCCTTTCCGTAGGCGTTGCGCGTCACTGCCGCAGTATTCCGAAAATACTCTCCGTCATACCGGGCCAGGATCTCAGCGCCTTCTGTTTCCAGAATATCGCACCACTGCCGGCCTGCGGCGATTGTCCCGTCCGTGAATACCACCGGCACGCTGTCTGCACCGATCGGGTCATATTCCGTCACAAACGCCCCCGCCAGATCGCGGTAAATCGTCGGCAGCGGTTCCATGATTGCATTGTTATGTTCGTCCTTCACGCCGCTGCGGGTTGTCAGGATAACCGTTCCGCCCTGCCGGGCAAAATCATGCAGCCGTTTTGACGTTTCCTCATTCCGGACATACATCTCCGGCGCGCAGACAATCCGGTAGCCGTCCAGCTTCTCATGCTGCCCGATGATGTCTGCGTTCATGCCCAGTGCCATGAAAGCCGCGTGCAGCCGCTGAGGCTGCTCCAGGTAGTAGTATCCTTCCGTCTGGGGTTGAATCCGGAAGGCATTCTCATCCTCGATGGACAGTAGAATCGCTGCGTCGGCCCGGTTCTCCGCACCCTGCCAGGATGTCAGCTTTTCCGCTTCTCTGCAAAGTTCCGCGAACTCGCGGAACCGGCGCCCGGGAACGTTGCTGTGGTCAATCAGGCCGTGCCAGTGCATCTCCGCGCCGATGTTCGCCGTCCGCCAGCGGAAAAAGGCTACCGTATCCGCTCCGTGGGCAAATGCCTGCAGCGCATATCCTTTAATCATTCCCGGTTCGGGTGTCCGTCCCATGGGGCCCCAGCAGCCCGTCCCGCCGCTCAGTTCCTCCATCACCCAGAACGGCTGCCGTTTCACGCCGCGCATCATGTCCAGATGGAACGCATGGGTATAGCAGGTTTCCGTATCTTCCGGAATCCTTGCCGTGGGATAATTATCATAGGCAACAAAATCAAGGCCGCTGAACTCCCTGTAAAAATCCGGCATATGCTGGCTGAACCATACGTTGGTGGTCACCGGGATCCCGGGGCAGTTTTTTCGGATCAGTGCAGCCTGCCAGCTGCTGAATTCGATCATGTTGTCGGAAGCAAAGCGGCTGTAGTCCAGCATGAACGCCGGATTCATCCATGCCTCCTGGTAATGGCCGTACGGCGGCTGGATCTGCTCCCAGGAGGAATATTCCCCGCTCCATACGACATTGCCGTATGCTTTGTTAACGGCTTCGAGGGACCCGTACTTTTTCCGCATCCACTCGCGGAATTTTCCGCCGCAGATCCCGCAGTAGCACTGGTAAGCCTCCAGTTCATTGTCGATCTGCCAGGCAATCACTGCCGGGTTGCCCGCATAGTGCTTCGTCATTTCTTCAATCATCCGCTCGCTGTGTTTCCGCACAGCCGGGTGATTGATACACCGGTGCCCCCGAACGCCGATGCGCGTGGGGGTTCCGTCTTTTTCGACCATCATGGAATCCGGATATTTTTCATACAGCCACAGGGGCGGGCAGCTGGTAGGCGTGCACAAAACCACGTCAATCTGCCGCTCGACAAAGATCCTCACCGCCTCGTCCAGCCACTCGAAGGTAAATCTCCCCTCCTCTGGCTCCATGCGGCACCAGGCGAACTCTGCCAGGCGTACCAGCTTCACGCCGGTTTTCTTCATCAGGTCCGCGTCCGCCTCCCATAGAGATCTGTCCCAGTGCTCGGGATAATAATCTGCACCGATCCGCATTGCCTGTCCTCCTGTCATCCGTTCTCATGCTTCCCTGTCAGCAGGGATTCCGCAAATTAACAGTTATAGCCATCTTCGCATGTCTCCTTTGCGAACAAAGTATAGCAATTATTGCAGCGTTCGGCAAGGCAACTGACCAGGCCTCGCTTAATACGCATGCCCTTGAATGGTGCGCCAGCAAGCAGAATAGCGCATACCACAAGGCAGTGAACTGTACGATCTTTTCAACAGCATACTGCAACTCATCTGGAAATTAGACAGACTGCGGATCTATTCCCTGAAATAATCCGCCTCCCTGGCACACCTGAAAAACAGGCGTCCGACTCCGGGCGCCTGCCGTTTTTTAGATTTCTTTTTGAAAGGCATGAGTTACTTTTCCGCACTCCGGAGAATCTCTGAGAATTCCGACCGGGTAATGGACTTTGGCACGGTTGCATATCTGACGATAATATTGCGGATCAGCTCCGCGTTCCTCTTGTCCCCCTCGTTGTTCAGGAGAGGGAAAGTCACCTGCGGATCCCATTTCTCCATCATGTTGGCAAACGAAATATACTGGTTCATCTTTTCCAGTTCCTGCTCCGCGTTCTTTTCGGCATCTTCCTTTTTCACCTGTTCGCCGTAATATTTCCGGATGGTATCGTTGAGCGTTTCGACCTTTTCCGCCGCCGGCGGTAATCCGAGCATTTCGGTCATCCGGGCAAAAACATCGTCAGCCGCCGCATCGGCATTCCGGTAACGTTTGTAGAAGCGGATGGAGAACAGCTGAGTTTTCAGGAAAACGCTCGCTTCGTTTGGATCCCCCGTAAAATGCTGGTACTCGTGGAAAAGGGTGGGAATCACCGCATAGGGATCCAGGAAAAGCTTCAGGTTAAGGCCGGAGCTCAGCGGACGCGTTCGGTCATCCACTTCGTGAGTACGGGAAATTACCTTGCCGGTATCCTTCGGAGGCCGGTACTGAACCCACATCGCGTGAATATACGGTTTAAACTGGTAGAAGCCAAGGGTCTGCCGGTTAACCGGATCGATCAGGCGCAGCGGGCATTTCCGGAGCATTTCCATGCAGCCGGGAACTTCCTTGCACGCAATTTCCAGCAGTTTTTTTGTATCACAGAAGGGAACGGAAGGATTTGCGCAGTGCAGTACCTCCTGAAGAATCTTCGCGAAATCCCCTGCCTCGCAGTCCGCGGGAACTCGCACTTCATAGAAGGACAGTTCGTTATCGGACCGGATGAGATCGGCCCGGACGTTCAGCACGGCATCCAGGAGCTTCTTCGCCTCCGGATGCGCGCTGTTTTCGGCTAGCCAGTCCACCAGCCCCATAATAACTCCCTGCTTCACAAACCGCGCCACCCGGGTCTGGTTGTCCCGGAGAATAAAGGTCAGGTAGGAGAATGGCCGGTCCCCATTTTCCAGCATATACACGCCCAGACCCCGGTGCATGCGCTCGCCCAGGCTATGCAGTTTTTCCAGAAGCCGCTGTGCTTTTTCCCGGTCCGCGCTAGGCAGAGCGTTTAGCTGCTTCCCCTCGTAAGGCTCCAGCTGCTTCTGTAGTGCCCGGGCCTTCTCGGCGTCCGCATTATGACTGTCCATCGCCCTCCGCAACGCCTTCTCGCTGTCAGCAATGGCTTCCGGCTTCATTTCACGGCTCAGAATCCTTCCCAGTGCGGCGGCGGACCATCCACTCAAGGTTCGCGCCGTGCCGTCTTCCGGATTGCTTCGTCCATCCTCAATCCATTCGCAGAACTTCCGCTCAAGCTCGTCCGACCGGAAGGGCCGGAAGGTCACCGAAATGGCTGCCCGGATGCGGTCTTCATCCGTTGGCTGTGTAAAGCAGGAAGTCAGGCCGTTGATCGGATCGGTCACAAACCGGCCCCAGACCTCCGATTCCTTCAGCCATGGGAGGCGTTCGCGCGCAAGCTTCCTCACTTCGCCGTCCGAATCCTTCAGGGCCGCTTCCGTAAGGATTTTGCGGCTGCCCGGATAGGCAAGGCGGCGAACGGCTGCCCTGCGCGTTTCCGCGTGCTCGGCCTCAAGGGCAACTTTTTCCAGGGTTTCTGTTGCTTCGGGAACCTTCAGCTTGCCGACGGCTTCCTTCTGCACCTCTCCGTCCGGATCCTTCAAGGCCGCGCGCGAAAGCGCTTCTGCGCCGTTCTCCCAGGTGAGGGCTTCCAGCGCGATCCGGCGGCTGTCTGCGTCGGAATCCTTTTCCAGAATCTGGGACAGGCATTTCGCGGAAGCATAAGACGCTACTTCCTTTACCGCCAGGAAGCGGCTGCTTCCGGGTTCCTCTAGGGCCGCCCGTTCCCAGGCCTGTGTCTCCTGCTCAACCGGCAGCCTCTCCAGCGCCGCGAGGCGGCAATCGCTGTCCGGATCCTTCTCCGCGACTGTGAGCAGGACTTCCCGCTCCAGCGGATACGGCAGCTTTTCCGCTGCTTTTTTTCGCAGTTTTTCATCCTCTGCCTCCAGGGCCGTACGGCGCAACTCTTCCGCGGTCTCCTCCGTGTAAGGTAGGCGCACCAGCACCGCCAGGCGGTTCTCCTCCTTTGCGTTTCGATAATACTCCAGCAGCCGCTTCTCGAAGTTTTCTCCCGGCAGTTTTTCCAGCGCTGCCGTCGCCACGGCCACAGCTGCGTCCCCGGCCAGCTGCTCCAGCACCTCCCGGTCTTCCGGATCAGAAAGCTTCTCCACTGCCCCCGCCCGGATCTCCTCGGGGACGTCCCCATCCAGGGCCAGCGCGCGCAGGGTTTTCCGTTCCTCCGGATAGGGCAGTTTTTTCAGTGCCTCCGTAGTTCCCTTCCGGGCAGCTTCCGCCAGCATCTCCCCTGCCTCGGGATAGGGCAGCACATACACGGCCGCATTCACGCTGTCCATTCTTCCGTTGTGAATCACCCAGTCCAGGATTTCCCGGTCATTTTTCCAGTGCAGTCCCCGGACCGCTTCGGCGTCCCCGTTCACAACCTTCATGTAGCGCATAGGGCCGCAGCGTTTAAGCAGTTCCTTCCGCCGTTCAGCGGGCACGCCGGGAGCCACTTCCCTAAGCATCTGGGCATTTTTCCCCTTTTGCTGCAAAACCGCCCGAATTTTCTTCCACACCTTGTATACCAGGAAGAACAGGATCAGCGCCACCACGGCCGCCACGCCCAAGATAATCCACTGGCCGGTCGAAGTCATCAGCGCGTTCCGGACTCCGTACCCGTGTTCATTCCGATACGGCGCAATGTTCTTGCTAAAGTTTTCATTGTACTTTTCCAGCTCCGGAATTACCGTCTCGTTCACATAGGCGTCCAGGTCCTGCCCCAATGCGTTCGCGTACAGCAGACTGCCGTTGTTCAAGAGGATTTTCAGCACGTCCACACGGTTGTCCGACGTGACGCCGCCGGACAGATCCACGCCGTTATAGGAAAAAAAGAGCGGGTTCGGGTAACGCAGCGCAGCATAGAGAGTAAAAACATTGGGAATCTCCTCGTCCGATACGTCGATGACGCGGTTGCCCTCCCCATCCCGCACCACCCGCAGCGTCCCTTCCGTCTCAAAGAAGGGAGAATACACCGTGTTGGTGGTAAAGCAGGTATTGAAAGCTGCGTTGTAGACCATGCCGACAAGGCCCGGTATTTTGCATGTGTAGTGCACCAGTTCCGGATCGTTTTCATCCTGTACGGCCTTGAAATCCTCCATGGCAAAGTACGGTTGGAAGGAAGGCTTCAGCTCCGGATCGATATACACGTTACCGCTCACATACAGCAGGTTGGGAGAATTCAGCCGCAGCGTGACGTCCTCCGCAGCAGCCCGGGCAAAGTCCGCCGAGGTTCCCTTCTCCTTCCGCAGCTCCGGATCGGTCCCAAAATGGCAGCCGGACAGCACTCCAAGCAGCAGGATCGCCACGGCGCAGAGCATCATCTTGCGAAAACCGCGCGATTTGCGTTTCATTGCAGATTCCTCCTTTCCTCATTCTGCCAGGCATAGCTGCCGCAGGGTTTTCAGCAGATCCTGGAAAACAACCAAGCGGGAAACGCCCGCGTCCAGAGCCTCCACCAGACAGGCGCGGCACGCCGACGAGGTTTGCTGAAGCAAAGGTGGAAGTTCTGCCTCCAACTTTTTCCCCTCGAGGAAAATCAGGCTCAGCCACTCCTCCACCGGCACTTGCGAAAGCAGTGCGGAAAGTGCCGGGAGATTGTCCGCGCGCAGCGCCTCCTCCAGCTTTTCCAGCCGAAGCGCCGCAGCGGACCTGTCTGCCTCATATTCGTCGTCGTAGAGCATCAGCGAGGTTTTCTGCGCAGTCTGCTCATCCGGTGGTTCAAACCCCTTTCCGAAAAACTGGAAATGCATATCCGCCCGGGTGCCAAAATCGTCACCCAGGGAAATATTCCACAGGTCCTCGCCGAATACAATCTGCTGTTTCCGTTCCAGTCCCAAGGCCACACGCCGAGCCGCCTCATAGGATGCACTCATGCCGTTTCCCTCCTTTTCTTGTGGTCCCGATATAGGAGAATCGTATCAGGATTGTGTAAAGCCATGTTGTCGACCCAGTGCTTCAGCTTCCAGGCGGTGGCGCGCCGCCTCAGCCGTCTGCCCGCCGGCTTCCTCCAGGGAAGAAAGCTGATGCAGCGCATCGTAATACTGACGGAAAGCGCGGCAACGCCGGGTCAGTTCCGCCCGTTCCCGGGCCAGGGCCAGAGCCGTCTCCGCTTCCCCTCGCCCGGCAGCTAGCACAGACAGGTTTCGCAGGGCGTTCTGTTCCCCCAGCGCCTGCCCGGTTTCCCGACACAAAGCCAACTTCTGCCAGAAAAGGTTTTCCGCCTCGTCCCGCCGGCCTTGCTGAAGTGCCAGAAGCGCTCGGTTGCCCAGGGCATTCGCCAAGCCGTCCGGCATACCCAGGCGGCGGCTTTCCGCTTCCTGCAGGGCAAATTCACGCTCCGCGGCGTTGTAGTCCTTTTCCCGCAGTCCCAGCAATCCCAGCGCTCCGCAGGCGTTTACCGTGCCGGCAGCATTTCCACTGTCCAGGCAGATATCCTTCTGCCGTTCATACAGGGCCCTCGCCCGGGAAAGATCCCCGCGGGAAAAAGCGATGTTGCCGAGGTTCCCTAGCGCCACCTGCTCCGCATCCCGCTGGTTCAGGGAGCGGGCCAGCGCCAGTACACCCTCAAACGCTTCCCGGGCGGCTTCCGGTTCCCCCCGAGCCAAGGCCAAGAGTCCCAGGTTGCCCAGCGCCCGCTCCTGCTCGTAGCGGTCCCCAATCTGCCGCGCGAGTTCCTCCTTGCGCCGGTAGCATTCCGCAGCGTCCGTCCAGGAGCCTTCCCGCTGCAGTAGGTTGCCCAACAGACCCAGAGCCGCACCCCGCTGTCTCAAATTTCCGCCGCCCTTCACCTCGGTCACGGCGCGGAGCAGCGTCTTCGCACTGTCCGTCTCCCCCCGATCCAAGAAGAAAGCCGCCATGTCCACCGACAGCATATCCTCCGTCGTCGGATGCGCAAGCACTTCCTGGTAGCCTTCCCGCGGGGAAAAACCGTGTTCCCCTAATTGCGCCCACAGCGCACGGGTTTCATACCGGTTCCGGCGCCAGAGCTCCCGAAAGCTGTCCGGTTCGGAGAGCAGGTCGTATAACCGACCGTACTGCCCGCTCTCCGTCAGCAGCCGCGGCAGCACCCGCACGCGGCGCGGCGTGTCCGTTCCGCGCATAAACCACCCGGCCACCCGGTCCCGCAAGGCGGCAAGCTCTGCTTCCTCCGGAGCATAATGTACGAGAATCGCTTCCCGGAAGATCCGGGAGCTGATCCGCAGAGCGCCTTCGACCACTGCTGTGAAGGGCTCCGCCGCCAGGCGCAGGGGCGCGAAGCGGGCATAGGGCAGGCCATCCAGTAAGCCCAGCAGTTCCGTTTCCGACAGCCCAGAGCCGGATGCCTCCAGCAGCAGGAAAAAACTCCGGGGCAAGGAAATGCCTTCCCCGTAATCCTGGTCCAGGCGCGAGAGCACCTTATCGAACAGGGCCGGAAGATCCGGACAGTCCAGGTAATCCCGAAGCTGTTCCGTCAGGCGCTCGAATCGTCCTGAAAAGCGAAGCTCTGACAACAGCACGGAAAGGTACAGGGGATTCCGGGCTGCCGCCGAATTCTCCAGCAGCGCCATCTGCTCCACCGAGAGCGATTTCCCGTAAGCGGCAAGAGACTGCCGGGCAATATCGCGCACCGCGTCCGGGGTCAGCAGTTTGAGCCGGATTTCCCGGTGAGCCCGGCGGCGAAGGCGGTTCATCGCCTCCCCTTCGTTCAGGGAAACGACCACCGTCACCCCTTCCGGCAACTCCTCAGGCAGCCAGGACAAGCCATAGCTATCCTCCAGTGCCAGGGCGTCCAGGTTATCCAGCACCAGCAGTACCCGACTCCTGCGGGCTGCCATATTCAGTGCTAGCCACAGGGCACGTCGCAGGCTTTCCGCGTCCTGTCCCTCCGGAATGTCCGGGCCGAAACGTTCCCGCAGCTCTGCGAGCATCTGCCGCGCTAGCCGTTCCCAGCCTAGGTCTGCTGCACTGCCAATAAAGGAAACAAACGTCCACAGGTCCGGATCTGTTTCCTGCTCTAGCGCCCACTGGGAAAGGAACACGGTTTTCCCGGTCCCGTTGTCCCCGGTGAGCAGGATCAGCCCGCCCATCCGGGCGAGGGCATCCAGCGCCGTGCGCTCCGCCGGCCGGTCCACATAGCCGGAAGCATATCGGCGAGCCAGGAAAAGCTGGTCCTGCCGCACTTCCTCTGCCGGGCTGAGTTCCGGCAGATCCGCCGTCAGCCGGTCCACTGCGCCACAGAGATCTTCGTATACTCGCTGGGCAAAGCTGTCCAGATCCTGGTAGTCCGTCATCACCGGATATCCGCTTGCGAGAATCCGCTGGCGGAGCGTGTCCAACCGGGGATCCGGTGCGCTCTGGCCGCAGAGCGCTTCGGTCAGCTCCTTGTCCCTCAGGTAGAAAAAGGCTTCCGTTCCTTTCGGCGCTTCTAGCGCGCCGTAGCGGATTTCCTGCTCGGTTACGGAAATGTCCGCTTCTGGCGGCACCCAGCCGTAGCGTTCCCCGATCATGCCCATAAAAAGCGGCCGGGCCCGGTCAATTTCCGCCATACAGATGCCGATCGTTTCGCCTTTTCGAGATTGTTCCTCCGTAATGCCCCAGCGCAGGTCTACGCCGATAAATTCCGCCTTTCTCGCGTGGCAGTATTCCGCCACCCTGGGAAACACTTTTTCAAGTAGCACGTTCCGTTCTTCCATCATATCCTTGAAGGTGGAAGAAACGAAAACGCGAAACTGCCGCTGCGGAGCTGTCTTCATGGGCGGAACCTCCAGAAAGATGCCTTAAAGAATCAGACCAAAGCATATTCAAGAATGTGATCTTTGCGGGTGGTTGTCCGAATTATAGCACACTGAACCGGGATTGTCCAATAAGTGTTGACACGGGACTGTCTGATACTGATTTCTGGGTTACTGTTCACGGAGAAAAGAAGAATGAGGAAATGCTTTGTTTGACTCTGACACAACAGAAGCAGAAACATTGACTTTGCACATGACAGACAGTATCATGATTTTGATGCGGCAATCAGCATGGAAACGGTACTTTTTTCAGCCAGGTTTTTTTCGCTTCGCATTTGCTCTGTTTCCCCGGAATCACCTGATGATATCCGGGAATATGCTGTAAGGAAGGATTATTATATTGCGTAAAGTTAAGCTGGTTTGTCTCCTGTTAGTATGTATTTTCATTTTGGGCGGTTGCGTTGCCAATGACTTGCCCCTGAAAAGAAAGACTAATGGCAGAGAAGACGTCATAAAATTTTACGGGTTTGATTGGCTTACGGAAAGAAGTACAATTGAAAAAAAGTTCAATGGGGACTTTGGTTCTGATTATGTATGCGAAGAAAATATAACCCATCAAAATGATGAAATAGATTTAGTTAACGTCCTTTACAAAGGAAAGAATGAGACAGCTTTGAATTGGACAGTCGCAAATCATAATGTTTCACAATTACAATTGTTTTATATTAAAAACAAGAGCGGAAAACAATACTTATATAAAGGAACATGGTTATTCAACAATTGTAATCAGGAAGACGAAGAATTCTTTTATACAAAACTGGACAAATTATATCCATACACGATGAAGAACAAACCACTGTATATTGACAAAAACTATAATACAATTAATCTTTCCTATATGGATAAATCAAAAGAAATAACACTGGATTATTGTTGTACTGATCTACTATACCAGCTTAATGGTGAAGGAGACAAAATCCCTTGATCCGTTTCACACAGCCGGCCCCTGATAATTTTTTATTGTATTCACTACTTCATCTACGTTCTCTTCAGTTATGTCCAGGTACAATTCTTTCAGACATTTATCGGCTGCTTCTTTTGATACCAGTGAAAAATCAATACTCATCAGTTTAGAGATGATTTTTTCAGAAAACCTGAACTTGATCACCTTGGCAGGATTTCCGCCGACGATAGCATAAGGAGG
>Ga0265298_10004871_pt1 | contig 17016 bp, 16 predicted proteins | sample AusTroGonzalo_MG_3_FD_193486 | JGI IMG/M metagenome (GOLD analysis project Ga0265298, IMG submission 193486) | Bovine rumen microbial communities from tropical cattle in Woodstock, Queensland, Australia - Gonzalo_01 | ecosystem: Host-associated > Mammals > Digestive system > Stomach > Rumen ... | reverse complement strand
TGATGGCTTAAATGGAGTAGCATACGATGACGATACGATAATATATGACCTACATATACGAAAGTACTATACATGTGGCGATGATGATCCTGAAAGAGTGGAGGTGCGTATATGCGACTAATATATTGTTGGTTTGGTGGTAACCCTCTACCAAAAGAGGTAAAAAACTGTATGGCTAGTTGGAAAAAAGCAATGCCAGACATTGAAATAATGGAAATAAACGAAAATAACTTCGATATTAACTATAATGCCTTTGTAAAAGGTGCTTATGAGAATAAAAAGTGGGCGTTTGTATCAGATGTAGCTAGATTATGGGCATTATACGAATATGGTGGTATATACTTGGACACCGATGTCCTAGTGTATAGAGACCTTCGAGAATTATTCAATGGTTGTGTAGCATTTACTGGTTTTGAGCAACCTGGCTTTCCGGTGTGTGCAGTAATGGGAACATTTCCTAAAAATGAAATAATTAAGCAAATGTTGGACTACTATAACGATAAAGAATTTGTTGTTTATAAGAATTGGTGGGAATATACCACAAATACAACAATAATGTCAGAGATATTGGACAAAAATGGAATAAATCGTAATAAATTTGAAACACAACAGATTCCTAATATGAAAGTTTACTCAAAAGAAGTAATGGACGAATATCAAAAACACTTAATGCTAGGATCGTGGGGGTAATATGAAAAAACAGCAAAAACAAAAAAGTTTATACATATATCACTCAAGATTTTGTGAAATTGGTGGAGTTGAAACATTTTTATATAATTTTGTAATAAACTTATGGGAATATTACGATATAACAGTTCTTTATGATACTGGTTATTATACACAAATGCGTAGAATAGCACCTTACGTTAATTTAGTGCACTTTGATAAAAATAAGAAGTATGAGTGTGATATATTCATACGTAATTCAGTATGGGGTAGCGTTCCTGATAATGTGAAGTCTCGAGAAAACAGATATATTGAAATGAGACATGCAAATTATAAATATTTATGTGATAACAAGATATTATCTGCACAATATAAACCATGTAGTAACACAAATGAGGTAGTTGGTTGTGGTTATTTTGTATCTAAAATGTCAAAACTCGTTTTAAAAGATAACCCAACAACAATACAAAACATATTAGCACCAACACAAAAGACAAATAAGGTACTTCACTTAATTAGCTGCACACGAATCGATCCGGACAAAGGTGGAGACCGTATGCAGAAATTGTGTGAAATGTTGCGTAAAGAAAATATAAAATTTGATTGGAAAATATTTACAAATGGACCACATAACCTAGAGGGAGAAGAAATACAGTATTACGAGCCTAGATTTGATATATGGGACTATTTAGCAGACGCAGATTACACTGTATTATTGAGTTCCGTTGAAGGTTTGCCTTATACGGTGCAAGAGTCTTTGCAGTATAAAACTCCATGTATCGTAACAGATATTGAGGGTTGTACTGAACTAATCAAAGATGGTGTAAATGGCTATGTAGTGCCTTTAGATATGGACTTTAATGTTAAAAAACTATTAAAGATACCAAAATTAGATGATTATGATAATCACGCTAAAGAGAAATGGCTAGATTATCTTGGAGGAGGAATATATATGAAAAAAGCTGAAAAGAAAACTGATGACATAAAAGTTATCAAAATGGAAGCAATAAACACAGATGAATACGATAGATATGGAGAAATCATAAAAATAATACCAAAAGATAACAAACTTTTAGGTTGGGTAATTGCAGGAGATAAACTTGAAGTAACAGAAGAAATAGCAGAAGACCTAATCAAAAAGAATCTAGCAAAAAAGATTGATGAATAATGGCAGATAATAAATCATTAGACGTAAGAATAACTAAAAAACAAAATGATTTTATGACATCTGAAGCATTTGAAACATTATTTGGTGGAGCTGCCGGTGGTGGTAAGACTTATGCACAAATAATAGACGCATTAGTTTATGCTTGTAAATACGCCGGTAGTAAGCAAATAATCTTTAGACGTACATTTCCTGATTTGGAACGTAGTGTAATACGTACAACTCAAGGCTTATACCCACGTGAACTTGCTAGTTATAACTCTGCAAAACACGTATGGACGTTTAAAAATGGTAGTTTAATTGACTTTGGTTACATTGATAACGAACAAGACGTATACCAATATCAATCTGCTGAATATGATGTTATAAGATTTGACGAATTAACACACTTTACTGAATACATGTATGTATATATGATTTCACGTTGTCGTGGTGCTAATGAGTTCCCTAAACGCATTAAGAGTTCTACAAACCCTGGAGGAGTAGGACACGAGTGGGTAAAAGCTAGATTTATCGATATTGGTAAAGCAAATGAAATACATGAAGTTAGAAACGAAGTTGGAACAAAAACAACTCGTATATTTATCCCTAGTTTTGTAACAGACAATAAATACTTAATGGAAGCCGATCCTGATTACATTAAAAGACTAGACGCACTACCAGAGAAAGAGCGTAAAGCCTTAAAAGATGGTAACTGGGACATATTTGATGGGCAATACTTTACTGAGTTTGATAGAAAGATTCATGTAATAGAGCCTTTTCAAATACCAAAAGAGTGGGACAGATACAGAACTATCGACTATGGACTAGATATGTTATGTTGCTTATGGGTAGCAATTGACCCACGTGGCAACGAATATGTTTATAAAGAATTATATGAGCCTAATTTAATCGTATCAAAAGCAGCAGCTAGAATATTAGAAGTTAATGGAGACGATAAGATTAAATTCACTTATGCACCACCGGACTTATGGAATAGACGTAACGATACTGGTAAGAGTGCTTGTGATATATTCCGTGAAAATGGTTTGATATTGAGACGTAGTGCTAACAATCGTGTACAAGGTTGGTATGCAGTAGCAGAGCATTTAAAAGTGTTTGAAGCTATTGATGAACAAACTGGAGAAACGTATAGAACTAGCAAATTAAAGTTCTTTAATACTTGTTTGAACATAATTAGAACACTACCAGTAATACAACACGATGAAAAGAACGCAAATGACGTAGCAAAAGAGCCTCACGAATTTACACATGCACCAGACGCATTACGTGGCTTCTGTATTGAAAGAACACGTGCGACAAGAATAATGACCGATGATGAGAGATTATTCTTAGAAAGCCAACGTGCTAGACGTAAAGAAGGCATTTTAGGAATAGCCGGTGCAGTAGCAACAAAAGGCTATATGAGTTATGGAGGTTAAATGGAGATATTTTTATTTATTACATTGTTAATTTGTATAGGAATTAACTTTTTTTTAATTTATAAGAACTGGTTACAAAAAAAAGAGCCAAAACAAGTTGAAAAAAAGCCAAAATTAACAAAAGAAGAAAAAGAAAAACAAAAGAAAATACGAGAATCTTTTGATAATTTAATGAATTATGATGAAAACATTGCTCGTGCAAGAAAGTAGGTGTCTAAATGGAGAATGAAGTAGAAAATAAAAGCGATATTGAAAAAGATTGGGCACTATACGAAGCAGGAATTAGATACAATAACGCATTGTATGGTAGTGATAAGAATTACTATGACACAATAGACGCAAATATAGCATTTGCAAATGGAGACCAATGGAGAAATGTTGTTGCAGACGGACTTCCAAAGCCAGTATTTAATATCATCAAAAGAGTAAAGCAATTTAAAATTGCTAGTTTAAAGACAGATGATATAGCAATTTCAATAAGCCCAATGGAATATAGACCACAAAGTATGGAAATAACTATGCAACAAAAGGTAAAAGATACAGACCTAGCAAATGCAGAGATAAGAAACATACTAGAAAACATCAATTTTGACTCATTATCTCGTACATTATTAGCAGATGGTTTTGATACTGGAGATTGGTGCTTACATTGGTACTTTGACAAATCAGAACAACCATTTAAGCAAAGCAACCCAGATGTTATGGGAATAATTAAAGCCGAGATAATAGACGCAACAAACGTAATGTTTGGTAACCCAAATACTAGAAAAGTTGAAAAACAACCATATATCTTAGTTATTGGGCGTGATTTAGTAAAAAATCTACGAGAAGAATACAAAAAATACAATAAAGATGAAGGTTGGGCATATATTGAAGCCGATAATGATACACAACATCAAATGGGGGACAACGGTAAGGTTGAAGCAGACGCAGATGGTTATTCAAAAGCTATATATGTAATAAAATACTTTAAAAAAGACGGCAAAGTATTTGCTCACAAATTTGTAAGAAATAGATACATATATGCAGATAAAAAAACTGGACTAGATTACTACCCAATTGCATTTAATAACTGGGAGCCAGTAAAAGGATCATATCATGGTAGAGCAGAAACAACTGGAATAATACCTAACCAAATAGCAATAAACAAAATGTTTGCAATGGTAATATACCATTTAATGCTAACTGCATTTCCTACTGCCGTATATGACGCAGATAGAATTGAGAACTGGACAAATGAAATTGGTGCACAAATACCAGTAACAAACCTAAATGGAGATAACATAAAGAACATAGCCGGTTATTTAGAGCCTGCTACAATGAGTTCTCAAATAATGAACGCAATTGAAACTGCAATGCAATATACAAAAGAAACATTGGGAGTTGGTGACGTATCTTTAGGAAACGTAACAATGAACAATGCAACTGCAATTATTGCAATACAAAAGAGTGCTGCTGTTCCTTTAGAGAACGTAAAAGCTGCATATTATGAATTTGTAGAAGATTGTGGAAGAATAATGATAGACATGATGGCTACATACTACGGAATAAGACCAGTAGTAATTGAGTCTGATTTAGGTAGAACTGTTGAAATGTTTGACTTTAAGAAGTTAAAAGGTATGTGGTTACATATTAAGACTGACGTTGGTAGTGCTAGTTACTTTAGTGAAATAGCAAGTTTACAAACATTAGATAACTTATTAAATAATGGCATGATAGAATTTGTTGAATACTTAAAGAGAGTACCAGATGAATTGATACCTCAAAAGCAAGAACTAATCAATTCTATTGAAGCTAAAGATATGTATAAAACTGCAATATACAACTTAATGGGACAATTTATTGATACATTGCCACCAGAACAACGTGCTAACTTAATGCAATTAAACCCAGAACAAATGGAACAAACAGTACTAGAAATGATGGGAGCATTAGATAATGGCACTCAAGGTATGGGGCAAGTACAAGATATGGAAGCTATGGACATAAGTGATCCTGGTTATCAAGAAATAATGGCTCCACAAGTTGAAGTTGGTAGAAATGACGTAGAAGCAATGAATAAAGTTGCACAAATTGGAGGAGGTCTACAATCGTGAGTAAAAAAACAGATAAGATAGTTGAAATTAGAGATGACGATTGGGAAATCGAATCAGCTATGGAAACATTAAAAAGATATGCAAAATTAGTTGAAGACAAAAAACTAAAAGAAGAAGCTATCAAGAAGTTGTCAGAAGAAGCAGACAAATACAAAAAAGTAGTCAAAGATTTGAAATAGGAGGTAAATATGAGCATTATAGATAGAATAAGTAAAGCAGCAACCCAAGCAATAAAAAAAGTAAACAAAGATAATACCAACAATAATAGCAGCAAGCATTGGGAAGAAACTGATTTAAACGAACTTAGTAAGACAGTAAAAGAAAACAAAAAATGGAACGAAGAACACTCTAAAAGTGGTTGGACTAACCCACAAACAGGTCAAAAGTTTTCGGCAGATTATTACAAAAAAAACGCCGATATAGATACAAAGGCATTAGATAGAGTGCAAAAAGAAATAAAAAAAAGAAAACTAATAAAAGGTTTAAAAGATAGAGAAAAAAGAATATCTAATGACATTAAATATAGAAAAAGAGATTATATAGATGATGAACTAGAGCAATAGATTCACAACCATAGGGAAGTAAGAAATTACTTCCTTTTATTGTGCACCTAATGCACACGTCTAAACCAAGACGGAGAGGAGATTTAATTTAATGGAAAACGAAGTAGAAAACAACATACCAGTTGTCGATACGGAAGTAACCGATGACGATTTCTTTGGTGACGTAAGCGATGAAGTTATCAATGAGTCAAACACAGATGAGCCAAAAGAGGAGTCAGAAAGTAGTACACCAAACGAAACTGATGAAACTGATGAGAAACCTGTGGAAGTGGACTATAAGCCACTATTGGAGGCATTAAGCCAAAAAGTTAAATACAATGGAGAGTCAGTAAAAATAGAAAGTATTGACGATTTAGTAACTAACTTTCAAAAAGGTCTTAACTATGACAAAAAGCAAGAACAATATGAAAACTTGCAAAATAGTAAGGTCGAGCAATATGTCTCAAAAAAAGCAAAAGAATTAGGTATGAGTGTCGATGAATATATCGACCAAGTTGAGAATTACGAAAGGCAGCAAGAGAAAGAAAAAGAAAAAGCTCGTCTTGAAGAAATGATTAACAATGGAGTACCTGAAGACGTTGCTAAAGAAGTAATTGCAACAAGCCAATTGCGTAAGCAATTACAAGAAAAGGAAAATGCTCTAAAAGAACAAGAGGAAGCAACAAAAAGAGAAAACGACAAAAATAAACAATATGCCGATTTCGTTGAACAATTCCCTAATGTTGAACCAGAGAGTATTCCAAAAGAAGTATTTGAAAACGCACAGAATAGCAATCTAGTCAGTGCATATAAAGATTGGTTAATAAAAGATTTAGAGACCAAGCTACAAATTAAAGAGCAAAACGAAAAGAACGCAAAGAGTGCTATTGGAAGTGTTACCGAAACAGGAACAACTCAAAAACAAAAAGCAATCGATCCGTTTCTTGAAGGTTTTGACTCTGATTAAAAATTTATTTATTAAGAGGAGGAAATAATTATGGCAGTAAATTTAGCCGAGAAATACGCTTCAAAAGTTGATGAGCGTTTTAAATTAAAATCATTAACTGAACCATTTATCAATCACGATTATACATGGGAAGGAGTAAAAACATTACATGTATATTCAATTCCAACAGTAGCATTAAATGACTACGATAGAACAGCAACAAGTAACAGATACGGAAGCCCTGCTGAACTTGAAGATACAGTTGCAGACTACACATTATCACAAGACAAAGGTTTCACATTTATCATTGATAAAGGAAACAATGTTGACTCTATGAACGTAAGAGGAGCAGGAAAAGCACTTCAAAGAGAAATTGATGAAGTTATCGTTCCTACAAAAGACGCTTATCGTTTAAGAAAAATTGCAGCAGGTGCAGTTGCTAACAATGGTTATGCTAGTGCAAGCATTAACGCTTCTAACGCATATTCTAAATTCCTAGATGGACAAAAATATCTAGATAACAACAAAGTACCTCTAGCAGGACGTGTAGCAGCAGTAAGTGCTACTTTCTATACTTACATCAAACAAGACTCTACATTTATTAAATCTGGAGATATGTCTCAAAAGATGTTAGTAAATGGACAAGTTGGAGAAATTGACGGAGTTAAGTTAATCAAAGTACCAGATAGTTACTTACCAACTAACTGTGCATTTATTATTACACACCCAAGTGTAACAGTAGCAGCAGATAAATTAGCAGAATACAAAGTACATGATAACCCACCTGGAATTAATGGAAACTTAGTTGAAGGGCGTGTATATTATGACGCATTTGTATTAGACGCTAAGAAAAAAGGTGCTTACGCTCACTTCACAAGTGGATCAATGTAAGATAATCAAAGGAGTTCTTCCTTTGATATAAGAGAAGTACAATAGTACTTCTTTGATATGAGAGGAGAGATTAAATGAAAGCAATAGAAGTATTTACACAAACAATGGCTATGATAGATGAAATGACAGACACAGGGGAGTTAGATTCAACATCAGTAGCCGATTATAAAGCTAGAGCTCCTTATATATTAACATCACTACAAAATGAAATAATAGGTGTCGAGAATAGATACCGCAAATATAACGAATATATAAGACCAGTACCAATAACTGATTTAGATAATCAAGACGTACAGGTTGATGACATACAAGCAAATACATTGCTAGTTTATGGTTTAGCAGCAAAACTAATGTCAGATGAAAACAAAGCATTAGCAAACTTTATGCAACAAGAATTTGAACGTCTTAGTGGAATATTCTTGAAACCAAAACCAGTTAAGCCAGAGTCTAGAGAAGACATATATGACGCTTCTCTAACATATTAGGAGGGGTTTATGAGTACAATACCAACAAACACAGATATAAAGCCTTATGTTATTAAAAAGTTTTTAGGTTTAAATCTAACTAATACTGGAGATACTCAAATACTAGATGGAGAGTCTGGAAATATGAGCAACTTTATTATTACTGATGACTATAAACTTAGAAAATGTAATGGTTATAAACTTGTTTATAATTTTACTAAACAGATAACAGGTATGTATACATTTAATAATGGTGGCACTACATATCTTTTAATAGTATCTAATGGTAGCTTATACAAAATACCTCAATCTCAATTAGATGATGATACAACATGGAGCAGTTTAACTCCGACGTTAGTAGGTAGTGTCGGTAATTACGATACTACCTTTTTTTCTTTTGATAAAAAGGTTTACTTATTAAATGGACATAAATATTATTCATACGATGGCACAACCTTGGCAGAAGTTGAGGGTTATACTCCTCTAGTATTTGTAAATACACCGCCAAGTGGTGGAGGTACTGACTACGATCCAATCAATATCTTATCTCCAAAGAAACACATGACATTTAATGCAGACGGTACTTCTGATACATATCAATTAGCACAAAAAGACATAACAAGTGTAGACAAAGTAATTGTTAATGGTACTGAGGTAGCTAATACTGGTTACACAGTAAATACAACAAATGGTACAGTAACATTTACTAATATACCAACTGCCGGTACTGATAACGTAGATATTTATTGGAGTAAAACTGACGGAGATAGAAGTTTAATTGAAGGCATGAGAGCAGGTATCGTCTACGGTGGAGACGTAGATACAAAAGTATTTTTATATGGAAACGCCAATACACCAAATAGAGTACGTTATAGTGCAACTGCTGGAGGTGTACCAAGTGTTGAATACTTCCCAGCAACAAATTTAGTAGACGTTGGACCAAGTAACTTTGCAGTAACAGACTTAACTAGACAATATGATAGATTGATAGCTACAACAAATAGACCTGAAGCATACACATTAGGAATAGATTTAATAGACGTAAATGGTACTTCTACACCAAGCGTAGTAACACTACCATTAAATGAAGTGCATGGTAATATTGCTTTTGCACAAGGGCAAGTAATAAACAACGATCCAGTAACAATAGAACAAGGACAATTGATACGTTGGAAATCTACTTCTATTAGAGATGAAAGAAACATGGAAGTTATATCTGACAAGATTAGAGATGACTTAGTAGAACTAGATTTGAAAAATTGTAAGACTTGCGACTTTCAAGACTTTAATCAATTGTGGGTTGCAGTTGGAACAAAGGTATACATATACAACTATTTGAATAAAACATATTCAAGGTTATCACTACCAGTAGATAGTGATTTATTTCAAGTAGTAGGAAGAAATATATATATGTCAGACACAACTGGTAAACTATACAAGTTTGACGCTAACTACCAAACCTTTGATACAGAAACAATAAAAGCACATTGGGAGATGAACTTTTCTAACTTTGGAGTTGCATATTTAAGAAAGACGATGAGAAAGTTATGGGTTTTAATGCAACCTCAAGTATCATCTAGTGCAGAAATAGGCTATGTATCAAATAGAAACGAGTCTCCAGTAAAGAAGACAATATCATATAAACTAACATTTTTTGATGACGCAGACTTTGCAAACTGGAGTTTTAAAGTATCAAATGATCCACAACCTTTTAGGTTGAAATTAAAGGCAAAGAAATTTACAAACCTAAAAGTAACAATAGATAACGAAAACACAGACGATTGCACAATACTAGAATTAGCATTAAAGATAGAAACAAATGGAGAAAGCAAGTAATAGGAGGTAAATATGGCTTTAACAAAATTAACAGAAAACTTAAATAACATACAAGCATTACATGACAAACCAAATACTGCTGACGGACTAACCGCAGACCAATTAAAAGCAAAGTTTGATAAAGCAGGTAATGACATAAAAACTTATATAAACGATACATTAACAGAAGAACTAGACGCAACAATTGGAGATACATATACAACAACACAAATAGATACAATGTTTTCTGGTTTAAGTAGCACATACTATAACAAGACACAAATAGATAACACTGTATCAACATTACAACCAAAGATAACTTATGGTACTGGTACTCCAACTGGTGGCTCTAATGGTGATATATACATTAAGTATTCTAGTTAGGAGGTAATATATGGCTAGATTTGAATCTGAGACACAATATAGAGGCTATAAATTACGCCTAGATGTAAGTGAAAGTAGTTATAGTACTGCAAACAACACAAGTACAGTAAGTTGGACTTTGTATATTGTAAATGGTGGAAATAGATTTGCTGGTGCAAGTTTTCAGTACACAGTAACAATTAACGGCTCACAAAGAGCTAATTATAGTGGTTATGATGTAGACACAAGAGATGTAGATTATGGGCAACCACACAAACTGGCAAGTGGTACTTATACAGTAACACATAACAATGACGGTACTAAAACAATAGCATGTTCTGCAACATGTAGTGGTGGTGGAGGTTACGGACCAGGTAATGGTAGTTGTAGTGGTAACTTAACATTAACAACTATTCCTAGAGCAGCAGTAATATCATCATTTAGTGGTACTGATATAGATAACGACTTTAGTGTTGGTTATACAAAATATGTTAATGATTGGACTTATTACTTGAGATTATCATTAAGTGATAACACACAACTAGATAGGGTTGTATATAACACAAGTGGTGCTATTTATAAACTGCCGGAGTCAGCAAAAGACATAATATACAATTCTGTAGGAAACGATGACACAGTACAAATAAAAGCAGTAATAGAAACATATAACGGAAACACAAAAGTTGGAGAAAGTACTGCTTTGACTAATACATGTAATATAAACAGAAACATGTGGCTAAATGTTAATGGCACATGGAAAAGAGGTATTCCTTATGTAAACGTAAATGGTGTATGGAAAAAAGGAATACCATATATAAATATAAATGGAGTATGGAAGAAGGCGATATAAGTGAATTATGAACAAGAATTACAAAATTTAAAGAACGCACAAAAAAACGCTGCTATGGCTGATTTACAAAAAACAAGAGATACTTCTTTATCTAACCTAGCAGCAGAAGAAGCAAAGATAAGACCTGAGTATGCAGCACAACGTAGTACTGCAAACGCAAATAATAGAGTAGCAGCTAGAAACTTTCAAGAATATCTAGCAAATACAGGGCGTGCAAATAGTGGTATTGGAGCACAATACGAGATGAGTAGACAAAATAATCTACAAAGTGGCTTAAATGCAATTAATGCAGCAGAGGCACAAAGTGTTGCTGACGTAGCAAGACGTAGAAGCGACTTAGAAAACGCATATAATACAGGTCTTGCTAGTGCAAATGCACAAGTTGAAGCAAATTATATTCAAAACTTATTAAATCAAAGACAACAACAATGGGAAAGAGAATTTGCACAAAAGCAATTTGATGAACAAGTTAGACAATATAATCAAAACAGACAGGATCAATTAAATAGAGCTTTTAGCTCGGGTGGTGGTAGTGGTACAAGCAGTAGTGGAAACAGTAGCAAAAAATCTACAACAAGCACTGCAAACACAACAAATAACAAGAATTACAACTCAGTAGATAGCCAATTAAAGAATTTAATGTCTTTAGGTGCTGTTACTGGTGTTGCTGGTGCAACTATTAAAAATTCAACTCAAATGAAGAATATAATAAGTAACGCATATAAAAATGGACAATTAACAGAAAATCAAGTATATCAATTAGCATTGAAATATGGTTTATAGGTGGTGGTAGACAATGGCAAGAAAAAGTAGCTTTGCCGAGAGTGTAATAAATGGCACATACGGAAATGATGAAGAAAAGAAAAACACTCAACAGCCTATTCAAACACAACAACAGGAAACACAGACTAATATAACGGTAAAACAACCTACAAGCAAAAGTAGTTTTGCTGATAGCGTAATAAATGGTACTTACAAAGATACAACTATTCCTTTATCACAAATGAAAGGTATAGGAGAAGCAAGTGAAAAGACAGCAAATATGACAAGCAACGATATAACTCCTCAAATACTAGTGTCTCATAATGCGCTTAGTAAAAGAGTACCAGAGCAAGACAAAAAAATGAAAGAAGCATTAGATAAAATGGTAGAAGACGATAGTGGCTACCATTTTGGAGATATAACAAAAGGGTTACTAAACTTAGGTGGACAAGCATTAAGCACAGTAGCAGATATTGGTTTAGACTTTGCCGAAGGTGGTTTAGGAGCTCTCGAAGGTATGGTCGATTGGGGTAGTTATAGACTAGCCGATTTAAGTGATGCTATTGGACAAGAAGGTTGGGCACAAGGTTTAAGAGAAAATGCAGATTTTGACTCAACAGGAACATGGTTTGGTAAAAATCAAAACGTACAAGAAAACATATTAGGAGATTGGACATCAGGAATAGAGGGAAATTCATGGTCTCCTGATTTAGTAGATAACATATTTAAAGGTGTAGGTAACGTAGGTGCTTTAGCAGCAACAACCGCATTAACTGGTGGTGGTTCTTTAGCAACAGTAGGTGCAACTTATACAAGTGGTTATGGTAATGCTCGTAGTGCAGCAAAAAGAAACGGTGCTAGTGATAGAGACGCAAACAGAGCAGGTATTATTGGTGGTTTTGCCGAAGCATTAAGTGAGCAATTCTTTAGTGGTCTACCTGGCTTAAAAGTAGAAGGTTGGGGAGAAGGAGTTAATAAATTCCTATCTAACAAAATAGGGAAATACTTTGGTACAAATGCCGGTAAAGCGACAATGATTGCTTTAGACTCATTAGGAGAAGGTGCGGAGGAAATAATATCTAATGCAATTCAATGGGTAGGTAATGAATTTTACGAATATGGTAGACAAAATCAAACAAAGATACTTGATTGGGATCAATTCTTAAGTGCAGCTTTAACAAGTGCTTTATTAGGAACTGGAAAATCAGTAATTGACACAAAAACACAAAACAAAATAATAAACGGTTATGCACAAGACAATAACATGTCATTTGATGAAGCCAAAAATCAATTAACTCAAATGGAGCCAAACCAACAACAAACACAACAACCTTTAGAACAAACAGAAACACCTCAAATTCAACAAAACCAAGAAAATAGTATAAATAATCAGCCGGTTATGGAACAAACGCAATTAGACCTAAATGAGCCTAATAATGAGGTAATACAAAGTAATAACAGCAAAGAGAATAACAACATACCGGAAACAAAATCAGAAGATGTATTAAAAGTAACAACCAAAGAAACATCTAAAAATATAGCAGATAATCTAACAAAAGCAATTGAGGGAAGAAACGACTCTCAAAACATTAAAGAAATAGTTAGAAATGTAGAACAAGAAACTGGTAAAAAAATGAGAAGTTGGGTAGAAACTGCAACAACATCAACAGGAAATACTGAACTTGTTAATTCAATGAATAAAGAAAAGATAACATACGAGCCAACTTCAAATAAAAAGAACTTAGATAATGCTAATAGAGAACTAGCAGGTATGAGTTATGAACAAAAGTTAGAGAAAGCAAAAGCGTTAATAAATGGAGACAAGAGATTAAACTCAACAGATATAGCAGTACTTGAAACAGTAATACAAGAAGCACAAAAAAATGGTAAAATGAACGACTTTATGGGCTTAGTACAAGATACTGCAATTTTAGGAACTGAGTCAGGTCAAGTAGTACAAGCATTGTCATTAATCAGACAAAGTGATCCAACAACACAGTTATCTACTTTGCAAAAACTAATTGAAAAAGAGCAATCAAAAGGTAACAAAGTATATGACGGAGTAAAAATTAAAGAAGATTTAGTAGAAAACGTGCTAAATTCATATAACGAAGATGGAACATGGAATCAAGAAAACTTTGATAATGCCATGTATGAATTAAAACAAGATATAGTAAATCAAATGAACGTAAGACCAACTGAAAAGTTTACTGCATGGAGATACTTATCAATGCTAGGTAACCCTAAAACACATATAAGAAACATAGTAGCAAATATTGCTATGAATAAATTGCAAGGTGCAAAGAACAAAATAGCTTCTGGAATAGAGGCAATAACACCTATGAATAAACTAAATAAAGCATTAGGTGGTAATGAACAAGCAGCAAAAGGTCATACATTAAGAAAATCAACTCAAGAAGTTAAAAACTTTGCAGATACAACAATGGAAAATTACTTTAAAGAAAACAAACAAACAAGTAAATACAACGATAACGTAAAAGGTTTAAAGAGCGAATTAGAGCAAAGTAGAAAGATATTTAAAGAAAGAACAAAAATCGGTGAAGTACTAAACTGGGCGGAGAAAAAGAACTCAGAACTATTAGATATAGAAGATGTTAAGTTTAATAAATCAACTGCTAAAAAAGCATTTGCCGAATTTTTAACTGCAAACGGAATAGAAACTCAAGCAGATATAGACGCTAACCCTGATTTAGTAGAACAAGGTAAAGAATACGCTTTATTCAAAGGTAATGAAGCAACTTTCCACCAACATAGCCAAACTGGTACTGCTTTAAGAAACTTTAGAGAATCTTTAAGACAAGGTAGTAACTTATCAAGAGCAGTTGGGTTGGGTGTTGACGCAACAATACCATTTATCAATACTCCAATAAATATAGCAAAAACAGGTATTGAATATACGCCTGGTATTGGTTTATTTAAAACAATATCAGATGTGCAAAAAGCACCTAAAAACTTAAAAGCAGATGTATTTGTTGATAGCATATCTAAACAATTTGCCGGTGGTATGTTAGCAGCAGTAGGTTTTGAACTTGCTAAACTAGGAATATTAAATGGTAAATCTGGAGAAGATAAGAAAGATAAACTAGAAAAGAACTTAGGTAAACAAGGGTACTCAATTAACTTATTTGGTAATACTTTTGACTTATCATGGTTATCTCCTAGTGCTATGCCTTTGTTTGTAGGTGTTGAAACATACAACGCAACAAAAGGTAGTGGAGTTAGTCCAGAAACAATAATGAATATATTAACAAGCACAATTGATCCTTTAAGTGAAATGAGTGTAATATCTTCAGTAACAGAAGCATTACAAAGCTATTCAAAAGGAACACAAGCAATAGGAGATATAGCTTCTAGTGCATTAACAAGTTATATATCACAATATTTCCCTACTGCATTAGGACAAGTAGCAACTGTATTTGACGATACACAACGTAGTTCTAGTGGTAACACTTTAGGAGAAAAGATATTAAACCAAGTAAAATACAAGATACCAGGTTTAAGAAATACACTACCTGCACAAGTTGATGTATGGGGAGAAGATAAGAAAAACTCTGAAAACCCAGTAATTAGGTTTGCAGAAGCATTTTTATCTCCTGCTAATAGAAAAGAAGTTAAAATTGATGATACAACTAAGGAACTAGAAAGAGTATATGATAATACTGGTTCTGGTTTGCCTACTTTATCATTAACAAAATCGCCTAAGATTGATACAGAATACTATAACTTATCTACCGATGAATATACTCAATACAAGAAAGATTATGGTAAAAATGCAAAAGCAATGTTAGATGATTTGATGAAAACAGATGATTACAAAAAAGCCGATGATGTAGAAAAATCTAAAATGATTTCTGCAATATATGAATATGCAACATATATGGCAAAAAAGAGAGTTGCTGATGAAAACAATTTGAAATTTGAATACAAAAAGAGCAATGGTAAAAAAGGTAGTTATAACTACCCTAAATATTACTTATCAGTAAGCAAGGATGACTTTGCTAAATATGTTGCAGATAAGTATGTAGATTACAATGAATAGGAGGTAAGTAATGGTAATAATTAACAAAGATACATTAGATATGGAAACAATAAGAGGCAATACTGCCTCTTTTGCTTTTAAATGTAAGAATAAGACCAATAATTTAAGTTTGTTTAAAGATGGGGATACAGTATACTTCACAATACGAAAGATAATTGGTGGTGCAGCAGTACTTCAAAAGACATGTAGCACATTTCCTGATGATATATGCACAATTGAAGTAACACCAGAAGAAACCCAAGCACTAGATGAAGGAAACTACATATATGATTTAATATTACAACGTGCTAGTGGAGAAGTAGATACATTAAACCCAAATAGAAAATACTCAAATTATAGTGTAAAGAAAGGAGTAAAGAATGAATAACAATGATTTTATGCCTATGTTTACAATAGAACTTAACGCAGGAGTTAAGGGACAAAAAGGAGACAAAGGAGATACTGGAGAACAAGGTATACAAGGTATACAAGGACCACAAGGAGAGCAAGGTATACAAGGTATACAAGGAGTTACGGGAGCAACAGGTGCAACTGGTAATGGTATTGCTAGTGTAGAACAAACAACCGAGTCTCACGTAAGTGGTGGTACAAACGTATGGACATTAACTGATACAAATGGAACAACTTATGACTTTAACGTAATGAACGGAGAAGCTGGTGTTGATGAGGTAACAGGTACATCTGAACTACCAATATTACTTAGTGATTTAGACGATGGAACATATACTTTGAAGGGGTATTATAAAGATGATCCTGATGAAGCAGCAAAACAAGTAACTGAAATACTAATCAATGTAAGTACATCAGTTGATGAACAAACAAAATATGTATATTTTACTGACTCACAAATAGTAACATATACAGCAGATGATGACGATTGGACTTATACGAGCACTTCAGAAATGGCTAGTAAATCATACGTAGATACTGAATTAGAATTAAAGGAAGATAAATCAAACAAAGTAACATCTCTTA
>Ga0265298_10004870_pt1 | contig 17021 bp, 13 predicted proteins | sample AusTroGonzalo_MG_3_FD_193486 | JGI IMG/M metagenome (GOLD analysis project Ga0265298, IMG submission 193486) | Bovine rumen microbial communities from tropical cattle in Woodstock, Queensland, Australia - Gonzalo_01 | ecosystem: Host-associated > Mammals > Digestive system > Stomach > Rumen ... | reverse complement strand
ACGATGGAGAACAGGAGAATGACCGTCGCCATCTTCTCCAGATACTGCCGGCCCTTCTCCCAAGTATGACGCCAGATAGCCTTGCCGGTAGGGACGCGGTACGGCGGAAGTTCCATTACGAAAGGAAGGTCGTCGTCCTTGACGAAACGCGCCAAAACCCTGGCGCTCAGGATGGCGAGCACGACACCCAGCAAGTAGATGCCGAGGAGCGCCGTCGCCGCGTTATGCGGGAAGAAAGCGCCCGCGAACAGGACGAAAATCGGCAGCCGTCCCGCGCAGGACATGAACGGGATGATGGCGATGGTGATGAGACGGGATTTCCGGCTCTCGATGCTGCGGGTGGCCATGATGGCCGGGACGTTGCAGCCGAAGCCCATGACCATCGGGATGAACGATTTTCCGTGCAGGCCGATACGGTGCATCAGCTTGTCCACGATGAAGGCCGCGCGGGCCATATACCCGCTGTCCTCCATCAGGGAGATGAACAGATACAGGATCATGATGTTCGGGAGGAACACCAGGACGCTGCCGCAGCCGGCGATGATGCCGTCCACGATGAGGTCCTTCAGCCAGCCTTCCTTCATGAAGGCGCCCACGAAGTCGCCGAACTTCCCGACGAGCCAGTCGATCCAGTCCATCGGGTACTGGCCGATGGTGAAGGTGGCCCAGAAGGTGAACCACAGCAGGAGGATGAAGATCGGGAAGGCAAGCCACTTGTTCGTGACGATGGCGTCGATCCGGTCGGTGATGGTGCGCCGGGGCTTCTCTTCCTGATACTTCTCGTAAGTTTCCGCCAAAGCGCCCTGGATGAAGGCGTACTTGGCATCGACGATCGCCGCTTCGGGTGTCGTCTGCAGGAGGGATTCGATGCGTTCGGTCTCTTCCGCCCGGGCCGCCGCAAGCGCCTCATGGTTCGGGAGTTTCGCGATGAACTTCTCGATGTCGCGATCGCCCTCCAGGTACTTGATGGACAGGTAGCGGGTGGAATACCGGTAGCGGATGTCCTTGTTCGCGAAGACCAGGTCGCGCAGGCGGATGATGCTCTTCTCGATTTCTTTGCCGTGATTGATGTGGATGTGGCGTGCGATCAGCGGGTCCGTGTGCTCATAGACCTTGATCACGGTGTCGAAGAGCTCGGGGATGCCCTGGCCGTCGCGGCTCACCGTCGGACACACCGGCATGCCCAGCAGCTTGCCCAGCTGCTCCGTGTCCAGCTTGTCCCCCTTGTGCTGCAGCTCGTCATACATGTTCAAGGCCATCACGGTCCTGAGGTTCATGTCGATGACCTGCGTCGTGAGGTACAGGTTCCGTTCGATGTTGGAAGCATCGACAACGTTCACCACGACATCGGGCATCGCGTCGATGAGGTTCTTCCGGACATAGAGTTCTTCCGGGGAATATGCTGATAGCGAATAGGTTCCGGGCAAATCCACGAGGGTAATGTCATACCCGCCGTGCTTGAAATGTCCTTCCTTTGCATCGACCGTCACGCCGGAGTAGTTGCCCACGTGCTCGTGCGCGCCCGACGCGATGTTGAAAAGGGAGGTCTTGCCGCAGTTCGGATTGCCCACCAGGGCGACGCGGATGACGCGGTGCCGCTCTTCCGCCAGGTGCGCGAGGGCCTTGTCCAGGCGCTCCCGCTCGGCCATGTCCTCGGGCAGGCCCTGCAAATGCTCGTCGCTGACGAGGGCCTCCCGGGCCTCCGCCTCATTCACCACTTCGATCTGTTCGGCCTCCTCGCGGCGGAGGGAAATCTTATAGCCGATGATCTCATATTCTATCGGGTCCTTGAGCGGCGCGTTCAGGATCACCGTCACTTCCTTCCCCTGGATGAAGCCCATTTCGATGAGCCTCTTCCGGAAGGATCCGTGGCCGTTGACCTTCGCGATGACCGCCTTTTCCCCGGTCTGTAACTCGGATAACTTCATGCTTTTGCGCTTTGAAGCGCAAAGTTAAGGGGATTGATCCGAAGATTCAATCCCCATAAGTTGGTATATTTCTTCTCGCTTAATTATTTGATGCGAGGCAGGCGGCGATTCCAGAGGTACGGGTTGAGCTTGTGCCACTCGTCCACCGGCGGGATGATACCCAGCTCGATGATCTGGTCGCGGAGGTCCACCAAGTGCTCGTAAGAGGCCTTGAGGTCCGCCATCTCTTCCTTGGTGCCTTCCGGCATGGTGTAGTGGATACCGGTCTCGTCCATGAAGGTAGGCATGGCCATGAACACGTGGCTGTACTCGTGGGTGTCCACATAGGTACCGGACGGCCAGGGGAACTGCTCACCACCCTTCATCGCGGCCTCGATGGCCTTGATGGAAAGGTAGGCAGGGCTCTGGATGGAGCTGCGGCCGCGGAGCTTGATGATTTCCGCACCACCCTGGATGGTTTCCTGCTTGATGGCGGCGATGCGCTCCTTGGTCAGGCCCATGCGGGCGATCGGGGTGCCGCAGATGGTGGCCTTGGACATGAAGACCGCCATGGACTCGCCGTGACCGCCGTAGGTGTAGGCGTTCTCAACGTCGGACTGACGGACGCCGAACTCCTTGGCCAGGTTGGTCTGGAGACGGGTGGAGTCGAGGGCGGCGAGGGAAGAGACGCGGCAGGGACGGAGACCGGAGTGGATGAGGACGGTGAGCGCGGTGACATCGGCAGGGTTGAAGATGATCATCACGTGCTTCACCTCCGGGCAATACTTGCGGATGTTGTCACCGAGGTTGGCGGCGATTTCGCAGTTGCCCTTCAGCAGGTCTTCACGGGTCATACCCTCTTTACGCGGAGCACCGCCGGAGGAGATGATGTACTTGGCACCGGTGAAGGCTTCCTTAGGGTCGGTGGTAGCGATGTAACGCATCCGGGGGAAGGCGCTGTGCTGCATTTCGAGAAGGACGCCGTTGTTACCGGGCTCATAGACGTCGTACAGACACACATTCGGGGTGAGGCGCAACATTGCGGCAATCATGGCCATGTTGGAACCAATCATACCGCCGGCACCTACTATCAGGAGTTTTTCATCCGTGATAAAATTATTGGTAGCCATAATATATAGGTATATCTAAATCTTCTTTTCAGAATTCGCCCGCAAAGATACATATTTTTTTAGAAATTGAAAAAAACCATTATCTTTGCGGAGTTAATTGGTAGCAAGCACTATGGAGCCTCCCAGTTCGGTCTTAACGGTGAAAGGGGTCGTCAGTTCTGACGAACCTCCGTTGCGACGCACTACATACTGGAGCACCCGGACCTTTTAAGGTACCGGGCGCGGCTGCGTATCTTGCTCAAATCAACTTATATGGGACTATATTTAAAAAAGAAACTTGACAATGACGCGGAGATCGGCGTTTGGCAGATCACCGAAACCGAAGAAGAACTGAAAGAACTGAGTTCAACCCCGACGGACGAGATGGAGGAGATCTCGTTCATCCGCAGCGAATCCCTGCGGAAGCAGCGCCTGGCCGTGCGCGCCCTCCTCAACACGATGTTCGACGACAAGGTGTACCTGAGCCACCACGACAACGGCAAGCCGTACATCGAGAACAATCCCATCAACATTTCCATCACCCACACCGCCAAGTACGTGGCGGTCATCCTCCACGAGGAAGAGAACGTGGGCATCGACATCGAGTCCCTGGACCGCGACTTCTCCGTCGTGGAAAAGAAGGCCCTCTCCGAAGACGAGATCGAGGACCTCGAGGACGAGAAGCGCAATGAGCAGCTCGCCATCTACTGGTGCGCCAAGGAAGCCATCTTCAAGCTCCTGAGCCGCTACAATGTCGATTTCGCCGAGCAGATCGAGGTCGAGCGCTTCCGCCCCCGCGGCGAAGGCGAACTGGAAGCGACCTTCACCTACAAGGACGAAGAAGAAGAATTCGACCTGGAATACATCACTTTCGACCGCCACGTCCTCGTCTGGGTCGTCGGCGAATAATCACTTGAAAGGAACCAGAGGTACAGTCCCGGGGATGATGTCATCCTCGGGTTTTTCATGCAGATAGATGATGCGCTGGTTGGAGCTGCCGCGGAAAAGAAGGTCCGTGTCCCGCAGTGCCAGGACGAAGGGGCCGTCCACCAGGACATCCAGCCAAGGAAGGATCTGGGCCAGGTGCGGGTCCGCTTCGATCTCCTCCAGGGTGAAACCCGTCCAGCACCAGATGGTCTTGCCGGTCTCCTGCTTGATGCGGCGGGCGAGTTCCGTGAAGGCATCGACCTGGTAGAGAGGGTCGCCGCCGGAGAAACTCACGTCGGACATCGAATCGGCCTTGATCAGGTCCAGGATCTCATCGACCTCCATCCACTCCCCCGCGTTGAAGTCCCACGACTCCGGGTTGTGGCACCCCTTGCACGCATGCCTGCACCCAGCACAATAGACGGACGTCCGGAAACCCGGGCCGTCCGCCGTTGTCTGTTCGAGAATCTTTAAGACGCGGATTCTCATTCGTGTACCACGCGGTCCTTGAGTTCCGCGAGCTTGCCGGAGTTCCAGCGGTTGGTGGTACCCACCAGGTAGCCGGTGATGCGCTGCAGCGTGTCGATGTGATGGCCGTGGCAGTGCGGGCACTCGTGGAGGTCCTTCTCGGAATTCTCATAACCGCAGTCCAGGCAGCGGTTGCGGTTGTGGTTCACGGAACCGTAGCCGATGTCGTACTTGTCCATCAGGTCCACGATGTTCATGATCGCCTGCGGGTTGTGAGTGGCGTCACCGTCAATCTCCACGTAGAAGATGTGACCTGCGTTCTCGTACTTGTGGTAAGGACCTTCGATCTTCGCCTTGTGCTCCGGGGTGCACTTGTAGTACACGGGGATGTGGCTGGAGTTCGTGTAGTAGTCCTTGTCCGTGATGCCCGGGAGGATGCCGAAGGTCTTCTTGTCGCGCTTGGTGAACTTGCCGGAGAGGCCTTCCGCCGGGGTGGCGAGGAAGGTGAAGTTGTGCTGGTAGGTCTCGGCGAAACCGTTGATCTTCTCCGCCATGTGGGAGATGATGCGGAGACCGAGCTCCTGCGCCTCCTCGCTCTCGCCGTGGTGCTTGCCAACGAGGGCGATCAGGCATTCCGCCAGGCCGATGAAGCCGATGGACAGGGTGCCCTGGTTGATGACGGCCTCGATGGAGTCGTTCTCGTCCAGTTTCTCGCTGCCCAGCCACAGGCCGTTCATCAGCAGCGGGAACTGCTTCTTGAGGGCGGTCTTCTGGAAGTCGAAGCGCTCGTTGAGCTGACGGGCGGCGATTTCGAGAGCCCAGTCCAGCTTGCCGAAGAACTTCTTGATGCGGAGGGCCTTGTCCTCCTCTTCCTGCATTGCCTCGATGCCCAGCTTCACGATGTTGATCGTGGTGAAGGAGAGGTTGCCGCGACCGATGGAGGTCTTGGGACCGAACTTGTTGCCGTACACGCGGGTGCGGCAGCCCATCGTGGCCACTTCATGCTCGAAGCGACGGGGATCGTCCGGTTTCCAGGCGTCGTCCTGGTTGTAGGTGGCGTCCAGGTTCAGGAAGTTCGGGAAGAACCGGCGGGCGCTCACCTTGCAGGCGAACTTGTACAGGTCGTAGTTGCGGTCGCCCGGGAGGTAGGACACGCCCCGCTTCTTCTTCCAGATCTGGATCGGGAAGATGGCGGTGGAGCCGTTGCCCACGCCTTCGTAGGTGGTATTCAGGATCTCACGGATGATGCAACGGCCCTCGGCGGAGGTGTCGGTGCCGTAGTTGATGGAGGAGAACACGACCTGGTTGCCACCGCGGCTGTGGATGGTGTTCATGTTGTGCACGAACGCCTCCATGGCCTGGTGAACGCGGCCCACCGTCTGGTTGATGGCGTGCTGGAGAGCGCGGTCGCGACCCTGCAGGCCGATGAGGTCATGCTTGATATAATCGTCGATTTCAGCCTTCTTGAGCTCGCTGTAGTCGGTGTTGAACAGGTCGCTGACCTGGTCCACCTCCTCCTCGAAGGTCTTGCGCACGAACGGAGCGAGATAGAAATCGAAGGCCGGGATGGCCTGGCCGCCGTGCATCTCGTTCTGCACCGTCTCCATGGAGATGCAGGCGAGGACGGACGCCGTCTCGATGCGCTTCGCCGGGCGGGACTCACCGTGGCCGGCCTTGAGGCCGTGCTCCAGGATGAGGTCCAGCGGGTGCTGGATGCAGGTGAGGGACTTCGTGGGATAGTAATCCTTGTCGTGGATATGGATATAGTTGTTGGCGACCGCCTCGCGGACCGGATCGGAGAGCAGGACTTCGTCCACGTAGCTCTTCGTGGCCTCGGAGGCGAACTTCATCATCATGCCGGCCGGAGTATCGGCGTTCATGTTGGCGTTCTCGCGGGTGATGTCGTTCACCTGCGCGTCGATGATGGTCTGGAAAATCTCGTTCGTCTTGGCCTTGCGGGCCATGTTACGTTTGTTGCGGTAGCGGATGTACTCCTTTGCCACTTCCTGGCGGGGGCTGTTCATCAGCTGGTTTTCGACCACGTCCTGGATTTCCTCCACCGTCATCTCTTCCTTGTCGATAGTGGAGATCGCGTGGGCGATCTGGGCGGCGAGGACAATGTCTTCGCCCGCTTCTGTCACATCCATCGCCTTCAGGATGGCTGCAACAATTTTCTGGTTGTTGAACTCGACGTGTCTTCCGTCGCGTTTGAGTACACGTTTCACCATAGCGTCAGTATCAGTTAGCGACATTGCCGGATCATTCTAGGGAGAAGCCGGATGCCTATCGTTTTATTTCTCTAAAAGTCGTTTCAGTCGGGGGCCCGGAGTGTGGATGCTCGGGGCTGCAGGGACAAAGATAATTCATTCCCCGCAAAAAAAATCGGATTTCTCCGGAAAAAGTTTTCAACAATGACCTAAAAACGCTGTTAATTTGCTTATAATCAGCAAATTACGCAAAATTCTAATTTAGAATCATTAAAAAGTAGAACACTTTTGTTTCTTCCCGGACGCGGTTTTCAACAAGGCCGGAAATCGGCCCTACCGAAGCCAGTTTTCGGGGTTCTGCGGCGTGCGTTCCTTCCATAGCTGGAAGTGGAACTGATCCTCGCCGGAGATGGTGTCCACGGTGCCGAGGACCTGTCCGGTCTTCACCTGCTGTCCGGCCTTGACGGACACGGATTTAAGCTTGCAGTAGAAGGTGAAGTAGGAGCCGTGCTGGACGAGGACGCACTGGTTGTATCCCGGAATTACGACGACCTGCGCGACGGTTCCGTCGAAGACAGCCTTGGCCTGCGCGCCGCGGGGAACGGCGAGCGTGACGCCGTTGTTGAACGGCAGCTTGATGTTCTTGTACACCGGGTGGTAATGCTGGCCATAGGACTCGATGACCGTCCCTTCCACCGGCCAGGGCAGACGGCCCTTGTTGGAGGCGAAACTGCTGGAGAGCTTCTCATCGACAGCCGTGGACGTAGTCTTCCCGCCGCTGCTGCTACCCTTGTTGGTGTTCCCGGAGGACTTGGGCTTCGCGGTGGCCTTGCGGATGATTTCCGCGATTTCGCGGTTCAGGGCCTCCACTTCCCGGTTCTTCTTCTGGAGGTCGGACTGGTACTTCTTGCGGTCCTTCTGCAGACGGGCGACCAGATTGGCGTTCTCCCCTTCCTCGCTCCGGAGGGCGTCCACGGCGGCCTGCCGCTGCGAGCGGAGGGCCCGGGCCTCGTCCCTCATCCCAGCCAGCCGCTCTTTCTCGACCTCGAGCACGGCGGCGGTCTCCTGGATCTGCCGGGCCTGGTCCGACATGTTCTTGGAAAGGCCCTTCAAGTATCCGAAGCGGCGGACGGCCTGGCCGATGTTCTCACTGGAGAGGATATACATATACCAGATCCGGCTGTCGCGGTTCTTGTACGCGCTCCGGACCAAACGGTTATAATACAGGGAAAGGGTGTCGTGCCGCGCTTGCAGGCGGTCGATTTCCTTCTGCTTGACCCGGATCGAATCGTCCAGGGCGTGGATTTCCCGGTCGCTCTCGGCGATGAGCTCCTGCCGGGCGCTGATCTTGCGGCGCACCAGCGAGAGGTCCGTGAGGGCGCGGCTGCTGGATTTTGCGTTGTCCTTGAGCTGCTGGTTGATGACGGCGATTTCCTTCTCGAGCTGGGCCTTGCGGCTCTCCTGGCGGCGAGTGTCCTGCGCGGACGCCGCCACTCCCAGGAGGAGCAACCCTGACACGATAAGAATCAACCGTCTCATTTCTTGATGGCTTTCAGGCGGGCTTCCACCCGGGCGTCCAGGTCGGGGATATCCCCTTCCGTGTTCTTGGCCTTGGCCTGGCTCCAGTACACCTTCGCCAAGTCATATTCTCCGAGGCTGTAGAGGACCTCGGCATAATGGTCCATGATGACGGCGCTGTCCTTGCCGCCGTACAGCATCGCGTGCTTGAAATACGGCTTGGCTTCCTGGTCCTTCCCGAGCAGGTGCAGGATCCAGGCGTAGGTGTCCAGGTAAGTGGCGTTGTCAGGATTCGCATCCACCGTCTTCTTGGACATGGCCAATGCCTTCTTGAGCTGCTTGCCCTCCAAGGACAGGTAGTAGGCGTAGTTGTTCAGGACCGGAGCATAGTTCGGGTCGATCTTGAGGACTTTTTCGTAGGCCTGATAGGCCTGCTTCGAATCCCCCTTCATATGGTACATGTCGCCGATCTGGTTCCAGGAGTTCTTCACCAGCTCCGTGTTCTTGGGCTCGCGGGCGATGAGGTACCGACAGTTGTTGATGACGGCGTCGTAGTCCTTCAGGTAGTAATTGGCCGTGTTCAGGTATTCCATGAAGCCCAGCTCCTGGAAACGGTCGAAGGCCGCGATGCAGCGGGTCTTGACATCTTCCCAGCGCTCCGCCATCAGCAGGATCTGGATGACGGAAACGGTCTGGCCCAGGCTCTCGGGATAGAGGTCGGCGGATTTCTCGAAGCATTCGACACCCTTGTCCATGCGGCCGGTCGCGTAGTAATAGCCGCCGGCGGTGGAGAGGGCGGTACTGTCGTCGGGGTGCGTCTCCCGAAGCCGCTCCACCATCCCGTCGAAGCCGTCCCGATGCAGGTTGACGATCTTCGGGTCCAGGCTGCGGATGATGTTGCCCACGTACATTCCCTTCGCCTCCACGGGGACACTCTCGTCCGTGATGAACGTGTCCATGGCCGCGAAATACTCAGGATAGCGGCGGGTGGTCCGGAACACTTCGGCCCGGCCCAGGATGGCGGGCACATAGTCGCTCTGGGTGCGGAGCGCCTCCTCATAGGCGGCGAGCGCCAGGGAGTCCTTGTATTCGCCCAGATAGTAGTCCCCCATCACCGAAAGGACGGAAGGGGAGGTGAACTGGTCGTTGAAGTCCTCGAGGGCCGCGATGGCCTCTTCGTTCTTGCCCATCTGCCGCAGGATGTCATACCGGGTGCGGACGGCCTGCTCGCTCGGGCCGACGACTTTCTCGATGTCGTCCAGCGACTCCAGCGCCTTCTCGTACTTGTCCTGCTTGAGATACAGGCTCAGCAGGTCGTAGAGGACATCGGTCTTGTCCGGGAATTCCTTGAGGATGCTTTCGTCCATCTGGATGACCATGTCATCCTCGCCGGCGGCGTGGTAGAGGTCCGCCAGACGGCGCTTGTACCAATAGTTGTGCGGATCCAGCTCCACGGCCTTCCGCAGACTGGCGATGGCCGCGTCGGCGTTGCCAAGCATGGCCTCGTCCAAACCCAGGTAATACCAGACGGCGTCGTTGTCGGGAGCCGCCTTTGAAAGGGTCTGGAGCAGGGAGCGGGACTGCGCGAAGGCGCGGTTGTTATAGAGGGCCACGGCATCCACCAGCTGGCTGTCGACATTTTGCCCGAAAGCAAACGTCCCCAGCAGAAACAGAAGCCCGGTCAGGAGTAACCTTCTTCTCATGCTCTTTGACTGTCCAATGTTCAAAAGTCAGATTACAAAAATAATACAAATCACGGAAAAAATTGCCAAATTTGTGTTCGTATACTTTTTTCCAGGGCAGGATGAAACATTTGTTCGTCAAATTGCATCTAATAACCTGGACGACAACGGAAGATCCCCCTGCGGGCGGCGCCCTGGAACAGCTTGTTCCTGCCTGCCGGAGCGGCGACAGAAAAGCGCAGAAACGCCTTTTCGACGCCCTCGCCCCGAAGATGATGGTCCTCTGCCTTCGCTATGTCGGAGAGCGAGCCACCGCTGAGGATGTCCTGCAGGACGGATTCGTTTCGTTGTTCTCCAGGCTCGACAGCTATTCGGGGGCAGGCTCCTTCGAAGGCTGGGCCCGCAGGATCTTTGTCAATACTGCCCTGATGCATCTGCGGAAGACGGACGCCCTGAAACTCAGTGACGACATCGGCGAGGCCAGGAGCCTCTCCACGGAAGAGGCTACGCCCGTCCAGAAGATCGGATACCGCGAACTGATGGCCCTCATCGGCCGGCTGCCCGCCGACGCCCGTACCATTTTCAACATGTACGTCATTGAAGGCTATTCCCATAAAGAGATTGCACAGACGCTGGGGCTCAACGAAGCCACCTCGCGATCCAAGCTCCAAAGGGCGCGGCTCAGGCTGCAGGAAATGATCAAGGAACAGGAAACAAAATGAAAGAGAACGAATTTGACATATACGTTAGGGACCTGATGGCCGGGGCGGAGGAATCCGTCTCGCCGGATGTGTGGAAGGGCGTGGAGGCCGGCCTGAACAAGGCGGCACGTAGGCGTACGGTCCCTGTGTGGGTTTGGAGAAGCATGGCCGGCGTCGCCGCCGCCGCTGCCGTCGTGGCGGCCGTGATCCTGACCGGTCCTGAAAAGGAAATTAACCTTTCTAACCAACCAACTATACAAACTCCCGTCGCTTTGGCGACTGACGCCTCCCTTCCGGCCGTGACCCGGCCGGAGGGGGACGACGTCACCCCCCTCACCGAACAGGCCGCCCGGCTGCGCCGCCAGATCGCCCAGGCGCAGGACATCATGACCCCCGTGGTGACGGAAGACGACGAACCCCTGACTACTGAGGTCATCTCGACGGAGCCGGAGCGCAAGCCCCAGACCGTCATCGACCCGCTCGCCGGACAGCCCCGGGAAACCGGCATCTCCGACGAAGAAGCCTTCCGCCGGCTCGCTTTCGAGGAGCACAAGATCCACCGCAAGGGCGAGTTCTCCATGAACGTCCTCGGCAACATCCAGTCCAACACCCGTCCCGAGAGTCCCACCAGCCGGATGCGCCGGAGCCAGGGCTGGGACAAGCACTACACCGAGACCGGCATCGACGAAGGCACGGAGTTCAGTTTCGGCCTGCCTTTCTCCGCCGGTATCAGCCTCCGCTATGACTTCAATCCCCGCTGGGGCATCGGCACCGGCATCGTCTATTCGAACCTCAGCCGCTCCTTCACGGGCAACTACCACGAGGTCGAGAATGGTGTCGTCGCCAAGGTCGTCAACTCCGATGACATCACCAACCTGCAGCACTACATCGGTGTCCCGGTGAACGTGTTCTTCAACATCGTGAACACCGGCAACTGGAATGTCCACGTGCGCATGGACGGAATGGCCGAGAAGCTCCTGGACAACCACTATCTCATCCATGGCAGCGACGGCGACCTCCACTTCCACCAGAAGACGAACGGTCTGCAGTTCTCCACCGGCGCGGGCGTCGGCGTCGAATTCAAGTTCTCCCCGAACGTGGGTCTGTACTTCGATCCGACCATCCGCTACTACTTCGACTGCGGTCAGCCGCGCTCCATCCGCACGATCCAGCCGGTCCGCATGGACATCGAAGCGGGCCTGCGGTTCTCCCTCGGACGATAAGAAACAGATAAAATACCCCCTGAAACAACACAAGCCGACTTTGGCTTGTGTTTTTTTTCGTCTCCCGGAGCTAACTTGGACGAAAAAAAAGACTATGCGCAGCACCATCGGACTCATCGGCCTGACCCTTCTTGCGGCGGCCTGCACCCGGGCTCCTCTGTTTCCCGGAACCCCCAGATACACCCATGAACCTCCCACCGGCCGCCATCGGGCGGATTCTTCCGCGGCCGATGACGTCGTTCCGCCCGGGGAGCACATCTATCTGACCGCCGTCCGCTTTCCGGACGGCTATGCTTGGCAGGAGGATACCTGCGCCGTGGACGGGCCGGTCTGGATCGACCTGTACCGGGACGGCACCCTGGTCCGGAGCGTTCCCGCCGAAGGAAGCGTGCATCCGGACATGCACCGGTTCATGGGCGGACACCTTTATACCGACTGCTCGTCCGGCACGGAAACGGTCATTTTCCGGGACGGGGTGGAACTTTTCCGGTTCGAGGGACGGGAAGCTCTGCGGGGATTCCTCGTCCGGGAAGACGGAGTCCATACCCTCGGCCAGGACCGGGACGGGGATGGATTCACCTACCGGGTGGACGGACGGATCGTCTTCCGGAGCGAGACGGGAGTCATCCTGGGCAGGCCGGACGAACCGGGAGTCCCCGGCGGCGCCCTGGCGGAATACGGGGACAACGTCTGCTACACCTGCCGGCTCCCGTCGGAGCGGGGGCCGCAATACCGCGTGATGCTCGGCGGAGAGCAGCTCTACAGCCTCCCGAACGGAGACGGTGTCCGGGCCTTCGGCTTCCCGAACGGCAAACAGTGCCGGATCCAGGTCGATGTACGGAGGATCCTCCTGTATTTCGATGACAAGTATGTCAATCTGGCCATCCGGGCAGGAGAAGGCATCCGCTGGTGCCGGATGGCCGCCTGGGGAGAGAAGGCCCTCGTGTTCCTTTGCGTCAAGAACGCGACGGGAAAGCGCTATTTCATGCAGGCCTCGGACGGAAGTACGATCCAGGGAAACACCGGCGAAACGGCGGAAGAGGTCCTTGCCGATGAGAAACGGATGGGATGGACCGTCATCGGCGAACGGGGCGACCTCCTCCGCGTCCGTTGGAACGACGGGTCGACCACGGAGGCCGCCGGAGGACACTTGGTCTCCGGCCACTGCGCCCTTCTCCGGAACGGACATCTCCTGCTTGCCCTGACGGGCCGCGACGGAGCCCCGAACCGTTTCCAGCAGGACAAGAAAAGCACGGACATCCCCTTCAACGGCTATTTCACCTCGGTAACTGTGGAATAGTTTTCTTATCTTTGCGGGTATGATCGCATACCCGAACGTCAAGCTCAATCTCGGACTCCACGTCGTGCGCCGCCGCGAGGACGGCTACCACGACCTGGAGACCCTGTTCGTTCCCTATCTCGGCCTCCACGACACGTTGGAAATCATCACGGGCGACGACTACAGCCGCACATCGGCCCGGCTGCAGGAGACGTATGGGGCGGAACAGCTGGCGCAGGGCATCACCCCCGACGGGAAGCTGATGGTGACCATCGCCCGGAAGGAAGGGGTGGACTGGGATCCGCTGAAGGACTTGACTGTCAAGGCTTACGGGCTGCTTTCCGAGCAGTACAAGCTTCCGCCGATGAAGGTTTATCTGGAGAAGACCTCGCCCGTTGGCGCCGGTCTCGGCGGTGGCAGCGCCGATGCCGCCTTCGCGCTCCGGATGATCGCGGAAATCGCCGAGCTCGAGCTTTCCGACGAGGAGCTCGCGGGCTTCGCGGCCCGGCTCGGCAGCGACTGCGCCTTCTTCATCTACAACCGGCCCATGCTCGGGACCGGGCGCGGGGAAATCCTCGAACCCTTTGACATCGACCTGTCCGGATACCGGCTGGAGGTCATCGTGCCGGAAGGGATTTCCGTGTCCACGGCCGACGCCTACCGCGGCATCGTCCCGAAAGTTCCGGACCTCCCCCTGCGCGAAGTCCTCACCCATCCCGTCACGGAATGGAAAGGCTTGCTGGTGAACGACTTCGAAACGACGGTCTTCGAAAAGCACCCGCGTCTGGCGGAAATCAAGCAATCCCTCTACGACGACGGCGCCGTATACGCCGCCATGTCCGGCAGCGGCTCGGCGCTATTCTCCCTGCGCCGCGTTTGACTGTTTCTTTGAAACAACAAGAAACATTTCGCCACATTTTAACGTTTCTTACGCTGGCTTCCGTTCTTTCTCCGTAGGTTCGGGGAAAAAACGAAATGATGTCAACAAAAGATGTATCCAAATTCACCGACATCCTCGTAGAGAGCAAGATGATTCTCCTCCGAGGTCAATTGGTCATTCTTGACAAAGATGTCGCACTCTTGTATCATGTCCAGACAAAACATGTCAACCAAGCCGTCAAAAACAATCCGGATAAGTTCCCGGAAGGGTATGTCTTCGAATTGAATGATGACGAAATGGAACAGGTCAAAAATTTTGACCAGTCCTCATCGAGAAGCCATTATTCTTCCAAAGCATTTACAGAGAAAGGATTATACATGTTGGCCACCATCCTGAAAGGGGCCGAGGCCACTGTCACGACACTCCGGATCATTGAAACGTATGCTAAAATGAAAGAAGCGGGAAGGAACCTCCGACAGATGATTAACGAAGAGAAAGATGATACGAAACGGCTGTTAGGGAAACGTACTGGAGAATTGATATCCAGCATTCTGTCGGATGATCTTGAGATGACGGAAGAAGAGTATTCCATAGAGATTAACTTGATGGCCTTCAAATTGTCAAGAACAATAAAAAGGGTAAAGAAGTAATACGACATGCTGGTATACGTACACGGAGCGAAGTGCGTCGGGATCGAGGCGGTCCCGGTGACGGTGGAGGTGGATATTACCCTGGGAATCGGAATCCATCTGGTCGGGCTGGCCGACGCGGCGGTGAAAGAGAGCCTGCTGCGGACGGTGACGGCCCTGCAGGCGAAGGGATTCCGGATTCCGGGAAAGAAAATCGTAATCAATCTGGCGCCGGCCGACCTGCACAAGCAGGGAAGCGGCTACGACCTGCCCATCGCCCTGGGCATCATCGCCGCCTCGGAACAGCGGGCCCTGCCCGGACTGGAAAAGTACCTGATCATGGGAGAGTTAGGCCTGGACGGCAGCATCCGATACGTGGCGGGGACCCTGCCGATGGTGGAACTCGCCGTCCAGAACGGATTCAAGGGCGCCATCCTTCCGGAACGGTCCGCCCTGGAGGCGGTGGATTTTGACGAGACGCTGGTGTTCGGTGTCCGGACGCTGGACGACGTGCTCCGAATCCTGGAAGAGAAGGAAGACTCGACGGACCTCCTTATCTGGAACACGGAATGCTACGGAACGGCCCTGCGGGAGGAGCAGGAACGCCCCTCGACGGCCGATTACATGGACTTTGCCGACATCCTGGGGCAGGAAAGCGCCAAGCGGGGCGTGGAGATTGCGGCGGCCGGGGGACACAATCTGATTTTCATCGGTGCACCCGGCTCCGGGAAGAGTTCCATGGCCAAGGCCGTGGCGGGGATTCTGCCGCCGATGACGCGGGAGGAATCTTCGGTTACCTCCAAAATCTGGTCGGTGGCGGGTAAGACAACAGGTCATCTGGGGCTGATGCGGCGCCGGCCGTTCCGGGCCCCGCACATTTCGGCCTCCAAAGCCGCCATCCTGGGCGGGGGCAGCGGGGAGAACATCCTGCCGGGGGAAGTGAGCCTGGCTTCGGGCGGCGTGCTCTTTGCCGATGAGTTCTGCGAGGCCCCGAAATCCACGCTGGAAGCCCTCCGGGGGCCGCTCGAAGACCGTAAGGTCACCATCTCCCGCCTGAAGGCGAAGATCGTCTACCCCGCCTCCTTCATGCTCATTGCCGCCTCCAACCCCTGTCCCTGCGGCTACTACGGCGAGGGTGACCGCTGCACCTGTTCCGTCGGCCAGCGGGCGGCCTATCTCTCGAAATTGAGCGGGCCGATTATGGACCGTATCGACATACAACTCTGGATTCATCCCGTTGAGACATCGGCACTTATCCAAGGCCGGAAGGGAGAGCCTTCTTCCGCCATCGCGGCAAGGGTGCGGGAGGCGCGGGAGGTACAGCGGAAACGGTTCCGGGAGGCCGGCATCTTCACGAACGCCGAGATGTCCTCCAAGATGCTGGAGCGCTTCTGCCCTTTGGACGACGAATGCAAGGCCACGTTGGAGCGCATCATCGACCGGCTGGGTCTTTCCGCCCGCGCCTACACCCGCATCATCAAGATCGCCCGGACCATCGCCGACCTCGTCGGCCTGGAGGACATCCGGCCCGGCCATCTGCTGGAAGCCGCGGGCTACCGCTTCCTGGACCGGCGGAATATTCTGGATTTATGATTATCTTTGCAGCCGATGAAACACGAACTCCATATCCGCGACCTGCAGGACCTGGACCGCGCCGCCGGAGAATTCCTCGAAGCCCTCGGGGACCGGAAACTCGTCGCCTTCTACGCGCCGATGGCCGCCGGCAAGACGACCTTCACCACGGCGGTCTGCAAGCGGCTCGGGGTCAATGAGGACGCGGTCAGCTCCCCTACCTTCGCCATCGTCAACGAATACCGCACCGGTTCGGGCGAGCCGATGTATCATTTTGATTTCTACCGGATTGAGCGGCTTGAGGAGGCCTTTGACATCGGCCTGTACGACTATCTGGACAGCGGTTGCCTGTGCCTGATGGAGTGGCCGGAAAACATCGAGGATCTCCTCCCCGAGGAGACCCTCAAAGTCCATATCACCGTGAATCCCGACGGCAGCCGGACGCTCACCTGGGAGGACTAAAGATTCTTCGGTATCACCTCCAGCCTTTCCTTGTAATTGCTCTTGAGACGCGCAATGGCGTTATGGAACGTCATATTCTCGTCGCCGTTAATGATCTGCCAGCCGTTCATGGAGGCGTCATCGGCCGGATTCCACATCGCGAAATTCAGCTTGGCGGACTCTGTCAGCAGTTTCTCGCTCTCGTCCATGAAGTCCGGAATCTTCTTCAGTTCCGGCAGCAGTTCCTGGAAGCGTTCCTTCACTTTCTCCTTAAAGGCGGGATCCTGAAAGAGCCGGGCATACCAGATGGCTTCTCCGTTGACCAGGCCGGTCCTGGCCTGCGATGAGGTGTTGTACGAAAGGACGCCCCAGTCGAAGTCCCAGCAGGGGCCGGCGACGAGTTTCCCGCCCCGGTCCTTGTGCATGTACACGCTTCCCGGGTTGCCCAGCTCGTGATTTCCCATCACCTCGAAGACAA
>Ga0265298_10004868_pt1 | contig 17024 bp, 14 predicted proteins | sample AusTroGonzalo_MG_3_FD_193486 | JGI IMG/M metagenome (GOLD analysis project Ga0265298, IMG submission 193486) | Bovine rumen microbial communities from tropical cattle in Woodstock, Queensland, Australia - Gonzalo_01 | ecosystem: Host-associated > Mammals > Digestive system > Stomach > Rumen ... | reverse complement strand
AAGTTCGAGGAGGGCAAGATGACCTTCGAGGAGGCTTACGAGTACGGCAAGAAGGTAGACGAGCCCAAGCAGACCAGCGGCAAGCAGGAGCTGTACGAGGCTATCGTTGCCATGTACGCTTAATCCTATTTCAAGGAAAAGAAAAAGGTCCGGAAATCCCGGGCCTTTTTTTGTTCTAATTATAAAATCAGAAGCCTCAATATCTGTTGGGGGAGACAACGTTCCGTGGCTACGCTGCGCGTAGCCCAGGCTTCTTTTATTTTGCTACGCAAAAACGCGGCATAGCCGCTTAGCTCCTTCCAGTCGCGTTCACAATCGCCAACCTTTTCAGGCTTGTTAGAGTTTGTAGTAGGAGCCTAGGATGCGGTCAAACCATTTGGAGGGGAGGATTGCTTTGAGCAGGACCGATGCCTTTTGTACCGTTGTGGCTATGATATAACGGTTACGGGGATGCTTTCTCTTTACGATGCGGCAGATGCGGCGGGCCAGATGGTCGGGCTGGAGGCCGGAGCGCTCATCGCTCTCTATATCCTTCATTGAGTCTGCATAGCCGGGGTAGGCGGCCATGGCATCTGCGGTGAGGTTCTTGCTGCGGGCGGCGGTGAATCCGGTAAAGAAGTCTCCGGGGTTGATGGTGGTTACGTGTATGCCGAACTGGCGCAACTCAAGACGCAGAGCCTCACAGTAGCCCTCAATGGCGAATTTGCTTGCAGAGTACATGCCCTGATACGGGAGTCCCATAAGACCTCCTATGGAGCTTATGCATATTATGTGTCCGTGACGCTGGGCTCTCATTACCGGTACTACGGCGTTCAGGAAACGTACCATTCCCATGAAATTGACATCCATCTGCATCTGGGCATCCTCAAACGGAGTGAACTCCAGCGGTCCGCCTATGCCCATGCCGGCATTGTTTATGAATACGTCTATACGGCCCTCGGCATCAAGCACGGCCTTTACGGTTGCATCTACTGACTCCGGGTCCCGTACATCGGCCTTTATATAGGTTACTCCAGGGATGGGTTCACAATCCTTGCGGTGGGTGCCGTAGACTCTATGTCCGTCGGCCTGAAGCCGGCTGGCCATGGCACGGCCAAATCCTGATGTTATGCCGGTAATGAGTACGACCATATCAGTTCTTTATGGTTACGTCCATATGAGGATAGGCAAACTGTATGCCTTTCTTGGGTAGGGCCTCATATATCTTCTTGTTCAGGTCAAACCTTACTGGCCAGTAATCGGCCGACTTTACCCATGACCTGGTTATGAATGATATGTTGCTGTCATTCATTGACAACAGCGCAATGAACGGATCCTGGGCACCGCGGTGCTTTGAGTCCAGGACACGCTTATCCTCATTGATGATAGCGGTGAGCAGTTTTATGCACTTGTCGGCATCGGTCCCGTATTCCACCTGAACCTCTATGTCTACACGGCGCAGCGGCATGGCAGAGTAGTTGTCTATGTTGCCGTTTGAGAGTGTGCCGTTGGGGATTACTATGACGCGGTTATCGGTAGTGATGATCTTGGTGTTTACTATGGTTACCTCTTTTACGGTTCCGCTGTAACCCTGTGCGGTGATAAAGTCACCGGCCTTGAAAGGCTTGAACACAAGCAGCATCAGGCCTCCGGCAAAATTTGATACGGTTCCGCTCAGCGCCATACCAATGGCCATACCTCCGGCGGCCAGGAGAGCGGCCAGGGATGTGGTGTTTATGCCAAGCGTACCTATAGTTATTACGATGAGCAGTACAGTGAGTGTGATGGATACCAGTGATGTGACGAACGTGGAGAGGGTAGCCTCCGTGTTACGTCTTACGAACATCTTGCCCATCCAGATCTTGACGCGCCTTATGAGCCATGCGCCTATTATGTAGATGACGATGGCTGCAAGCAGCTTGAGACCGAACGCTATGGCGCTATGGAGCAGGTCTTGCAGGAATGAGTTGGGGTCCTCCCTGACCTTGTCAATGATTGTACTGGTAACCGCCTTGAGCGAATCATTTACGCTGATTATAGCATTGGGATCAATGGGGGTGGTTTGCAGGAATGTCATATCAGGAACCTTTTTATGTGGTGTAAAAATAGCGTTTTTTCCCGATAAATGGTTACTTTTGGCACATATGAAAAAGTATTGCCTTATATTCTCAATCCTGTTTGTCCTTGCAGGTTGCAGCAAAAGTGGATTTAACAGACTCAAATCCATAGAGAAGATCCTGGACGTGAATCCGGTTGAGGCCGGAATTCGTCTTGACAGTATTGAACCGTCAAACCTGCACGGAAAGTGGCTGGCCATGTATGCCATGCTCAGAACCCAGGCAGATTACCTTACAGGTAAAAGTTTCACGTCAGATTCCCTGGCCCGTATAGCTACCGGATATTGGAACTCCCGCAAGAAAGGCTATCATGCCGCAATGAGCTGGTACTCACTGGGGTGTGTCTACTCGGACATGGGTAAGGACCCGGAGGCAATTTATGCGCTGCTCAAGGCAAAGGAGTTGTTCCCTGATACCCTGTCGGCCAATTATATGGGCTCATTGTATATGCTGGGCAAGCATTACAACAGCCGTAAGCTGTATGATGACGCCATCAATTCATTTTCGGCCTGCAAGAGAGCATATGAGCGTATCGGTGACAGCCGGAATGTCTCACTCTCAGAGTATAACATCGGCATTTCATATTTTGGAAAGAAGGAGTACACCAAGGCCCGTGAGATATTTGAACATCTGTTGACAGACAGTAACCTTGATGCCGATAACCGCAACTCCTGTTATCTCTATCTGGCCCATGTTGAGAACGGCCTTCACGGAAAGGAGGGTAACCTTAAGGAACTGGAACTGGTAAATCTCTATCTGGACGGCTGTACCGATGAGGAGTCAAGGATTCCGGGATATGCGCTCAAAGGTATCGCATTATATTATTCGTATCAGACTGACTCTGCATTTGAGTATCTCAGGATAGCGCATGACGGCGCTCAGGACATGGATACCAGGATCCTTGCAGTGAAGGGTCTTGAGTGGGTCGCAATCCAGATGAGAAACTATCAGGCGGCATGGAACGCAGAGATCCTGAACAAACAGTATCAGGAGGAACTTAACAAGATGTCAAATCTGTCTGAGATTACCCAGATCCAGTTGCAGCACAATGACGAGATACAGAACCAGAGGTTCCGCTCAAGAGTATCCAAGATAATTCTGGTGAGCATATCGCTTGTGATTCTCCTGATAGCTCTGGCCGTGATATTCAATATTCAGCGTGACCGTAAACGCGAGGCCTACTACCTTAAGAAATATGAGGACTTTGTCCAGAAACAGATTGAGGATAAGGCCACTGCCAAGGGTAACCGCCTTACTGAGGCATGTGAGGCTTTTCGCGGCGGTATCGCTTTCAATCTGGTTGGTGATGTGATAATGCAGCACCGTTCATTCCGCCAGGAGGAGAGGGATGTTGTGGTGCATGACATAAATCTCTATTTTGCGTCACTCATTGCCGCATTGCGTGATGAGGCCGGCAGATTGGGACAGCAGGATATAAATCTGATATTCTGTACGTTGCTGGGCTTTGACCAGGAGGTGATTGCCGATATCATGTGCACGTCACGCTCCAATCTGCGCAGCATAAAATCACGCCTCAGGTCAAAGATATCACCCGAGTCATTCTCACTCTATTTCAAGGAGTAACGCAAAGGAAAGGAGACGCAAAGGGGACGGTTCTGTTTGCGTTGTCTTACGCAAACAGAACCGTCCCCTTTGCGTTCCCTTTGCGTCTCCTTTGCGTTTTATTTCTTACTGCGTTTGCGGATGATGATAATAGCGATTGCCGCTACCACTATGGCTGCGATGGTGTAGCCTATTTCATGGCTGTAATGCTCAACTGTGGCGATGAGCTGGTCCTCGGGGACAGCCTTGCCCAGATAGTATCCGAGCAGTGCCAATACGGTGTTCCAGATTCCGGCACCAAGTGCGGTGAATGCTACAAAGCGGCCCAGAGGCATCTTGGCCAGACCGGCGGGTATGGATATGAGCTGGCGTATGGCTGGAATGAGACGGCCTATGAATGTTGATACGGCGCCGTGCTCATTGAAGTATTTCTCTGCATTATTTATCTTTTCACCGCTCAATAGGAGCATATGTCCCAGCTTGCTGTCGGCAAACCTGTATACCAGCGGCTTGCCAATCCAGAGTGAGAGGAAATAGTTTACAAGTGCACCCAGAATGGCACCCAGAGTTGCAAACAGAACTATAAGGATGGCATTCATGTCGGCGGTTGACACAGAGTGGTAAACTGCCGGTGGAATCACTACTTCTGACGGGAAGGGTATGAATGAACTCTCTATGGTCATGAGCATAGTGACGCTCCAGTAATTAAGGTGGTCAAAATACCACTGTATCAGAGGCTGAAAGATTTCTCCCATAGCTTATTTTAGGTTGTTGTCGGTTAATAGGTCAGTTTCCTGATCAGGCAATATATGTTGTGCAAGTTTCTGCAGGTCTTCATCATTGGGGTCCAGAGCCAGTCCCTGATGCAGGAATGACTGCGCCTGCTGGGACTTGCCGGTCTTGTGTGAGCTCTCGGCCAGGTAGTAATAGAGTTCCACATACATTTCCTGCGGCACGTCGGGGTCAAGCATGAACATGGCCAGTGCATCCATGAAATAGTCATACGCCATGTCATACTGCATCATCTCATACTGGCATCGGCCGCAATAATAGAGCAGGGTATAGGATGTCTTGTCATCCTCAAGCAGTTCCTTGTATATCCTGAATGCCTCATCCCAGCTCTCCATGTTGAATATGCAGCTGGCTTTCATCATGCGGGCCGATTTGTTGTCAGGGTCTATGGCCTCGATGAACTCAAAACACTCGCGTGCCTGGGCAAAGTCATTCTTCTCATAGTAGATACGGCCCAGCTGCTCCCAGTAGTATGTGTCATAGGCAAACTCATCCAGGAGGTGGTTGTACCACTCGATGGCGGTATCGGCCTGGTCTGTATCAAAAAAGAGGTCGGCCTGGAGCTCTATGAAATTGCGGGAGTCAGGTGACAGCAGCAGAGCCATGTCCAGCCATTTCTGGCACAGCTCATAGTTGCGGTTGTCCATATACTTGACTATGATGTCATTGAGCATTCCGGGATCGTCATCGCTCATCTGGACTGCCTGCGTAAAGTATGCATCGGCCTCATCCAGACGGTCAAAAGCCAGCTCTATCTCACCTTTCAGGTAGAGCAGCTCCTGATTGTCGGGGTCTGTGATGGATTCCGTGAGCACCCTGGCCTCATCCTTGAGGCCGCGGCGCAGCAGGTTGTTGGCCTTGGATATGAGTATGTCTGAGTCTGACGGGTGCAACTGCAGTCCGTACTCAATGGCGCTGTCTGATTTGTCCAGCTGCCCGTTCATGGAGTAGTACTCGGCAATGTTGGCTATGTCCATGCTGTCAAAATAGACGGAGCTACCATCTGACAGCATGTTCTCATACATGTCCAGAATCTCTATGAACTCCTGACTGTCAAAGTATGATGCCGAGTCGTCCCTCATTTAAGCCTTATCCTTGACCTTGTTCCAGGTATCCTTGAGTGATACGGTGCGGTTGAATATCAGATGATCGGGTGTAGAGTCCTTATCAGTGCAGAAATAGCCTATGCGCTGGAACTGGAAGTGATCCAGAGGCTTGGTTCCGGCCAGATACTGCTCTACGTAGCAGTTCTCGCGTATCTGGAGTGAATCGGGGTTTTTCATCTGCTTGAGTGCCTCTACGGGATCCATACCCTCCTCACGCAGGCGGGCTAGCTCGTCACGCGGATTCTCAACCTTCCACAGACGGTCATAGAGACGTACCTCGGCCTTGATGGCGTGGGCTGCGCTTACCCAGTGGATGGTACCCTTGCACTTGCGGTTGCAGTCTGACTCACCGGTCTTGGTGTTGGGTATATACTCGCAGTAAACCTCCTCAATAGTGCCGTCATCGGCCTTCTTGCAGCCGGTGCAGAGAACTATGTAGGCGCTCTTAAGACGGACCTCACGACCTTGTGACAGGCGGAAATACTTGGCGGGTGCATCCTCCATGAAATCATCACGCTCTATCCAGAGCTCACGGCTGAATGTTATCTTGTGGCTGCCTGCCTCAGGATCTTCGGGGTTGTTGATGGCCTCAAGCTCCTCGGTCTTACCCTCGGGGTAGTTGGTTACAATCAGCTTTACCGGATCTATTACGGCCGATACGCGTGTGGCGCGGCGGTTAAGGTCCTCGCGGATGGCAGACTCCATCAGTGCCATGTCATTAAGGGCATCGAACTTGGTGTAGCCTATGCGGTCCACGAACATGCGGATGGACTCAGGTGTGTAACCGCGGCGGCGGTATCCGCAGATGGTCGGCATGCGGGGATCATCCCATCCTGATACCATTCCGTTCTGTACCAGAGCCAGCAGGTTACGCTTGCTCAACAGGGTATAGTTCAGGTTCAGCTTGTTGAACTCTGTCTGACGCGGACGGTTGTCATCAAGGTCCTGTCCTTTCTTGAGCCAGTCTATGAACAGGTCATAGAGCGGACGGTGAGGCACAAACTCCAGAGTGCAGAGAGAGTGGGTGACACCCTCAAAGAAATCACTCTGTCCGTGTGCAAAGTCATACATGGGGTATGCCTTCCACTTGGTTCCGGTGCGATGATGGGGAGTCTTGACAATGCGGTATATGATAGGATCGCGGAACAGCATGTTGTTGTGAGCCATGTCAATCTTGGCACGCAGAACCATTGATCCCTCCTCAAGCTCGCCGCTGTTCATCTTGTAGAACAGGTCCAGACTCTCCTGGATGGGGCGGTCACGGTAAGGGCTGTTGATGCCGGGCTGGGTGGGAGTTCCCTTCTGTGAAAGGATGGTCTCCTGATCCTGCTCGTCAACGTAGGCCTTTCCCTCCTTGATAAGCTCTATGGCAAAGTCCCAAAGCTGCTGGAAATAGTCTGATGCGTAGAACTCATTTGCCCACTGGAATCCAAGCCACTGGATATCCTCCTTGATGGCGTCTACATACTCTGTGTCCTCCTTGGTAGGGTTGGTGTCATCAAAACGCAGGTTGCAGATGCCGCCGTACTTCTGTGCCATGCCAAAATCCAGACAGATGGCCTTGGCGTGACCGATGTGAAGGTAACCGTTGGGTTCAGGCGGGAAACGGGTCTGTATCCTGCCTCCGTTCTTGCCTTCTGCCAGGTCCTTCTGGATCATATCCTCAATGAAGCTCAGGCTCTTTTTCTCACTGTTTTCTGCTACGTTGTTCTCTGCCATATACGTCTTTTTATTTTGAGAGTGCAAAGTTACCTTTTTTGGCTGTAAGAATTGAAACTTAAATAACTAATTTTGCATAACTATGATTCAGGAAACTAAAGAGCAGCTTATACGTTGGGCCGATAAGTGTGAATGCGCAGCATTCATTGAGGGTGATCCGGTGCAGTTCCCGCACCGTTATGACTCTGACCTTGATATTGAGGTGTCGGCCTTTATATCGGCCTGGATGGCATACGGAAGCCGTAAGGTGTTCCTGGGTATTCTGGAACGGTTGCACGGCATGATGGATGCTGCCGGAGGACCGTACAGGTATATCGTATCGGGAGCGTGGCGTAGCCTGGACCATGATGCGGGCAGTTGCCTGTACCGCTTCTACAAGTGGCATGATTTCAGCTTGTTATGTGAGCGGCTCAATGAACTCTATTCAACGGTGAAAAGCCTTGAATTCCTCTTTGAGCCGGATGAGCCGCTGGAGCAGGGGGTAAGTAGGCTGTGCAGGGCCTTTGAAGGCGTGAACGGCATTCCTGTTGAGGGCAGTACATCGGCCAACAAACGGCTCTATATGTTCCTGCGCTGGATGGTACGCAAGGGTAGCCCGGTTGATTTTGGCATATGGACACGTATTGACCCGTCAAGACTGCTGGTGCCGGTTGATACCCATGTCTATGCTACTGCAAAGGCGTTGGGGCTGACCTCCAGGAACAGCGCAGACCTTAAGACAAGCATTGAAATTACCGGTCAAATGGCACAAATCTGGCCCGATGACCCGGCACGTGGCGATTTTGCCCTGTACGGAAGTCAGGTTATGTGAAAATTGTGTAATTTTGCGCCGCAATGCGTAAAAAGTTTTTATTGTTTCTTGCAGCTGTGATAGCCTGCATGCCGGCAAAATCCATGCCGGGAACCGAAACTGTCGATTCAGGACAGGATTCCATCTATCATTATCAGAGAAACGTGGCACTGGTGCTTGGCACCGAGGGCGTTCTTGTGGGAGGTATCATGACATCCCTCTATAAATCCTGGTACTCAGGTTCCGAGACCGGAGGATTCCATTTTTACAATGACAACAAGGAGTGGCTGCAGATGGATAAGTTCGGCCATGCCAACTCTTGCTATAACCTTGGTATCGTGGGATATGAGGCACTCAGGCTGGCCGGATGGGATGAAAAACACTCCATAATCTACGGCGGAACCTTGGGTCTGGCCATCATGTCAGTTGTTGAGGTTTTTGACGGTCTGTCAGCCGATTGGGGATTCTCCTGGGGGGATATGACCGCCAATCTTTTTGGAACCGGCCTTTTCATGGCACAGCAGGCCTTGTGGCATGAACAGCGTATTGCACTCAAGTACTCCTACCATAATTCAGGCTGTCCCAAATACAATGTAAGCAATCCGTTGACCTTGGAGAGGGATTATATAATGGGTGAGGACTGGCTTGACCGTATCTATGAGGATTACAGCGGAATTACCGTGTGGATGGCATTTGACATAAAGTCACTGTGCATGAAAAAGGATAGCCGTTTCCCGTCATGGCTGGGCCTTGCAATAGGTTACGGAGCCGAGGGAATGACCGGTGAATACAACAATTTCAAGCCTGCAGGTCACGTGGGTGATGACGGTAACTGGGGACGCGGATGGGAATACGATCCTGTAAACGCTCCGCATGACCTGAAATATATGCCCAATGATGCCCGTCATCGTCAGTTCTTTATAGCTCCCGATATAGACATCTCGCGTATCCCGTGCCGCAACAAGACTCTCAAGCACGTGCTGCGCGTGCTGAGTGCCATCAAGATACCTACGCCTACCCTTGAGTATCAGACCGGCGGAGTAGGATTCCAGTGGCACTGGCTATATTTCTGATTTTATCCGATATTCATCGGCCTGTTTGCGTCAAGGTTCGCAAAAAGTGTTACTTTTGCAGAGTAACGACCAACTGCTGATGGAATCACTTTCAATCCTTATTCCTGTCTACAACTGGGATTGCACCAAACTTATCAAGGACCTTCATTTCCAGGGTCTGGTGCTTGGTATTCCGTATGAGATAATAGTGGCCGATGACTGCTCAACCGCCAAGGATCTGCTTGAGAAGAACCGAATCGTGGCTGAGAGTCATGAGAACTGCCGTTTCTTTGCGCTCCAGCATAATATTGGTCGTGCCGCCATACGTAATTTCATGGCCGATCAGTCCAGGTATGAGAAACTGCTTTTTCTGGATTGTGACTCGGCTGTAAAAAGCAAGCAGTTCCTTAAGAAATATGTTGTTGCAGCCGATAAGGCATCGGTAGTATGCGGAGGCCTTATTCATCCCGATGAGATGCCGCAGCAGGGGGTGGAGCTGAGATACCTCTATGAGAAGAGTGCTGCAAATGAGCGTTCGGCCGGTTTCAGAAGCAAGAACCCGTACCTGAGGTTTACGTCATTCTCATTCCTGATAGAGAAGTCTGTGTTCATGGCTATCAGGTTTGATGAGTCATATATAGGGTATGGTTATGAGGATGTGCAGTTCGGACATGAACTGGAGCAGAATGGCATCAGCATACTGCATATAGACAATCCGATGGCTCATCTGGGACTTGAAGCCAGTGACGCATATCTTGCCAAGACCCGCCAAGCCGTACTGAATGCGTTTGAGCATAAGAAAGTGATAGGTGACAGTTCCAAACTGCTTACCCATTACAATAAGGTCCTTAAATGGAAGATGAGATGGTTTTTCAGGATCATGTGGACATTCTTCCAGAAAAGTATGGAGAAGAACCTGCTTGGCCCCAAACCCAAGCTCAGGGTCTTTTCATTGTATAAACTCTGTTACATCTGCCTGTTGTAACTAAAACCATAAAGGATGCAACCGTTAGCCGAAAGAATGAGACCCAGGTCTCTTGATGAATACGTAGGGCAGACGCACCTGGTCGGTCCCGGTGCAGTGCTGCGTCGCATGATAGACTCCGGCAGGTTGTCATCATTCATACTCTGGGGCCCTCCCGGAACCGGAAAGACCACTTTGGCTCAGATTGTGGCCACTAAACTGGATTTGCCGTTCAGCACTTTGAGCGCCGTTACGGCTGGAGTAAAGGAGGTGCGTGAGGTCATTGACCGCGCCCGCAGCAATCCTCTCTTCCGTACCAAGGGCAGTCCCATCCTTTTTATCGATGAAATCCACCGTTTCAACAAGGCTCAGCAGGATTCACTGTTGGGTGCAGTGGAACGCGGTGACATAACGCTTATAGGTGCCACTACAGAGAACCCGTCATTTGAGGTGATACGTCCTCTGCTGTCACGTATGCAGGTTTATGTGCTCAACTCACTTGAGAAAGATGACCTGCTCAAGTTGCTTGACCGTGCCATAAAGAATGATGTCATACTTAAGGAGCGTGACATTGAACTGCGTGAGACAACGGCTCTGCTGCGTTTCTCGGGTGGTGATGCACGCAAGCTGCTCAACATCCTGGAACTTGTGGTTGAGGCCGACAGCTCCGACAAGGTGGTAATCACCGATGAAATCGTCAATGAGCGTCTGCAGCAGAATCCGCTGGCTTATGACAAGGATGGTGAGATGCACTATGATATCATATCGGCTTTCATCAAATCAATACGCGGCAGCGATCCGGATGCCGCACTCTACTGGCTGGCCCGTATGGTTCAGGCAGGTGAGGATCCGGCTTTCATAGCCAGGCGTCTTGTCATATCCGCATCCGAGGATGTGGGCCTGGCCAATCCCAATGCCCTGCTTATAGCAAATGCTGCGTTTGACGCCGTCATGAAGATAGGTTGGCCCGAGGGACGTATCCCGCTGGCCGAGGCTACCGTATATCTGGCTACCAGCCCCAAGAGCAATTCGGCTTATCTGGGTATCGGTGAGGCGCTGGCTAAGGTCTCAGAGACCGGAAACCTGCCTGTTCCGCTGCATCTCAGGAATGCGCCTACATCACTTATGAAAGATCTGGGATATGGTGAGGATTACCGGTATGCACATGATTTTGCGGGGCATTTTGTGCGGCAGCAGTATCTTCCGGATGAAATCGCTGGGACGCAGTTCTGGGTGGCTCAGGAGAATGCTCAGGAGGAGCGGATCAAGGAGCGGATGGAGGCGTTGTGGGGAAAGAAATGACCCAATAGGGACAGTCCCCCTGTGCCATCTTGCATGGCACAGGGGGACTGTCCCTATTGGGTCATTGGCTCATCAGCGTGCTGATAAGGCGGTCGTAGCGGGAGCCGCGCTGGCGGTAGTAGAGGAGGATGAGGTACTCGTTCCGGGTTTCATACCAGTCTCCTTCCATGGGTTTGGTCAGAGCGGCTGATGCACCGTCGGGAATCCAGAGATATTGGTAATCATAGGCTCCCTGCTTGAGTAGGACGGTAGCCTGATATGCTTTCTCACTCTCGTCATACTCCATTTCATATCGGGAGGTCAGGTTTCCTCCGGTAAAATGGCCGTAAACGTATAGTTTGCCTCCGCTAAGACGATCGCTTGCCAGGTTGAAATGGACAAACAGGTAATCGGCCTCTGTGTCACTGTCATCAGCCTGGTTGTAACGTATCAGGTATCGGCCGTTATGGTCATAGTCAAACTTGTAGGCGTGACGGCGCGTATCCTGCATGAGCGTGGCGTGGTAGAACGGGTCATGGTAGCTGATACGGTTTACATTAAGGAAGTAGTCATAGACATTGATCACCTCAAAACGGCGGAACTCACCTCCGGCCGGGAATATCAGCTTGCGGCAGTGCTCATAGGTGAGACTGTTGCCGGAGTCATAGGTGGGAGCGGGGTTGATGACCATATTGTCCGTGCGGCGGTTCTGCATGACTACGGTGTAGAGCTCCTTGGCGGGATCCCTTACCGTAAGGTTGCCGTAATTGACCTCCATATCAAGCTGCTGGTGTGACTCATGGGTGTCTATGTCCGTATTACCGCTCACACTCGCAGCCAGGAAAGGCCTGCCCTCAGTTATGCAGAACTTGAAATAGGCAACCTCGCGGTCATCCTCACGAATGGAGAGCCTGTAGTTGCCGGAGAGTTTCAGGTTTGCCTGACCGTTGGGCAATACCAGTTTGTAATGAGTGTAGTCAAACGTGGTGTTGAGCGAGTTCTGCCAGTTATCAATGGTTTCACCGTTGAATCCGTCCAGGTAATCGGACTCCAGGATATCGGACGGCTGCCACTGAGCGTCACAGTGCTGGATGTGATAGGTAAAGCGGTGATACTGGTGTGACATCTCGTCAAATGAGAACTCAATGCGGTCATCACTGTTCAGTCTTATGATTGCGGGCTGTTCCCAGTCTCCGTTTACAATTACACGCAGGGTGTTTATCATGTCGGATTTGCTTCCAAACCACTGGGCATGAATAACTTGCGGTATCGTAAGCAGCGCGATTGCAAGTAATAGGACCGTATGTCTGATTCTTATTCTCATTGGTCTGTAGGTTCCATGTGAATAGCCACGTGAGTATTCTCACCGAAACGTTTCTTGAGCCTGCATTCTATGGCATCGGCATGGTCATGGGCACGGGCCAGCGTGATGTCTCCGTTCATGAGTATATGCAGCTCAATGGCGTAGAGGTTACCGATACGGCGGGTACGCAGGTCATGGGGTTCTATGACATCGGGTTCAGATTGGGCTATCTGCATGATCTCATCCTCGATGTCATCGGGCAGGGAGTGCTCCAGAAGGTCTCTCATACCCTGGATGATAAGCTCCACGGCCACCTTGACAATGAATGCGCCGACTACTACCGATGCCAGAGGATCAAGTACGGCCCAGCGTTTTCCAAGCAGAACGGCACCGCCAATACCTACGGCTGTTCCTATGGATGACAGGGCGTCACTGCGATGATGCCATGCATTTGCCTCCAGTGCGGGAGAGTCCAGATTGCGGGCATTACGTATGGTGTAACGGTAGGTGAGTTCTTTCAGGATGATTGAAACCAGAGCGGCCCAGAGTGCCAGCATTCCGGGAGCCTGGAGTTCATCGCCACGCCACCATGCCGCTATGCGCAAGGCTCCGTTATGGAATATGCCTATTGCCACGATAACAAGAGCTATGCCTATGATTGTAAGAGCCAGGGTCTCATACTTGCCGTGACCGTAATCATGTGACTTGTCCTGCGGCTTGCCGCTGATATGAACAAATATCAGCACTATGAGGTCGGTTACAAAATCAGAGAGGGAGTGTACGGCATCGGCAATCATGGCAGCACTATGGCCCAGAATACCGGCAATGAACTTGAATGCAAGCAAAACCACGTTGACTGCTCCACCGGCCAGCGTTACCTTGAATATCTGTTTCTCCCTGTCCATGATACCTTTAACGGATTTAAATCCAAAAGTAATACATCTTTTTATATTTTTGTAAAGCGAAAAAGTAAAACCGACATACTTTATTAATCAATTACTGACTTATGAAAAAGATTCTGACATTGGTCACATTAGTGACATTCCTTATGGCTCCTGCATCAGCACAGGAGCTGAGTAATTTCAATCGCGGCAGACAGCAGGTCAAGTCACCCGAAATCAATGGTGAAAAGGTTACTTTCCGTCTTAGCGCCAATTCCGCTGCACAGGTCAGCCTGCAGGGGAACTGGATGGAGAGAGGCAGTCTGCCTATGGAAAAAGGCCAGAACGGCGTCTGGGAGGTTACCATAGACACTCCGTCGCCCGAGATCTACACCTACAATTTTGTTGTTGACGGCGTATCCGTGAATGACCCTCAGAACTATATGGTACAGCGTGACGGTACCCGTTATCTGAATATGCTTATGGTGCCCGGAGAACGTACCGAGAACTATTTTGAGGCTGGTCAGCGCGGAACAGTGACATACAGCTGGTATGACAGCAAGATACTTGGAATTAACCGCCGTGTCACCGTCTATACTCCTTACGGATATGAGACCAGCGGCAAGAAATACCCGGTGCTCTATCTGCTTCACGGAGCAGGTGGTGATGAGGAGGCCTGGACATCGATGGGCCGTACAGCGCAGATACTGGATAACCTGATAGAGAAGGGGCTTGCAGAACCTATGATAGTCGTTATGCCCAACGGTAACCCCGGACAGCAGGCTGCACAGACATTAGGCCTTCCTGAGAAACAGATTGACCGTCGCGATCCAGCCATGGCCGATGCCTACGTAAAGAGTCTCTGCACGGAAATAGTGCCTTTCATCGAGAAGAACTTCCGTGTTATTGCAAAGCCTGAGTCACGTGCCATTGCAGGTCTTTCAATGGGTGGCGGCCACACCATCACCGCAACAAACCTTTATCCGGACATGTTTGACTGGATATGCCCGCTGTCAGCAGCCGGCAGCTCTACAGCAGAGCAGATTACCGCTCTCAAGAAGGCTGGTATAAAGCTCTATTTCCTAGCCTGTGGTACAAGTGATTTCCTGTGGGAGACCTCTGTAACTCTTGACAAGACCATGACAGACTGCGGTCTTGAACACACGTTCTACAAGTCTGACGGCGGTCACGTATGGGCCAACTGGCGTCTCTACCTGAACACCTTTGCACAGCTTCTTTTCAAGTAAACAAGCAAATCCCTTACAATAACAAAACTGGCCGGAAGTTGTCCCGGCCGTTTTGTTTAATTATGCAGAGGATCGTCGAATAGGGTCTCCCGTATCCATCTGTGCACCTTGCGGCGGGCATCAATGACCTCCTGTGACTCAGGTTCCAGCTCATCGTCATATTCTCCTTTGGCCAGTGATTCGTCAAATCTTGTGTGATAATCAGTAGCCTGTATCCTGTACTGTTCACGTATGGGCATTTTCATGTCGAGCTGACGCTCTGCCTCGGATACGTCAAGTGCCCAGTTTACTGCATCAATAGCATCCGGATTGTATGTGCTGCCGTCGGGGTTTGTATATAAGCCGTATAGACCCAAGTCCATTGTCTTGAATGCAGAGGTTATCTCTGATACATCTTGAGTATTGTTATCAGGTTTGGGACTGAAAGGCTCTTTCTTAAAGCATTCCGTAACCATGAAATCGGTCCCGTCCAGATTTGGTCTGGGTTGACTTCCGTGCATGCCACAGTTGAACTGGGTATTGGACGGGCTCCATAACACATGTATAAGGGCGTAGTCTACAGAACCTTCACTGTTTACGCTGAAATGGCAGTCAACGCAGTCTTTGAGGAACCGTTCATTCATGTAATCGGGATACCGTTTGAGCTGAAGCTTGATTGGAACGGTTCGGGCGGCATAGCGAATACCCATGTTCTCAACCCATATGGACTTGAGTTTCATGGAGCGTACATCAATCTCAAGCTCTCCCTTTGCATACAAGGGGTTCTTTAAGGGATATCTGTCTGATGACTCAAAACTGAACACGTATGAGTCACCGGTTACATCTTTTAGGCTGAAACTGTAATCAGCCCGGTTCCGGCTGTATACGGGACCGTATAAGTATATGAGCCTTATTATATCCGATATGTATCTGGCTCTGGCATCATAATTGTTGGGATGGGGTAGATCCTCGTCGGGAGAGTCATAGTTTCTGGTCAGTACATCCTTTCCGTCAGAGTCATAACGCAGGCTTCTTGCGTTATAGACCGGGGCGAACTTGAAACGCCAGTAATAGTCCCATTCATCGGACCTTTTTGTGTTGTATCCGCTTGAGAACCAGTATCCGTATTCCCGGCTCAGCTGGACTGTGGAGCCGTTGGATTCCATTATCTGGATCCATTGCCCGTTGCCGCCGTCCAATGACCTCTTGGTTAACTTCTTAAGGTTACCTATCGCTTTCTTGATGATGGTCTTGTTGGATGGGACCTCAATCTGAACGTCACTGAGCTCAATTACCGATTCAGATTCTTGAGAGATGGCAGAGACTGTCGCCGCCATCAGCATTAATAAGGAGAGAAGTATCTTTTTCATAATCGTAGAGTCTCAGGATTTTAAGCTATTGGTCTGAAACAAGGGGTCCGGACCATAGTTGTTGGGGCCCTCGGTGCCTTTACGGCAATACCAGACGGTGTTTACGGTGATGGTGGCAATCAGTATCAGGATATCAATCACATACATGGCGTTTGCCCAGTTCATCACGAAACGGTCCGGCATATGTGACTGCTCAAAATTCTTTAAGTAGACGTCATACTCAATTCTCCATATGAACATTACGATGAAGACAATCCAGGGCACCAGATAGGTCGCTACCCATAGCCAGCCGTTACGGTCTGTATCCTGGATGCGCCTGACTGATGCGGCGCAGTGTGATATGGCCAGCAATGCTGCTATGACAATCCAGGTTCTCATAACGATGTGCTCATACTCATATGAGATGAAACTTTTGGGTGATGTCAACAGCAGAGCAAGAGAGAAAATCACTATCTGCGTAATGAGGCAGAAAAGAGAGTAGTACCAGAACTCAGCGCGTGATGCGCGTCCTCTGAACTTTACGGTACCTGCAAGACCTTTAATGATTGCCTTGCCGAATGTCATTTTGATTTGATTGTTTTGTTCCATAACGTTTTTGTTTTTGGTTTGTGATGCCAAAGGTATGGCGGCATCGGCGGCACCAAAAGTTTTTGGCGTAACGGAATCGTGACATTGACTCTGTTCGTTTTTTGTTACAGTGTGGAATATAAGCGAGAACCACTCCTGGGGCAGTTTTTCACGCAGACGGCTCTTACGCATGCGGACCGCATCGTTCGAAACCGAGAAGCATTCGGCTATGACTGAAACTGAAAAACCCTCATAAGAGAGGACGCTCAGAAGCAGGTCCCAGTCGGTAAGGGAGGGGTTTACATTACGCAGTT
>Ga0265298_10004867_pt1 | contig 17024 bp, 14 predicted proteins | sample AusTroGonzalo_MG_3_FD_193486 | JGI IMG/M metagenome (GOLD analysis project Ga0265298, IMG submission 193486) | Bovine rumen microbial communities from tropical cattle in Woodstock, Queensland, Australia - Gonzalo_01 | ecosystem: Host-associated > Mammals > Digestive system > Stomach > Rumen ... | reverse complement strand
TGCCGTTTTTCCTTCCGACATACGGCGAGGCCACAACCCTATCTGGTCTGCTGGCCATTACCACATCGGCTGTCATCGTATGGAAGATGCGGAGCTATGTCAATTGGCAACGACTTTGGCCGATACTACTGACATTCATTTTCATATCAACGATAGCCATCTTTGCGCTGACTCGCATAGAAGACCGCATCCTAAGACAGATACTTGGTGTGGCGCTTATTCTTATCAGTATCTATTTCGCGGCGTTTAGTCAGAAGATAAAGCTTCCCACGACTAAACGCGTGCAGGTGGGAGCAGGCACGCTGAGTGGACTGATGGGGGGATTCTTTGGCATGCAGGGCCCGCCCGCCGTACTCTATTTCATCCAGTCGGAGTCGACGAAGGAGCGCTATATGGCAATGACGCAGACGTATTTCCTGATTGGCAATGTGATGATGACGCTGGTGCGTGCCTACAACGGCTTTTTCACCACGACCGTCCTAACTGATTACTGTTTTGGACTTGGTGGTGTCATCATCGGCACAACCCTTGGAGCCTTTGTCTTCAAGCGCATCCCCAATCGCATCTTCCGGTATGTGGTCTATGCGTATATCGCCGTGAGTGGTGTGATCATCCTGCTATCGTCGTGCCACAGTTGAAGGCATGAAGATGGTCGTTCATTTCATTTTTGAGGATAGAAAAGACCTTGTCGCCAGTGCAATGACTGGTGAAGAAGGTGGTGTGGGGATAGGCCGCGGCGAGTCTCTTGGCCAATGCGGTGAGGTCGGCCTCTGACTCGTGGTCGTCGAGTAGGTGGAAACCGCCGACAACGGTGTGGACGGGGTGGGGACAGGCAGCGAGGATGTTCTCGAGTCCGCTATGGGCGCAGCCCGTGAAAAGCAGGCCTTCGGTGTAAAAAGCCAGCTCGTGGCGGAAGTCGTCGTTGACGTATCTGTCGGGGGCCTCCTGCACAAACAGGTGCTGGTTGCCCTGGGGCATCGGGTGCTTCTGGGGGATGTGGGCGATGATGTGGAGGCCATCGGCGATTTCGCAGGTGTTGTCGACCATCAGAAAACGGTCTCTTTCCTCCGTGGGCCACTCCGCGGTGATACTGTGGAAATAGCGGCGCTTGGAGAAAAACCGTCCGCTGACGGCATGTGGCGAGACGATGACCTTGGCGCGCTGGTTGATGCGTAGGAGATGCTTGAGTCCCCCGGCATGGTCGCTATGTCCGTGAGAGATAAACACATAGTCCACCGTGCTGAGGTCGATGCCCATCTGCTCGGCATTGCGGATAAAGATGTCGCTGGCACCGGTGTCGAGCAGGATGCGGTGCTGGCTGGTCTCTAACAACAAGGAAAGACCGTGCTCTGTCTGGAGCAGGTCTTTACTCGTGCGATTGTCTGTTAAAACGGTCCACTTCATTTGCCAAACGACGGAACGAAATACACGGGTTTTTCCTCGTGATGGTCACAGTCGTGATGATCGCAGGATTCAAGAGAATCCTTCAACTCGCCATTCAGATAAGCCTTCAGAACATCATCTACCTTTCCATGACAGCCTCGGATGACGGTAATGCCGTGAGCCGAAAGCTTGTTGTAGGCTCCCATGCCCATGTTGCCAGCAAGCATTAGCGTGATTCCCATTTCCTGCATGACAGAGGCAATATTCGATTTGCATCCGCATCCTTCAGGAGAATCCAAACGTTCTTTCTTCAAAACCTGACTTTCTTCATCAAGAGTTACTACGGTATAATAGGCACAGTGACCGAAGTGGTCGTCAACCATGCCATCACGTGTTGGAATTGCTATCTTCATCATTATTTCTAATAATTCTTCTTAATTGCAAATAACTTTGCAAAGATAGTTAATAATCCCATATTTTTCGTACCTTTGTACCGATTATTAACAAAAGTTGATTCTTGTCACGACTCGGCCAATTCTGAGCAAGCTCAATTTGGCTCTCGCTGCTCCAGTTGAATCAGGGGACGGTTCTTGCTTTGGCAAGCGACTTCGTCGATTACTCTGATCCGCAAATAAAAAACACCCCTCCCAGTCGGTAGGACAGGGGAGGGGCTCTTTCAATTCATGCAACTTGCCACGCCGAGGCTGGTGGCGATCGCCGTAAGGATGGCGATAACAGTTTGCAACACAAACTTCCAAGTTTCCAGTTTCTTCATAGTATTATTCGGTTAAGTGTTTGTTTTTAAAGGCCTACGAATTTTACGAATTATACAGATTAATTTTTAACGGAATAATAATTTGTAAAATCCGTAAAATCCGTAGGTAAAATAAAGTTTTCATTGGTTGGAACGCCTACGTCGGGAAGGTATAGCTCGACGGCCGACAGGGAAAGTCAAGGCTCCTTCTTACGATTGGAACCGCCTGCGGCGGGAAATTATTCAAAATTTGATTCAAAATTAAACAAAGATTTATATCCCTTCGGCTTGTGTTAGGCGAGAAAGAAATTAAATGAGAAATTTTGTTTTCAATTTTGAAAAATTTCCCTGCGCAGCAGGCTAAAACCTTCCACGCTTTAGAGCAGGCTCGTTTAATCCCCCTGACTCGCTGCCTCGCTCGCGTCAGGCACGATCTCGAAGCGAGCGTTCTTCATGAACGTTGGACTAGCATACTCCGAGAACTTCTTCTTGTCGCCGTTGAACTTCACCTGCAGGTTCTTGATGTTCTGCACTCCGAACTCCTCCGCCGAGTCAGCACCCGTGGTACTCATCTTCAGCGAGAACGTGCCCAGTCCGTCGAGCTTGATCTTGTAGCCCTCGTGCAGCAGCTCCTCGAAGCAGAGCACGAAACGCTCGATGACACCCTTCACCACATCGGAGGTGTAGATGGTACCGTGCTTGGAGATGTGGCGACACAGGTCGTCGGTAGAGAGCGTCTCGTTGTAGTTCACGCGTCCGTACCACTTACCGAACATCTTCGAGTTCTTCACCTGGTTCACATACTTTTTGATTCTAAGTTTTGCCATAATTTTTCGTGTGTTTTTAATGGTTAGAAAGTTAATGATTCATTTGCCCTCAGAAAAGCGCTCATTTGCCCCTAGAAAACTCATGATTTGCTATTTCTTAATGACGACACAAAGGTACAAAAAATATCTGAGATACGCAAATATTTTGGTAATTATTTTGATATATTTTTCTATAAGCACTATTCATGTTCGCCACCTGCCTTGTCCTGGTATTGTGCCAAAGTGCCAAAGTGCCATTTTGAAAAATCAATTTTGCGTTAAACCAGCCTATTGATATTTATATATAATATTATATATTATAATATATAATATTATATATAAATATTTAAACACCTTTTCTACGAAGACTCCCCAACTTTGAAAAAACAAAATGGCACTTTGGCACTTTGGTACTTTTGGTGTGTCTTTCCTAGAAAAAGTTCTTGGACGAGCCAAGCGGCAAGAAAGCCGAGCGGAATGGTTTTTAACTTAACCCTGCCATTGATTCAATGTCTGTACGGACCTTAATCCTTATCCCTGGCAGAAGTTGAATAATTCTCTCTTAACCCTTGTTTTTGTTGAATAGGCTCCACGGAAAGCTGTTCAATCATATTTAGGGTTTGCGGTGCAAAGGTACATGCTCCTTCTTGGTGACAGGGGGACACGGTTTGAAGTCACTCGGCTCAGACGAAGGAGGAGAAATATTACATTTTTCCCCAAATGCCCTGTATGTGGTGACGGAGAGCATCTTTACTCATGGAATCCCGTAGAAGGCAGATACCCCAAATGTAATGGTGAAATGGAGTGCCTAAATGATGTAATATTAGCTGATTAAAACCGATAAAGAATCATGAACCTGTCCCGCCGATTCATGGTCCAAAATTAAACAGGATTATCTTTCTACTTGCGAGGAAGAAAATAAAAATGAAAAATTTTGTTTTCAATTTTGAAAAATTTCCCTGCGAAGCAGGCCAAACCTCTCACGCCTGCGAAGCAGGCTTTTAAAGTTCCCCTCCCAGTCGGGAGGGGCTAGGGAAGGGCTCTCTAATCCCCCTGACTCGCGGTCTCGATTCCCGCCAGCTCCTTGACGTTAAGGAGCGATGCACGCTTCTTCAGCGACTTCGACGTCAGGTCGTTCAGATCCATGCGACTGGGCTGGAAGCGCAGGTATATTCCGCGCATGTTGGACGCCAGGCTGAACTCCTCCTCAGAGTCGGCACCCGTGGTGTGCGTAGAGAGATAGAACGTACCCAGGTCGCCAAACTGCACCTTCTTGCCCTCCATCAGCTGCTCCAGGATGCAGGACTGCAACTTGTTGGCAACGCCCAGGCAGACATCGGTGCCATACACCGAGTTGTGTTCCGCCATGTGCTTGCAGAGCTCAGGGTAGGTCATGGTTTTCAGCGATACGATGCGGGCATAGACCTTGCCGAACATCTTTGAGTTCTTCACGCGGTTCACATAAGTTTTGTAAAGTACAGGCATAGTGTTAAAGTATTAAATGGTTAATAATAACCCCCTCTAGATCTCCCCGAGGGGAGACTTTCTTGCTCCCTCCCTCGGGAGGGTAGGGAGGGGTTGGTTGTTGGATTTCGTTTGGTGGCCCCATTCGTCCCGTTTGCCGGCGTAAAACGCTCCGTTTGGCGCCTCCATCCTCCGTTCCTCAAATGCATTACAAGTGAAGTGCAAGGCGAACGCAGAGCCGAGCTCGCTCGAGCTATGCTGAGCCGCAGCCTTCACTCGCGATACATTTCAAATGTATCGCAAAGTTACTAAATAAATGCGAGGTATGCAAATATATAGCCTATAATCAACCATTTTCGGGGGTATTTTTTAGGGGTAAAATACAGAAAAATATCTTCTCAGTTTTTCTGTATGGGAAAGATACTGGAATTTGAATCAAAACTTACTTTCTTACTTCTTACTTTCTTATTTTAAGATGTTTTCAAAATAAACATCTAATTTATATATTATATATAATATTATAATATTATATATAATATATAAATTTATAATGCCTTATAGCTTTTCTTTCCCTTCTTGTCGTGGAAAGTAAAAATATAGCTTAACGTAAGAAAGTAAGAAATAAGAAAATAAGAAACTACACGTTCGTTTCTGAATTAAATGGTGTAAATTTTGGTAGTGTAGTTTTTTATGCCTATCTTTGCAACAATAAAAACTAAAGACCAAGCATGAAGGCGCACAATACAACACCGAGTTATAAGAAAGTTGATCAAAGGAACCGTCCCTGTGATCCTAAGGAACCGTCCCTGTGATCCTGGGTCGGTTCCGTTGTGCACTTGCAAATTGAAATAATCAACAATATAACGTAACCAACATGAATAAGAAAACCATCATTACTATTCTGTTCGCCCTGCTCATCATCCCTATGGGCGTAGAGGCGAAGAAGAAATCAAAGAAAGAAGAAATTCCACAGTTGTTGAACTTTCCCAGTGCTGAGCTGAGCGAATACCGTTTGCACGGCGGCAATGTGGTCGTACAAGGGCACATTGTTTTTCCAGAAGAAGTGAAAGGTGAGAAGATGCCTCAGGAGGCTCTCAATCAGTTGAATGGCCGCTTTACTGTCATCATGCGCGACTATATCGTCCGCAAGGAGAAGACCTCGGTCATTGAGTTTAAAGACGACGCCACGTTCTCAATGAACGTCTATGTGCCTTACCCCATGCAGGTGCTCGTCTACCCCTTGGGAACGGTATATGCATGCCCTGGCGATACCATCAACGTCACCATTGACCCAACAAAACGTACTAAAGAGGAGGGTATAAAGTTTGATGGCACAGGCCTTGGTGGTGAAGTCACCAGACTATGGCAGCAGATTGACGATAAATACTGCAAACCCGACTGGTCGAATAAGGTATACGAAAAGGGCCCCGACTCGCTGATGGCGTGGAAAGACGAGCAGGTGGCACAATTAGATGAACTGGTGCGACAGATGAACAACGGACTACCCGAACTGGCAGGTTGTTCCCCCTTGGCTTCCGACATCCTGCGCACCCATATCCTTGCTGAGCGCTTGCAGCATATCAACGACTACTATATGCGTGGTGACGACAAGCTGCATAATGACAGCACGATAGACCGCGAGGCCTATTGGCAACAGTTCTACAGTTTTGTGGGGCCACGTGCTAAATACCTGACAGACAATCCACTGCTGATGATTGCTGGCGACGAATTATTCTTCAACAGGTTAGAATTCCAGCAGTTCCGCCCGTTGCACAAGAGAGTGATGGTTTTCATGCCCTTCGATTATGATCCTAAGACAGCTGAGATGATAGCGCAGGAAAAACAGGTTTATTCCCGCGAATTTAATAGGAGTGCCATGAACGAGTTGCACGACAAACTACACATCAGTCCTACTGATTTCAGCGCCCAGGTGTGCAAGTTGCGTGACTTCTTCAGCACGATAGAATGGTACAAGAACGAACATGAAACTATTGCCGACGACTTTGCCGCCACGATGACCGTCATCACTCATCCCGAACTGATACGTCGTGCCGTACTAACTTATCGCGACTTCATCAAGGAGAACGAGATAAAGGCTGTTGAGAGTAAACCACTGACCAAGGGTGACAGCATCTTCCAGCGCATCATCGAACCATACAAGGGTAATGTGCTCTACGTTGACTTCTGGGAAATGTCTTGTGGACCCTGTCGAGGAAAAATGCTCTCAATGCGCGACGAGGTGGAGGCCAACAAAGATAAGCCCGTAAAGTATCTCTACATTACCGATGACACACCAGAGCAGTGCAAATCATTCCTCGAGCCCAACAATATCAAGGGCGAGCACATCCACATCACTCGTGTGGAATGGGGCTACCTGCAAGAGAAGTTCCAGTTCACCGCCATTCCCTTCATTGCCCTCTTCGACAAAGACGGCAAACAGCGCGAAAACACTACAGTCCAACAGCTGTTGGAGGAGATGAAATAAATCAAGTGCACAGCGGAACCGACCCTACTGTGCACACTTCGATGCCTGTGCTGCAGGTCGTGTGCTAATACTCAGCCCTTGGCTATACAATGTCGAGAAACGGAAAATCAGCCGTGAGGAGTGTGTTGCACTGAACGAAATGGCAGAGGAAATCTGTCATCAACTGGAAAGAGATAGGGATTGACAATCATTAACAGAAATATCTTCCCGCTCGTTGCTGAAATGAGCGGGATATTTTGTAACTTTGCGCTCCGTTTGCGCAGCGACGCTGGTACCTTTATAAGGTGACTAGACAAAGAACAAAAAGTCAACACCGCACCCTCTGCGAAGATCGAGCGGATTATATATAAAGAATAGGTAAAAAGAGAAAAGGTATAACTAAATTAATTAAACTAGAAAATGACAATTGAAGAACTTAGGGCCTTGTTCCGCGATATGCAGGACAAGGGGTTGAGACCTATGCTGTGCGACACGGAGGTGCCTCTCTATGACGCGGAGGTGCCTTGTGGCGAACCTGCGCAATGCACAGGGGACTTTATGGAGTCGGTGCTCATGCCGAAGGAGTTGCTGTCCATCAAGCCGGAATTTATGGTGACGGTGAAGGGCGAGTCGATGAAAGATGTGGGCATTGCCACGGGCGACGTGGTGAAGGTGGTGGGTATAGACCATCCTTTTGATGGCGACATTGTGCTGGCATGCATAGAGGGGGAGTACACGCTGAAGACTTACTTCGAGGATGAGGATGGGCGCACGTGGCTGGTGCCTCAGAACGAGGACTACAAGCCTGTGCTGCTGGATGGCAGCAGGCGGGTGAAGCTGTGTGGCAAGGTGAAGGAGATAGTGAAGAAGGCACCAAGGGTGCCAAGCAGACTTTGTGCCAAGGCGGTGAGAAGGGCTATGAAGGCAAAAGACGTAAGGCCTAAGATCAGCGAGATGAAGGTGAGTTATGTTTTCCAGGAAATAGCACCAATGATTAAGGCAGCCAGACTATGGTATGCAGTATATAGGATGATGGCGGACTATAGAGTGATTGAGGTTGAGGACTTCGATACCTTTTTATATATGTTGCAAAAGGAGGTGCCACATCATGAACATGTGCCTCTAAAGGTTGAGCTGCAAAGGTTGGCAGTACAGAGTTTTGCTAAGCCTGTGAAGTTATGGACTCCAAGTAATGCTCCCGTGAGGGGACAGCGATACAAGAGTTATGTGGAGATTGCGAATAAGACTGAGGAATTGCTAATCTCCTAAAAAACTCTCAAAAACTCTCAAAAAACTCTCAAAACTCTCAAAAATTTAGCTCTTTTTTGGCGAAAACTCTCAAATAAAGGCAAAACTGCGCACAGTTTTCTCAAAAACTAGTCGGCGATGGAAGATTACTTCCGTCGCCGTTTTTTTGTGCCTAACTTTGCATCGTCAAACAACGACAAGCGGTCTTTGAAATGTTTACATACACGCAGGTACACACGCACACATACGCACACGTACATTCTAATAAAAATATATAAAGGAAAAATGACGCAGGAAGAAAAGATGATGATGCAGCAGGCGCAGGAATATATACGCGAGCTGCAACAGAAACGCAATGCGGGCACTGAGAACTGTATGCTCTCCAGCGACTTGGCTAGGGAGATGGGGATCACGGCCCTGGATCTACACCACTATCTGATAGATGTGGGGTTCCTCTTTCGTGAGCGAACAACTTACGAACTGAAGCTCGGCAAACGTTATGCGGGGCTTGGATATGCAAAGACTCGGAGCCACTTCCGGTACAACAAGAGGGGCGATCTCGTTGAGACGCGCTTCCCTGTATGGACTGAGAAGGGGCAGGAGTACATCAGAATTTTAATCATTGGAAAAGGCAAAAATGCCAAGAAGTTCAACAACTAAAAAAACAACAAGAAAATGGAAAAACTTGTATTGATTCAAGCGGTGGGCGCATACGCTGAGCGCCAGTACACACGACGGGACGGCACGCCGGAGTATTATCGTAGTCGTGGCGTGGTGATGAAACATGGTGGTGACACTTTCTACGGGGAGATGACGGGCGACCTGGCATCGAAGAACCGTGACACGGAGTATTTTCAGAATCAGCCTTACGTGGTGAAGGGTTACTGGAAGCATCGCACATGGGGTGAGAGTCAGGAGCGCCACGAAAACATGTTTTATATCACTGACCTGCAAGCACTCTAGCTTTGGGGCCGCCTACGGCGGGAAGGCTAAAACTTCCACGAGTGAGGCCGCCTGCGGCGGGAAATTTTCCAGAATTGGAAACAAAATTTTTCATTTTTATTTTTTTCTTGTCTGACACAAGCCGAAGGGATATATAATCATGTTTAATTTTGAATCGAATTTTGAAAAATTTCCCTGCGAAGCAGGCTAAATCTCTCAGTGGTTCGAGCTATAGCTTCCCTGCGAAGCAGGCTTTTAAACAACAACTTTGAGTTGAAGCAGAGGAAGTCTTCACGTGAAGATGGCCATCGGATTTCCGAAACTTCTTCTCGCTTAAAATCAACTCAAAAGAAAATGGAAGTTATTATCAAAATCAAACTGAACGATAGTGTTATTGCCCGCATGAAGAAGGGCGAGTATGTGCAGGGTTCGCTGCACTTGGATACCAAGACCGGCGAGAAGGCTTTCACCGCCTACGCAAGGAGGTCGAGGGGTGCGGGCTATTTGCCGAAGACCATTGCGGAGTTGGAGAACGGATGGCTGAAGGAAACGAAGACGCTCATCATACGGCGCGAGGCGTTCCAGAAGCGACTGGGCACGGCACGCATCATGACACAGATGGACCGTGGAAATCAGCAGGCTAAGGATGTGCTGATAGACCGAGAGATTATTGAATTTTGCTAATACCATAGAATTATGTTTTGCTATCAGAAGAATTTCAGTAATCCTACATTGCCCGTTGACGAGGCTCAGTTTTGGGCGCTCGTCAGGGCAAGCAAATGGAACGAGAATATCGATAAGTATCGCGAGACGCACGATGCGGCTCTCAAGCGCAAACTGCCTGCGTTCATCTTTCAGGCCACGTTCGACGAGACGACATCGAAGGCGGGGAAACTGGGGCGATGGCGAAAGCAGGCTGCAACCCGCCTGACGGGACTTGTGGTGATGGATGTGGATCATGTGGAGCCCAGGTCGATTTGGCCCCCTAAGTTCTTGGACTTAGGGGACTTAGGTATCCTGCTCGTGTACATCACACCTTCTGGCAAGGGTCTGAAGATTGTGTTCAAGGCTCGCACGGAGTGGGGCAACCTCATAGACAACCAGCACCAAATGGCGAAACTGCTGGGCGTGGAAGTGGACGAGAGTTGCAAGGACGCCAGTCGCATGAGTTTCATCTGCAAAGAGAGCGATATTTTATTTATTGACAAGGAGTTGTTTACGTACGAAAACAAAGAGTATGGTGAGAAGTACGACGAGGAGTATCGCGACGGGTTATCCTCCCCTAAATTCTTGGACGAGCCAAGCGGCAGAGCCGAGCAAGGGGAGGTCAGGAGGGGTCTGAACAGGGAGATGTCTCAGAACGGCAACAATGGCTGTTCAGCCCTCCAGCCCCCTAGCTTGGCGAGGTCGGGAGAGGCGTTCAAAGGCATCCCTTACAGCGAGATTATCAGCGAGTGGTGGAAGCGCAATGGTGGTGAGCCACAAGAGGGCGAAAGAAACGTGAAGCTGTATCAGTTGGCGGTGAACCTTAGGGCTATCTGCGACAACAACCGCGAGCTGCTTTTGGGGATTATGCCTCGACTGGGACTGGAAGAACAGGAACTCAGAAGCATAGTGGAGTCGGCCTGCAAGGAACCTCCCAAGGGACTGAGCAAGGTGATGCAAAGCATCCTTGCGATGTATGATGAAAGAGGTAAGATGGAGGAGGTCGGCCATCAGCCTTCAAACATCGACCATCAACTTTGGGACTGGGGTGCTCAGATTGAGGCTCTTAGCGAGCAGTATCCGCTATTGAAGGACATCTGCAAGGGTCTGAAGAAGAACCAGTATCCTGCGGCGATGTTTGTGGCTGGCGGACTGATGATGACGCTCATGACTCGCTGCACCTATCGCTTCTACCATCGTCCTGAGGAACTTCGCCGTCTGAACAACTCGACGCTGATTATCGGCGACCCTGCCAGTGGTAAGTCGTTCGCTACAAGACTCTTTAAGCTGTTGGCTTCGCCCATCGTGGCTGCCGACAAGGTGGGCAAGGACGCGATCAATGCCTATCGCGAACAGATGCGAACGAAAGGGGCTAATAAGGAGAAGCCCAAGAAACCGAAGGTGGTGGTGCGAATACACCCGGCACGAACCTCTAACGCGCAGTTTATTCAGGACATGGTGAACGCTGTGGAGAATGTGGATGGAGCGGATATGCAACTCCACATGCTGACCTTCGACACGGAGCTGGACAACACGTTGTCGCTGCAGAAGGGTGGCTCATACATCGACAAGCAGGCGCTGCAACTGAAGGCCTTCCACAACGAGGAGGACGGACAGGCTTACTCTAACGTGGACAGCGTGTTCCAGGAGTTCTACGTTATTTGGAACTACATCTATACGGGTACACCCATCGCCTTGAAGAAGATGGTGAACGAGCAGAACTTCGGTTCGGGACTGGCTACCCGCCTGACCTGTATCCCTCTGCCTGCCACCAACTTCCAGATGATGAGTCGCGAGAGTTTTGTGGACTACGACAGCGATGAGCGTCTGAAGGCTTGGGCTGAGAAGCTGGACAAGGTGAAGGGCGAACTCTCGGTGCAGAAGATAGTGGATGAGCTCTACGACTGGACGGCTCGACGCATGGAGGATGCTGCCGAGAACGATTCTAAGGCGGATGAGATGTTGCTGAAGCGTTGTGCCTATCACGGACTGAACTTCGCTGCACCTTTCATCGTGATGCGCCATTGGGACAAGATGAAGCAGGACGGACAGTACTGGTGTGGTGAGTTTGAGACCGACGAGGTGGACTGGAAACTTGCAGAACTGATTGTGAACATCCAGTATGCCTGTCAGCGCCACTACTTTGGTGCTATGGCCGAGAACTACTTCGACAATAAGTTGAAGGATGCCTCGGTAAATGTGCGTCGCCAGCAGAAGACCATCGAGGCCTTCCAGCGACTGCCAGAGGAGTTCACCGTAGAGGATGTGATACGTTGCTTCAATTTGTCGAGCGAAGGTGCTGCACGTAGTAAGACGCGCCGTCTGATGAGGGACCATCTGATAGAGAAAGTGAACGATGGCAGGGGTACGACGACAGGTCTTTCGATTTACCGCAAGACAGGCATGCAGATGTTTTGAAAGTGCCAAAGTGCCAAAGTGCCATTTTGAATTTTGAATAATAACAAAGACTGCCATACCCCTATAAGCAGTCCCTCCCCTCGGGGAGGTTAGGAGGGGGTCTTTTATGTTACCAAGAGGAATCAGAAATAATAATCCTTTGAACATTCGTCGTTCTAAGGATAAGTGGCAGGGCTTGAGTGCCCAGCAGACAGACGCAGCGTTCTGTCAGTTTGAATCAATGGAGTATGGATGGCGCGCAGCGTTCTACCTGCTCACACGTACGTACTATCATAAGTACAGGTTGTTTACCATTCGCAACATCATCAAGCGGTGGGCGCCTGAGAACGAGAACAACACGGAGGCGTATATTCGCAACGTGTCAAGACTCACGGGCATAGACCCCAACGAGCCTCTGGGCATACCAAGCGACAAACCGGGACGCTGGATAGCACTCGGCGTGGCAATGGCGATGCAGGAGAATGGGGCTGACGCTACACTAGACACCTTCGCCGTGTTGCGAGGGTGGGAGATGAGGATGGAGTGACCCCTCCCCAGTCCCCTCCCGAGGGGAGGGGGCTATTTCTTTTTCACCCACCCGTCGGGGGTTATCTCTAAGGGGAAGAGGAATGTCTTTGGGGGCTTACTTTTATTTCTTCATTTTCTTGGCTACCCACAGAACCCAAGGGTCAATGTTGTCCGTGAGTTGTTCAGGATAGGGCAGAGGTATAATAACATCAGGCTTGTATCCAGGATTACGTTGTTTGCAGAATTGTTTGAAGGTGTCGTCAACGGTCATTGGATAGCACAGTGAGATGTTACTATGAGGCAGTTGGATGTAGTTGCAGTTTCCTGTCTGTTCACATCCATTGGTGTTGTCGCGTCCATAGACTTTTGCGCGACCTTTTGAGAAGTTGTGTACATAACGGACGGGCGACTCGGCAGCACTGGCGCTGTAGTTGTCGATAATGATTGCCCCCTTTCGCACTAGTGGCGTGTGATCTAATTCACCTTTGTGAATCGTCATCCAATTGATGAGGCTCCCTTCCTTTGCCGTTTGTGCTTCATTAAAAACACGTTCTATGAAGGACCCAACGATTGATTCACTGCGTTTTTTTAACTGCTTGTTATTCTCTGTGCTGACAAGATAGAAATGTTGCTGATCATGGATGGCGCTACGGTCGCACATCATACTTGTAAACAGAAGGCTGAAATGGTCACTTCCTCCGCTGTTTCCACGAAGGTCAAGGATTAGATACTGACAGCCAGCTTGTTTGAATTCTTCTGCCTTTTTCTTCATCCATTCCCATGTGGGGACATCGCCCATGCAGGATGGAAGACGCAGCAGATAGGTATCGTCATCTATTTTACATCCAACAGGCTCTGGAGCATATTTCGGTATGAGCTTTTGGTAGTTGATGCTGTTCTCATTATGTAGTTTCCAGAAGAAGGGTGACGAACAATTGGTATGACGGTCAAAATTCTTATTGAACCAGAATACATATCGGCTCACAGCCTCGTCAACGGAAATCTCGCCTCGCATCATGCGCGCCATCAGAGAGTCTTTCATGGCAGAATACTCGTCTTTAAATCCACAATCCATTAGTACTGGGAAGATGGCGTTGTTCTTCTCGTTTGCTTCTATAGCATAGCTGAATGTCTCGTATGCTTGACAGATAGAGTCGGGCTGAGTTCCATATCTCTTGTAGAAATCATCAGAAAAGTAGCGCGAGTTGTCTTTCTCCATCAGTGGTGTGTCTGTTTTAAACACTTTTTGGATGTTCCGAGGAAGACCGCAACGATCCCATATAGAGACCTCGGGCAGGCCATTTCTGTTGATGGCGGTCATGGATATGGTCTCTTGGTCAAACCAATTCAGAATGCATGTCTGTTCTCCAAGTTCGATGGCGTTTTCACTGAGGTATTTACATGGTATGTAGGTGCAATTCATATTTCCTTTTGGGAATCTTGAATTGGCATTGATTCCTACAGCACCATTGCTGCCAAAAACCATATAATTCTCTTTTTCTGTTTTTTCAATCCAGTATTGAGAGGTAGCGCAATTGTTTTTCTGACTGCCGCGACACTTCCAAGTGCCCTGCAAACGATGTGTGTGGGCATCCAGTTTCTGTTGCAGTAGATTCAGAGCATATTGGATGATGTCAGTGGAATCAGTGACTTGTATATAGATTTCATCGATGTTAGTCTGACTTGGGAATAAATGTTCGTTGAATGCACCTCTGTCATTAAACCAGCGTAGCGTAAAGGTGCTATCTGAGGTTCCAAAAATTTGTATGCCTTTGTTTTCTGTTTTTGAGAGCTCTCCTGTATAGCGCAATGGCTTGCCGTCAGGATTGGAAAAGAAAAAGTTTACTTGATTACCTTTAAATATTGGTTGGGAATAGTTAATCATAAGTGATAGATCCTCAAAACATAGCTTGTACTGTTTGAAAGGTGCTTCGACGTGTTTCCCGTCTTGATGGATAATCTCTGTTAGCTTGTAGAGTCCTTTCGGTTGAGGTGATTGAGCGAATGCTGTTGGAATGACGGTTACTGCCAATAGTATGACAAGTAGAATCTGTTTGATTAGTTTTAGTTGTTTCATTTTAGGTTGTTGGTTATCGAATCAGGGGACGGTTCTCTCTGATCCGCGTTATGCTATTTCCTTATTATAACACTGCCACTTGCCTGGTGTGTTGCAAGGATGAGAACTTCAGCTATTTGAACATGCTCTGGAGCATTGGATGCATATACAGCCACATCGGCGATGTCGTCGCCAGTTAAAGGCTTGATGCCGGTATATACCTGGTTGGCACGGGAGGTATCTCCTCTGAAACGAATGTTGCTGAAGTTTGTCTCCACAAGCCCAGGCTTAAGATTCGTCACTCTGACTTTCGTATTGGCAACATCGATTCGGAGTCCGTCTGTCAGCGCCTTCACGGCTGCTTTCGTAGCACAATATACATTTCCTCCGGCATAGGCGGCATCGCCTGCTACGGAGCCTATGTTGATGACATGTCCTTGGTTACGCTCTATCATGCGGGGCACTATGAGGCGTGTCATGGTGAGCAGTCCCTTGATGTTGGTGTCAATCATTGTTTCCCATTCATCAAGATCCCCTTCATACTCTGGCTCCAGTCCGAGAGCGAGTCCAGCATTGTTTACCAACACATCAATGTCGCGCCATTCCATTGGCAGGCTATTGATGCATTGTGAAGCTTTCTCGCGGTCTCTCACATCGAAGGCAAGTGTCAGCACCTGAGAACCTTTATCTGTCAACTCCCTACGTATATCTTCTAACAATAGCTCGTTTCGCCCTGTAAGAATGAGCTTGTCGCCATTCTCGGCGAATTTTCGTGCGCATCCAAGACCGATACCACTCGTTGCGCCTGTAATCAAAACGGTTTTGTTCATCTTCAATCTATTTTTTATATTTTTCGCATTTGCTTTAGTTATTTTCCCACGCAAAATCTACTTTTCGATGCAGAATCTAATATCTGCAAATAGCCTTTTCATGCTCATTTCTTTTCAGTTCTTTGCAGATGTTTATATTATAACGTAAATCGAACCTTTTTATTGCCTTGAAGCACAGTTAAACGTCTGTCCCTCGGGGTGACACTAATGGACAGCAATCGTATCTCATATTTAGAGTTATATGCGTGTATTTTGCTTTCAAATTCAATAAAAATGCGAATTTGGAGATAAAATTCTATAAATAAAATAGAGTGATTTTAGGCGAAAATAGTACAAAGGTAATATTTATTTTATTATATTTGCACCAAAATTACTTAGTTTGACATTACAAAAGTGGATTGAAAGATGAGAAGACTACTATTTTTAGTAACAACCATGCTCTTGATGGTGCAGGGTGCAAGTGCTTGGAGCGGATCGGGAACATCCGGAGACCCATACCTTATCGCAAGTACTGCCGACTGGGAAACGTTCGCCACGAGTACTGACGAATATAGCGACACGTTTTTCAAGTTGACTGCCGATATCACTGTGACCACGATGAGAACCAAAACATTCAAGGGCACGTTCGACGGAGGCGGAAACACGCTGACCTTCAACTACACCGCGACAGAAAATAATGCTGCACCCTTTGCATATATTACAGGTGCAACTATCAAGAACCTTAGGGTGGCTGGCACGATTAACAGCGGACACAAGTTTGCCGCAGGTATTGTAGCCATCAGTAATGGAGGTATGATTACCAACTGTCAATCCAGTGTAACGATCGACTCCAGTACAAGTGGAGATGGAACTCACGGCGGATTGGTGGCAGACAGTTACCAAGGTACACTCGACATCAACAACTGTCTTTTCGACGGCAAGCTGTTGGGAGAAAATACCACAAGTTGTGGTGGTATTGTGGGTTGGCACAAGCAAGGTACTCTCAATATTACTAACACTCTCTTTGCTCCGGCGGAAGTCACAGTTCAAGGAGGCGTCATCTTCGCCCGCAATGGTGCAACAAGTCTTACCAACTGCTATTATATCTCCAACTGGGCGGCTGCTACTGTTCAGGGCGAAAATGCCGGCAGCATGACTGCGGAAGCTTTAGTGGCAGCGCTGAACAACGGCACCAAGAACTGGTGTATTTATCGTGGCAATGCCATTCCTATTATGGTGAACCTGGTTATCAGCACTAAGGCCCAGTGGGATACGTTTGCCGCAAATGTGGGCAACTACGACGGCAAATATGTGCAACTAAGCGCCAATATCGGAACGACTAATGCTCCGATTACCACGATGACAACGAAAAGCACATCTTTTAGAGGTATTTTTGATGGAAATGGCAAAACGATGACTGTCAATTTCTCTGCAGATACAGGAAATGAAGGGGCTTTCCGTTACCTCA
>Ga0265298_10004866_pt1 | contig 17025 bp, 17 predicted proteins | sample AusTroGonzalo_MG_3_FD_193486 | JGI IMG/M metagenome (GOLD analysis project Ga0265298, IMG submission 193486) | Bovine rumen microbial communities from tropical cattle in Woodstock, Queensland, Australia - Gonzalo_01 | ecosystem: Host-associated > Mammals > Digestive system > Stomach > Rumen ... | reverse complement strand
GGCCTCGCGTTTGGTCGCTGCCTACGTCATCGGCTATCAGGTGACGGAGAGCGATTTGCAACATCCGAACATCCGTGCGGCACAGGGTGCTACCGACACCGGCGTGACGATTTGTTATAACTCGGTCGCTTCGCCGGACGCCGAGATACCTATCCTGAGCGGCCGGACAGCTATCGGCATCAACCCCGTCAACTGGTGTACGGATGCAACACCGGCAACGTATGTCTATGACTACAAAGATGCCAACGACACGCTCACCGCGACATTGGATACCGTCTCGCATCTCACGGTCATTGAGGGGTATGATGGCGTCTGTCCGATGCTTCCGTTTGTAGGCAAAGAGGGCAATTACCATTGTCGGGAGATTCCGCTATATTACCGTTCACTCAAACAAAATATCGCCCTGCGCTCCGAAGTCAAGCACGGCTCAAATGACCATTGATACCACTTCATTCAAGAAGATAAACTAAATCAATTAATATAATGAGAAAACTAATCATCCTTGCATTGGCGGCGACGATGTTCGCGGCATGCAGTAACCAACCCGTTCAACAGAACAAGTCATTCATGGATTTAGCGCGTCAGCGTTTTGCGGTGCGTGAGTATGCTCAAACGCCTGTAGAGCAGGCCAAACTGGATTCGATTCTTGAAGCCGGACGTCTTGCTCCGACCGCCAAGAACGTGCAACCGCAACATATCTATGTGCTACAGAGTCCGGAGGCGATTGTCAAAATCAACGAACTGACCCGTTGTGCGTATGGTGCTCCGGTGGTGTTCCTCGTGTGCTATGACACGGACCTTGTGTGGACCAAAGAAGATGGCACCAACTCGGGCGATATGGACTGCTCCATCATCGGTACGCATATGATGATGGAGGCTACGGAACTCGGACTCGGCACCTGTTGGGTGAAATGGTTCGACCCGGCGCAAGTAGCGGAAGCTTTCGAGTTACCGGCTAACCACAAGCCGTCTTTCCTGCTGCCTTGCGGCTATGCGTCCGAGAACGCCAAGCCGAGCGACCATCACTTCTCCCGCAAACCGCTTAGCGAAACCGTTACGTATAAATGACCATCGACACTGCCAACATGTGTAGCCACTTGCAGCGGAAGTTGTTTGAAGGCGAGTATAGAGCGATCCGTGAGCAGATAGAGACTGACCCGACATTGACAGCGGTCGTTCGTTCGCGGCAGTTGCATATCTATCGTGACGGCAAGAAAATCTTTGTGCTGGCAGGCAAATCGGCACCGAAAATCATTCGAGAAGATAAATTGAACGAGTTAATATGAAAAAACTAATCATCTTCGCATTGGCGGCAATAGGATTTGCGGCGTGCGGACAAAAGAAAGACATTCCATTTGAGGTAGCGCATAACTACTTTGTGCGGAACGATGTGACGGAATCTGTTCCTGCAAAGATTGCTTCGCAGGACGAGTTTGAACGTTATTTCGGTATGGCGGCCTTTATGGGTAAGAACGGCCAACCGACGCCTATCGATTTTGAGACGCAGTTTGCTGTCGCCGTTGTGTTGCCTCAAACCAATCATAGCACCGAACTACATGCTGAGAGCCTGACGGACGAGGGTTCAAAGTTGGTATTTACCTATCGCGCCGATGTCGCTCCAGAAGAGAATACTTGGACGCAAGTGCCGGTACTTCTTATCGTCGTCAATCGTCAGTACGAGCGGGATAGTGTGGAAGTACATCGTAACTGATGGAAATAGTTGAGTTTTTGGAATATGGCGAACGGGCGCAACTGAGGGCGTGGTTCGAGCGCAATGCGGAAAGCGAAAAATGCTGCTGGATTGCGATGTACCGCGGGAAGAAGAAGCCAGAAGGTGTGTGCCTGCCGTATTTGGATGTAGTCGAAGAATCGTTATGTTTCGGTTGGATTGACTCGACGCTCAAACGTCTGCCGGACGGACGATTGGCGCAACGCCTCTCTCCGCGGCAGAAACGCAGCCATTGGACAGAACTGAATAAACAACGCTGTGCCGACTTGGAAGCGCGCGGTCTAATGACCGACCTCGGCCGAACAGCATTGCAAAGAGCAAAATGACCATAATGAAAAAAATAATTACCCTTGCATTGGTGACGATAATTCTCGCGGCGTGCGGAAAGAAAGCAGAAGAAGATGGTTTTGCATGGAACAAAGCGACCGTCTATTTCGTGCTGGTGGACCGTTTCTGCAACGGAGACAGCACCAACGACCAGCAATACGGTCGTCGCACCGACTACGGCAGCGAACGCATGAATGCCTCTACTTTTCACGGCGGTGACTATGCCGGACTGCTGCAAAAGGCCAAAGAGGGCTATTTCTCCGACTTGGGCGTGGACGTCGTTTGGTTGACTGACCCGTACGAGCAGGTGCACGGATGGGTGCCCGGCAGCGGTTGGGAGGTCAATGACTTCCCGCACTACGGCTATCACGGTTACTACCCTTTGGACTACACCGAGATGGACAAGAACTACGGTACGATAGCCGAGTACCGCGCGCTGATAGACGAACTGCATGCGCAGGGTATCCGCGTGATGGAAGGCGCCAACATCAACGACATCGGTTATCCAACGTATTTGGACGCTTTGCAGCAGGGTTTTGCTGCCGTGCCGAGTATAGCCACAGAAGCCGAGGCGGTGGAGCATCGTCGTGACATCAACTACGACGCATGGTTGGCATCTATGTACGATGCCCCCGAATGGTACACCACCGAATGGTTACGCCGACCGGCGGAGACGGATGACCCGTGCCAAATGACCCTCTACGGCCTGCCGGACTACCTGACGGAGAAGACCGAACCGGTTAAACTTCCGGCTTTTCTCCATCGTAAATGGGCACGGGAGGGCAATAACAATGATACGTGGACATGGCCTGCGATGAAAGCGTTGCGAAAGGACACGACGCTTGCGCCGGACGAGTATGTAATACGGTTTATCGCGGCATGGGTAGAGGAATTCGGTATCGACGGTTTCCGTTGCGATGTGGTCGGTTATGTGCACCCGTGGCGCTGGAAACAGTTGCATGACGCCTGCAACGAGGCGCTGAACCGCTGGCGCGCCAAACACCCCGAACAGGCGGCGTCCCGATGGACGGACGAGGTGATGTTCACCGGCGATTATGACGATGCGTATATCACTCATCTGCCTTTGTACGAAGCGAACGGGTTTAACAGCATGGTCAATATGCTTTTCCCGAAAGACGGAGACCTGACGACCATCGTGCAGACATGGCAGGCATACAGCGATTCGATGGCGGTTTGGCAGGCTGCCGGCTATGCATGGTACCCGTTCTCGTACCTCAACAATGCCTATTTCCGCGAAGCGGACAGCACGCACATGGACCGGTGCGCTACCTGTTTCCTACTCTCCCCGGGTGCGGTACAGATTTTCTACGGGGATGAGGTGAACCGTAAGACATCTGACGCTATCCTCAATGTAGATGCGGCGCAGGGTTTCCGTAGCGACTACGACTGGTCAGCGTCCAACGACACCCTCCTGACGCACTATCGGACACTTTGTGCGTTCCGCAAGAATCATCCTGCGGTCGGCGCCGGTTCACAGACCATGCTGAACGCCATGACGGTGGTTCGGACCTTAGGCAACGACACCGTCGTCATCGCCCTGAATCCGCAAGCCGAGACGGGCATACCGGTGCCTTTTGCCGACGGCATGCAGGTGCGTAATGCGTACAGCGGCGAGACAGCCACCGTGCAAAACGGACAGGTGGTTCTTCAACACCCCTGCGGGCATGTCGCCCTTATCGAAAACATGGGGTTATAATCCACAAAAATAGATGATTTTTGGATTTTATTTCAAAAAAATTTGGTCAATTCAAAAAAAAGCAGTACTTTTGCAGCCCATTTCGGTCGAGAGGCTCAACACCCGGTTAGCCCTTGGCGTGAAAGTTTAACTATTTATTATTAACCGGACAGACAACTCGTGAAGTTGAAAGTCCTAAACACAAAGTCTAAATGGCAACAAAGATTCGTTTGGCTCGTCATGGTCACAAAGACTACGCTTTCTACCACATCGTAGTAGCAGACAGCCGCTCGCCGCGTGACGGCAAAATTATCGAACGTATCGGTTCATTCAACCCGAACACCAACCCCGCAGCTGTGATTCTCAATTTCGAGCGCGCACTGTACTGGGTAGGCGTAGGAGCACAACCGACAGACACCGTACGTACCATCCTCTCCAACGAGGGCGTGCTGCTGATGAAGCACCTGAATGGTGGTGTCGCAAAAGGCGCATTTAGTGCAGAAGAGGCTCAGAAGCGTTTCGACGCTTGGAAAGCTGAGAAAGATGCGAAGAATGGTAAAATCAGCAAAGCTGAGGCAGACAAGAAAGTAGCTGCTGCGAAGGCTCTCCTCGCGCAAGAGGTAGAGACCAACAAGGCCAAAGCTGCTGCTATCGCTCAGAAGCGCGCTGAGGCTGCCGCTGAGTTGGCTGCTGCCGCTCAAGAGGCTGCGCAAGAAGCAGCTGCCGCTGAGGCAGAGGCTAAAGGCGAAGAGGCTCCTGCAGAGGAACCCGCCGCAGAAGAGCAAGCTGAGGCTTAATCGCTCCATTTTAGCGAAAAAGAAGTTCAAAACGCAAGTTTTGGGCTTTTTTTTTGTGTATTCCAAATATTTGTAGTACCTTCGGACGCCGCCTTCCTACGGAATTCCCCCGAAAGTACGTTCGCACAATTGTGCGAGTAACAATGATTTACCGCTAAAAACTCAAATAAATTTAATTTTTACCGTTAAATCCTTGTGTATTCCAACTATTTGTAGTACCTTTGTGCGCTCTTGGCGCACAGAGATGAAAAAATACGATTTTCTCATAGTAGGTTCGGGTCTCTTCGGAGCGACCTTTGCATACTTCGCGAAACAGGCGGGGAAGCAATGCCTGGTCATTGACCGGCGTCCGCATCTGGGTGGCAACATCTATTGCGACGAGACGGCCGGTATGCACGTGCACACGTACGGCGCGCACATATTCCATACATCTAATAAAGAGGTGTGGGATTTTGTGAACCGCCTGGTGCCTTTCAACCGCTATACCAACAGTCCGATAGCCAACTACAAAGGCGAGCTGTACAACCTGCCGTTTAACATGAATACCTTCCATCAGATGTGGGGGGTACGTACACCGGAAGAGGCTGCTGCTCGTATCGACGAGCAGATTGGAAATTGGAGATTGAAGATTGGTGACCGTGAGCCGCAGAACCTCGAAGAACAGGCGCTGATGTTAGTGGGGCGGGATATATACGAGAAGCTCATCAAGGGTTACACCGAGAAACAATGGGGTCGTCCTTGCCATGAGTTACCCGCCTTCATCATCCGTCGTCTGCCGCTGCGATTTGTCTATGACAACAACTATTTCAACGATGCGTACCAAGGTATTCCGCAGGACGGGTATAACGCACTAACGGCCAAACTGTTAGAGGGCATAGACACCCGCGTCAATTGTGACTTCTTCGCGCATCGCGAGGAGTTGGAAGCTTTGACGGACAAGATTATCTATACCGGCGCTATCGACCGTTTCTATGACTATCGGTTCGGTCACTTGCAGTACCGCACGGTGCGCTTTGAGACTGAAGTGATGGACACACCGAACTATCAGGGTAATGCAGTTATTAACTACACTGACCGTGAGACGCCGTTCGTGCGCATCATCGAGCATAAGCATTTCGAGACTTTCGGACAAGCCGTGTATGACAATCCCAAGACCGTCATCAGTAGGGAGTATTCGACAGAGTGGCAACCAGGGATGGAACCCTATTATCCGGTCAATGATGCGCGCAATGCGGCCTTGTACGCGCAGTATAAGACCTTGGCGGATGCAGAGGAGAGAGTCTATTTCGGCGGACGACTCGCGGAATATACATACTACGACATGGCGCCGACCATTGAGCAGGCCATGCAGTTAGCCAAAAAACTTTTGTGACGATGCGAACGATGGTGCGACATATGATGCAGGACACGCTGTGGGTAACGGTGCTACAGGGACTCAATTACCTCATTCCGCTGTTCGTATGGCCGTACCTGATTGTGGTATTAGGTGCAGAAGGGTTCGGTATCGTCGGTTTTGCGCTGTCGCTCGTGCAGTTCCTGATGTTAGTGGTCGATTTCGGTTTTAACCTCACGGCTACCAAACAGATAGCCACCGCTGACTCGCAAGACGCCATCGACGCTGTTTCTTCGGCTACCCTCTATGCCAAAATGCTGCTTTTCGGCGTAGCGGTGATTATCGGTGCGGTGGTGCTGTGTCTGCCGCAGTTCGCCGTCTATCGCGTGGCGGTCGCTATGTTACTGCCGATGTTGCTGAGCAGCGTCTTCTCGATGCAGTGGTTGTATCAAGGCACAGGGCATATACGCCGCTTATGGATTATCAACAGTGCCTGCCGGTTGGTCATTATCCCGCTGACGTTTGTGATAGTGAAGGGTGCGGCAGATGTGTTAGCGGCGGTGGGTATTCAAGCCGCAGCGTATTTCGTATCGGCTTTGGCGGGCTTGGTGTGGGCGTTGCGCAAAAGGTTGTTCGTCTTCCGCCGTAGTTCATGGCAAGCTGTTCGCGCGAGTCTAAGAGAGAGTCTTCCGCTGTTTGTATCCACAGCTACGAGTAGCGTCTATGCGATGCTGTTGGTGGTCGTGTTGGGTTATTTCGCGGCGACGCAGGAAGTGGGTCTGTATTCGGCAGTGGAGAAAATCATCCGCGTGGCATGTTATGCGCTCCTCATTCCGGCATTGCAGGTGTGTTATCCGCAAATCAGTAAGTTGGCGGCGACTGACAAACAGGCGGCATTGCGGATGGTGCGACTCCTCTGCGGAGGGTTGGTAGCCGTCATGCTGGTCATCGGTTGCGTGCTTTTCTTCGGCGGCGAACAACTGATGGCGCTGATGGGTAAGGACTACACGGGTTCGGCACAACTCTTCCGCATCATGGCGTTTATCCCGGTTTTCGTTGTCATCAGCGGCGTGTACGGACAGTTGGACCTGATTGCTATCGGCGGCGAACGGCAGAAGAAGCAGTTTAGGAATGTGTACCTGTTCGGCGCAAGCATCGCCGTGGTGTTAGTGGTGTGCACTATCCCGAACCTGACAGCTGTTCACACGGCATCCATATTACTTGTAACCGAAGCCGTCGTGGCGTTCGGTATGGCGTTTTTCGCGTTATTACGGCATAGAGCATGACGACCTTGATACTGATATGCACCCTGTTGCTGTTGATGAGTTATGAACTCTCGAAGCACGAGTGGTTCTCTCCCGGAGTACTGACCTGCGGCGTATGGTTGGTGGGTCTGGTGCTGTTCGTCGTCATGCCGCATCCCTTACCACCGTTGAGTACGCGATTCCTGATGGGTGCGGGTCTATGGATAGCGCTTTATACGGTCAGTGCACTGTGTATGCAGTCGTTCTCTTACCGCGCGAGAGAAACACAGATGAGTGCGCTGGTGTATGATGTCTATTACTGGATAAGTATATGCTGCGTGCCGTTCCTCATCTATTTTGTCTATCAGGCTTTGCGGTTCGGCACTACCGATAACTGGGCGATGAACTTACGTATGGCGGCATTGGGTAGAGGCAGGTTCAGTCACGACGGAGCCTATACACCGCTGTATTTCACTTTATGGCAAGTGACCTATCTGTTGGCGCTCTTCCGGCTCGACAAAGCGCATTGGCGCAGAGCGGTCGTCATGGGGCTGTTGGTGCTCGGTTTCGGTGTGGCGACGATGGCGAAATTCGTACTGCTGTTCTTTGGCGTAGTGACCATCGTGATGCTCTATCAGAAGCATATTATCCGTCTGCGGCATATCGCCGTGATAGGTCTAATCCTCATCGCCGGGATGTTTGTGCAACACGCCGTACGCGAGAAGATGGAGTATGACCAAAAGACGTTCTTCGAGGTGGTCGAACTGTATGTGCTGCGTAACTACACGGCCTTCGATACCGTCGAACCCTGTTCGTCCGAACACTGGGGCGAGAACGTGTTCCGGTTCTGCTACGCCGTGGCATATAAATTAGGATGGAGTACCGTCGAACCCATCGACCCGCTGTTGCCGTTTATCCATAAGCCTACGTTCACCAATACTTACACCTGTCTCTATCCGTTCTACAAGGACTTCGGCATGTGGGGTATCGGTCTCGGCGCCGCTATCACCGGTGCGTTCATGGGTTGGATATTTCGGAAGAAACAACAGGGCAGTACGTTCTTCACGCTCCTCTTCGTCTATTTCTGCACGACGATTATCATCCAATATAACAGCGAGTTCCTCTTTATGAATTTCTCCGGCCATGTGAAAGCATGCCTGTTGCTATACCTGCCGTTCCTCATCAGTCGTATCCCGAAGCATGAATAAGATTCTGTACATAGTGGTCATCTGCGGTATCACGCGAGAGGAGAGTCCCGCTTGGCAGCGTCTGCATACGTTGTCGGGGGACACGGATATCTATGTACATGACAACAGTAAGGAGAATGTCTATCTGGCGAAAGCGTATAATGGGGCTTTGCGTTATGCGAAAGCGAAGGGCTATACATGGATGGTGCTGTTGGATGCGGATGCGCAGGTGACGAAAGAGTACATTGACGCCGTACAAGAAATCGCGCAACGGGAGCAACCGGAAAGTGTATATTGTCCCGTTCTCATCGGGAAAAACGGGCGACAATTGTCTCCGTTGAAAACCTACGGCATACCGGTGGCGTTTAACTCGGGACTGTTCATTCCGGTGAGGGTGATGGAGACGATAGGCGGCTTCAACGAAGCGTACCCGTTGGACTATTTGGACTATTGGTTGTGTTACCAACTGCAACAAAAACATATTGCTTTGAAGACTTTACCGGTGCGTCTGCTACACGCGCTTTCGCTGCAGGACTATGCGCATATGCCCGCATGGCGTTACGCTTCGTTATTGGAGGCAGAGAAACGCTTCGCGCAAGAGACGGGTAATAGTCGAAGATACCGATGGCTTTTGTTGGGCAGGTTGATGAAATGGGCATTGACGGGACACCGGTATGTACGGGAGACCTATCAGGCATGGAAAGAACGATGAACAGTGTGTGCGTAGCGACATATAACGGCGAGGCGTATATTGCGCAGCAGTTACGCTCCATACTGGCACAGATAGCACCCGATGACGAGGTGATTGTTTCCGATGACGGTTCTACGGACCAAACCCTCAAAATCGTCGATTCCATCGGAGATAAACGCATACGGGTAAGGCATAGCAAGGCACGCTATTTCCGCGATAACTTCGTGGAAGCGATGCAAGAAGCGAAAGGGGAGTTGATTTTCCTGAGCGACCAAGACGATGTATGGTTGCCGGGGAAATACGAGCGATGTGTAGAAGAGTTGAAGACAGCCGATTTGGTATGCACCAACAGTCAGATGACCGATGCGGACTTGAATGTTATCGAACCGAACTTCTTTCGCTTCTATCACTCGGGGGCGGGTGTGCTAAAAAACGCGATGAATAACACCTATTACGGTGCGTGTATGGCTTTTCGCCGCAGTCTGTTGGACAAGGCATTACCTATGCCTGCTACGCATGAGATAGGCCATGACTTGTGGTTAGGTCTGGTAGCCGAAATGACCGGTACCGTGCGATTTATCGACACCCCGTACCTGCTGTACCGCCGGCATGACGAGACAGCGACCGTCACCACGGGTCTGCTGCACCGCAGTAAACGACCGTTATGGCAAAAGATTTGGAGCAGGTTCGTAGTGCTCTATTATGTATGTAAATTCAAATGCAACCGTGCAAGACAATAAGTTAGTATCGATTATCACGCCGCTTTATAACAGCGAACGCTTTATAGGGCAGACGATTGAGAGCGTCTTGGCGCAGACATACCCGGAATGGGAGATGGTGGTCGTCAATGACGGCAGTACGGACGGTGGAGCCGAGATTGTCCGTCGCTATGCGGCGCAAGATGGGCGTATACGGTTGTTTGAGCAACCTAACAAAGGTTGCGCTGCCGCACGCAACAGGGGACTGAGCGAAGCGAAGGGACGGTATTATGTGTTCCTCGATGCCGATGACTATTGGGACCCGGATTTCTTGGAGAAACAGTTGGCGTTTATGCAGGCGAAGAACGCGGCTATCGTCACTTGTTCCGCACGACGCGTGAACGAAGAAGGAAAGGAGATTTTACGGCCGCAGCGCGTGCCGGAACGGATGGATTATTACGACATTCTCAAGAGTTGTAACCTGCCGTGTCTGGCGACCGTCATCGATGCGAGTAAGTTGCACGACATCCGTTTTCGGGAGGAGTTGCATAACCTGCGCGACGACTATGCCTTATGGCTCTCGCTGATGAAGCAGACGGACTATGCCTACGGCAATCCCGAAGTACTGGCGAATTACCGCCTCTCGGCGCACCAAGTGACGAGCAACAAACGGAAAATGATTATTCCGCAGTTCATGGTCAATTATAAAGTAGAGAAATTAGGTCTTTGCCGCAGTCTCTATTATCTGGGACATTGGGCATGGAACGGGTATCGTAAATACAGGAAATGATGCTGAATATATCGATTGTTTTATATCATCCCGCATGGGAAGAGGAAGTGACACCGTTGGTGACGGAGTTGTTGCGCGTGAAGAACCTTCGCAAGATTTATCTGTTGGATAACAGTGAGACCAAATGCGAGAAAGTGCCGGTTTCATCGGCAAAAATCCGCTATATGCATATGCCAGATAACCTCGGTTACGGCAATGCCCATAACATCGCTTTGCGGGAGAGTGCGTATTACAAGACGGCGTTGCATCTGGTGCTCAACAGTGACATTCGCGTGAAGGCGGAAGATATCGACGCGATGTGCGATTTCATGGGCGAGAATCCCCAAGTGGGACAACTGATGCCGAGAGTCATCAGTCCGGACGGTTCGCAGCAGTTCTTGGCCAAACGCCTACCCTCTCCGATGGATGTGTTCGGTCGCCGATTCCTGCCGGCGTGGTGTATGAAGCGGCGGAACAGACGGTATGAGTTACGCGATTTGGACCTGACGCGTCCCGTCAATGCGCCGTATCTGAGCGGTTGTTTCATGCTGCTGCGTACGACGGCTGCGGTAGAGGCAGGTCTTTTCGACGAGCGCTATTTCATGTACCCCGAAGATATCGACCTGACGCGTACTATTCACCGCAATTGGTTGACGCTCTATTATCCGGAGTGGACGATTGTGCATGCCCATAAGCGTGCGTCCTATACCAACAGACACATGCTTTGGGTGCATATCCAAAACATGTGCTGTTATTTCAATAAATGGGGTTGGTGTTTCGACTCCGAACGCCGTCTTTTCAACAAACAGCTATCAGCCGATAAGTGAGGTAAGCGGCATAGACCAACAGCAGAAGCGCACCTGCCCAGCGTTGGACTTTACGCTTGCTGTCAATGTTGATTGCCAACCAGACGATGATACTGCCGAGCGCCGCCATCACTGCGTCCAATTCGATACCGTCGTAAGCCGGTAAGGGACGCACGGTGGCACTGGTGCCGAGGACGAAGAAGACATTGAAGATATTACTGCCGATGACATTACCCAAAGCAATGTCGCCGTTACGCTTGAACGCCGCGATGACAGAGGTAGCCAGTTCCGGCAGCGAGGTGCCTAAGGCCACTACCGTCAGACCGATGATAGCCTCACTCACGCCCATCCGATGAGCGATGTCGATGGCACTCTGAACGATGAGTTCTCCCCCTACGATTAGTCCGATGAAACCGACCAAAATGAGCGCTACAGCCTTGCGCGTCGGTATGTCTTTCACTTCTTCACTCGCCACCTCGTTCACTATATCTTTGGGATGGTCTTTGGCATGCCGGAAGGTGTTATAGAGGAAATAGCAGAAGAACAGCAGCAGGATGATACCGCCAATGCGTCCGATGCCCCGTCCCATCTCGCCGAGCGGCAGTTGTACCGCCACGAAGATAAACACCAGCACACCGGCAATGATGGACATCGGGATATCGAAGTCGCGTGAACGTTTGCGAGAGACGACAGGATAGACCAAGGCTGTGAGACCGAGGATGACGAAGGTATTGATGATATTCGAACCGAGGATATTGGTGATGGCAAGGTCCGTTGAACCTTCCGCCACCGACACCATATTCACCACGAACTCCGGCATAGACGTACCGAACGCCACGACGGTAAGACCGATGATAAGGTCCGATATGCCGAACCGTTTGGCGATAGAAGAAGCACCGTCCACCAAGTAATCGGCACCCTTGACAAGCGCGATGAAACCGACTATAATCAGCACTACCGCTACCCACCAGCCGTGTATTAACAATGACTCAATCATATTTTACACATTAAACAGGAAGTGCATAATATCTCCGTCTTGGACGAGATAGTCTTTTCCTTCGGTAGCGAGTTTACCGGCAGCACGGCATTGTGCCTCGCCACCCAACTCGATGAAATCGGCATATTTGATAACTTCGGCACGTATGAACCCGCGTTCGAAATCGGTATGAATGACCCCTGCGCACTGCGGTGCTTTGGCGCCGGCTTTGAAGGTCCAAGCGCGCACTTCGTCACTACCGGCGGTAAGGAACGTACGGAGGTTGAGGAGCGCGTACGCCGCTTTGATGAGTCGGTTCACGCCGGACTCCTGCAGTCCTATCTCTTCGAGGAACATCTGCCGCTCTTCGTAAGTCTCGAGTTCGGCAATCTCGCTCTCTATCTTCGCTGCGAGGACCAGCACTTGTGCGTCTTCGTCTTTGACCGCCTCGCGCACCTGCTCCACATACGCATTGCCGGTAACGGCCGATGCTTCATCGACGTTGCATACATACATGACGGGTTTGTTGGTCAGCAGGAACAGGTCTTTGGCCGCTGCTTCCTGGTCTTTGTTATCGAGTTCGACGGTGCGGGCATTCTTGCCTTGCGAGAGCGCTTCGCGGTATTTGACGAGCACCTCGAGTTGCAACTTGGCATTCTTGTCGCCACCGGCTTTGGCTGCTTTCTCGCATTTGGCGATGCGGGACTCGACCGTCTCGAGGTCCTTGAGTTGCAGTTCGGCATCGATAATCTCTTTGTCGCGCACGGGGTTGACCGTACCATCGACATGGACTACGTTCTCATCGTCGAAACAGCGCAGCACATGAATGATGGCATCCGTCTCGCGGATGTTCGCAAGGAACTTGTTCCCCAGTCCTTCGCCTTTGCTGGCACCTTTGACAAGTCCGGCTATATCGACTATCTCGACAGTGGTGGGAATGATACCGCGTTCAGGTTTGCATATCTCCCCGAGTTTGATAAGCCGCTCATCGGGAACAGTGATGACACCTACGTTGGGTTCGATGGTACAGAAAGGAAAATTGGCACTTTGTGCCTTCGCGTTACTAAGACAGTTGAAAAGGGTGGATTTACCGACATTCGGCAGCCCTACTATTCCGCATTGTAATGACATTATGAGGTATATTTTTTACGTTTTACGTCCGATAAACTTCCAAAGCGACTGCAAAATTACAAAAAAATTTTGGTATGTGCAAATTTTTTACTACCTTTGCGGTCGATTAATGCGCAATCGTCATGCTGTCGGCACTCAAAACTTCGCTTTTCAGCCTTTTCTTCCCTCCTGTTTGCGCAGCATGCGGTCGGTATTTAGAGGACGAGAAAAAGGTGCTATGCGATGCTTGTTTGCAATCTCTGCCGCGTACGGAACAGGCGGCGACGCGCGAGAACGGTACGGAGATGTGTCTATGGGGCGAAGCGCGGTCGAAGGCAGCGGCGAAGAAAGTGATGCATTTAGAGCGAGCGGCGGCATTCCTATTCTTTGAGAAAGACCATCCTATCCGGCGGGTGATACATGCGATGAAATATGCGGACCGGCCGGAGATTGGTGAGGCACTTGGACGGCAGGCAGCGATAGAGATGCAGTATGCGGATTTCTTCGATGAAATCGAGGTTATTGTACCTATGCCGTTGCATAAGAGACGGTTGCGGGAACGCGGGTATAACCAGTCGGAATATATCGCACGGGGCATCAGTGAAGTGACGGGAATTCCGGTGGATACGACGCATGTGACGCGGGAACGCAACACTCCCAAACAGGCTTTGCAGCGCGGCGAAGAAAGGAAGGCGAATGTGGCGGATGCGTTCGAAGTGAACCATCCGGAGCAGTTATACCACAAGCATATACTGGTGGTGGACGATTTGATAACGACCGGCGAGACGATGAAAGCCTGCATCAAAGCCATGCGTAGCATTCGGGGAGCGAAAATAAGTGTCTTTGCTTTGTGCAAAGCGAGATAATATGACGAAAAAATACGATTTTCTGATTATCGGCGGCGGTGTAGCCGGTATGAGTTTTGCGCTGAAAGTGGCGCGTACCCAGAAGTACAAGATTGCATTGTGCTGCAAGACCACCTTGGAGGAAGCCAATACGGCGAAGGCACAGGGCGGTATAGCATCTGTGACGAACCTGTTGGTGGACGATTTTGACAAGCACATCCATGACACGATGGTAGCAGGTGACTGGTTGAGTGACCCTGCCGCTGTGGAGCAGGTGGTGCGCAACGCGCCGAAAGGCATTGAGGAGTTGGTGCGTTGGGGTGTGAACTTCGACAAGAAAGAGGACGGTGCGTTCGACCTGCATCGCGAGGGCGGTCATTCGGAGTTCCGTATCTTACATCACGCCGATGACACCGGGGCAGAGATACAGCGCGGACTGATGGCGGCGGTGCGCAGCAATCCGTTTATCGAGGTGCTGGAGAACCATTTTGCCGTGGAGATTATCACGCAGCACCACTTGGGTGTCCGCGTCACGCACCGCACGCCGGATATCGAGTGCTACGGCGCATATATCCTCAATCCCGAGACGCAGAAGATAGACACGTATCTGAGTCGTATCACGCTGATGGCTACCGGTGGTACGGGTGCGGTGTATGCCACGACGACGAACCCCGAGATAGCTACAGGCGACGGCATCGCGATGGTGCACCGCGCCAAGGGTGTTATCAAAGATATGGAGTTCGTGCAGTTCCATCCGACGAGTCTGTTCAATCCCCGCGAGACGCATCCGGCGTATCTTATCACAGAAGCCATGCGCGGTTACGGAGGTATATTGAGACTGCCGAACGGCGAAGAGTTCATGCAGAAATACGACCCGCGTCTGAGTCTTGCGCCTCGTGACATCGTAGCGCGTGCGATAGATAACGAGATGAAGATTCATGCTATCGACCATGTATGTTTGGATGTGACGCATAAGGATGCCGAGGAGACCAAACATCATTTCCCGAATATTTACGCCAAATGCCTGAGTATCGGCATCGACATTACCAAGGATTATATACCGGTGGCTCCGTGTGCGCATTATATGTGCGGCGGTATCAAGGTCGATTTAGACGGACAGTCATCTATCCGTAGGTTGTATGCCGTAGGTGAGTGCTCGTGTACGGGTCTGCACGGAGGTAACCGCTTGGCTTCCAACAGTCTCATCGAAGCGGTGGTCTATGCCGATGCAGCTGCCAAGCACAGCCTGAGTGTGATAGAAAACTACGATTTCAACGAGAAAATCCCGGCATGGAATGATGAGGGAACACTGACGAACGAAGAGCGCGTACTCATCGCGCAGGATGTGAAAGAAGTAGGACAAATCATGTCCACGTATGTGGGTATCGTCCGTTCGGATTTGCGTCTGCGCAGAGCGTGGGAACGTCTGGACTTGCTCTACGAAGAGACGGAAGACCTCTTCAAACGCGTGAAGGCCGACAAGGAGATTTGCGAGTTGCGTAACATGATTAACGTAGGTTACCTCATCACCCGTCAGGCTTTGGAACGCAAGGAGAGTCGCGGACTGCATTACACCATCGACTACCCGCGTACGGACAATAATCATCCGCAAGAAGTATGGTAGCCATTTCTTTACACAGTATCGTTCCTGTGCGGACGGAAGCGCGGGAAGGAAGTGAGCAGAGCACGCAGATGCTCTTCGCCGAGACATGCACCATCTTGGAAGAAAAACCCCGATGGAATCGGGTCAAACTGGACTTGGACGGTCAGGAAGGATGGGTAGATGCGAAGATGATTTGTCCAATGACGGAAGAGGAGTACAAGGGGCATCAAGAGGCGATGCAATCGGCAGCTTTCGTGGCTTTCCCGATGACGTATGCCGTAAGCGAGAACAACGGTCAGACTATTCCGCTGACAGCAGGTACGCGTCTGCCGAAATATAAGGACGGGGTGTTTGAACTGCTGGGCGTCAAGTTCCGCATCGATGCCTCGATGGTACGCACGGCGCCGGCGGTACTGAACCTGCAAACGCTTTTAGAGACGACCCGTTTCTTTATCAATACGCCTTATCTATGGGGCGGGAAGAATGCGTTGGGTATGGACTGCTCGGGTTTCACGCAGGTCATCATGGGTCTTTTCGGCAAGGCATTGCTGCGCAATGCGTCGGAGCAGGCGACGCAGGGAGCACCCGTACAGGACTTACAGCACGCACAGGCGGGGGACTTGGTATTCTTCGACCATGAGGACGGGAAGATTTCGCATGTAGGTATCGTCATCGACCCCGAGCGCGTGATACATTGTTCCGGTCGAGTAAAAGTAGAAAAGCTCGATTCCAACGGTATTTTCAGTGTTGAAACCGGAGCATACACCCATCATTTGGTACAAATACGCAGGGTTTAGTATCGGCCCGGGTAGAGCTTTTTCATCATCTTGTCGTAGTTCGATTCGAACGAGAAAGCTTCCCGTAAGAACGGATAGTTCTGCGGGTCCTCGCAGTAGTCGTACGCGAACAGGAAAAATTCCAGACGATTGTCGTCAAAGGAGAACACCTTCGAGATACGCGCCAAGTCATCCGTGCAGAACCGACCAAGGACGACTGCCAACTTGGCAATCTCCAATTTCTTGTCATCAAAACTCTGCGCCTCCAGCACTTGCACCGTCATTGACAGCTGCTCACCGGTAGCACATTCAATGACATGACGATGTCCGGGACCATGACCGGCCGGACCATGCTCGTGAGGACCGTGATGATGCTGCGCCATCATGCCGCACGATACCACCGTTGCCAACAAAAGAATAATGATTTTTCGCATAACT
>Ga0265298_10004865_pt1 | contig 17026 bp, 15 predicted proteins | sample AusTroGonzalo_MG_3_FD_193486 | JGI IMG/M metagenome (GOLD analysis project Ga0265298, IMG submission 193486) | Bovine rumen microbial communities from tropical cattle in Woodstock, Queensland, Australia - Gonzalo_01 | ecosystem: Host-associated > Mammals > Digestive system > Stomach > Rumen ... | reverse complement strand
AACGAGGTGCCTGGAGGGGAAGACACCATCGGCAGGGTTGTCGATGAAGATGTGCTGTTCTCAAAAGACCTCTCCCCTGCCCTGAAGGATGAAGGTGACAGCCTGTATGGTGTTCAGATAGATCTCTCGAAGACCAGGAAGACACCCATAAGCATCGATGATCTCCAAAAGATACTTATTGACAGTAATAAGGAATACTCATCGCTGAAGGCAGCGATCGAACATCCGGACATTGCACTCCAGACTGAGATAGAGCGCATCGAAGAGCCATACAATAAGAAGATACGCGCCTACCGTAAGGAGTCAGATCAAAAAGAGGGACTTCTTGCTGACGAAAAACGCAAGATGGAACTCCTCGACCAGGAATTGAATAGATTACTTAAAAGGGAGAAGGAAATTAAGGAGAATAAGGCCCGTGAGATTAACGAACTGATTGGAAAACTTACGGGCGAGAAGGCGAAGCTTACTGAGGCCCTTAACGAGGAGAATGGCGAGAATGGCCGTTTGAAGCGTCTGGCCGCTGCCAAAGAGATGATGAACCTTCGTCTGAAGGGACTGGAACAGTATCTGACAAACATCAATGACCTGAAGGGAAAACTTAAGGAAAACGATGCCAAGATAGCATCTGAGAAGGTCAGGATCCAGGAGATGAAGATGAAGGAACTGTCGGAAAAAGGCCTTGACACCTCCCATATAGAGAAGTTATCCAAACAGATTGCAGATCTGAAGAAAAAGAAGGAAATCCTCGAAAATAAGGATAACATTCTCTTTTACGGAAAATACAAGGAATTTGTCAACGAGTACAGTAAGAAGGATTACTACGACAACCAGCTCAAGCTTGCCAGGGAGAAGATGGAGGAGTTTGAGAAGGAGCACAAGCAGGCTTGTGAGAAACTGGAGAAGGATTCCCTTTCCCTGTTTTCCATCATCAACAGCGAGAAAGGTCAAATGACCTCAATCAGTAAGGAGATCGAGATGACGACTGACTTCCTTAAGAAAGAAGACGCTTGCCCAAGTTATCTCATGTCAAGCGACTATGAGATCAATGAGGATGAAGCACAGGTGATTATCGGCTCCATCACCGATAATGTTAACCGTCGTCAGTCTGATCTTATGAAGCTTCAGGAGGATGTTCATTTCTTTATCAAGGATTTCTCTATTGAGAACATCTACGGTATCAAGACTATTTTCTCCGTCGGTGATGACAGGACCCGCGAATACTGTGAGTTTGCCGAGTGGCTTCAGAGCTTCATCAATACCAGACGGTGGGAGCAGAACGAAGAGGTGTCCTATACGAAGTTCAACGACATCATCAAGGAGGCAGCTCATGAATGTCTCGAAACCCAAGAGTACCTGTATATTGTTGATCAGACCATCGGTAAGATGAACAAGCAGCTTTCCAATCTGAATTTCTCAAAGATCGGCTTCATTCAGTTCCGAACCAGGCAGAGTGGAAACGAGGTCTTTGGGTTGCTGCAGAAATTCAAGGACTTCTATATTACCTACAAGGAGATTATCGAGAACAAATCCCCCGGAGTATTTGCACCCGATCTCGGCATAGAGGGCATCGATCAGATCCGCAAGAAGGAGATAGACCTCATCAAGCAGCTATCGGATGGGTTGTCAAGGAACAACACCTCGCAGATATCCGTCAAAGACACCTTTGAGATAGATGTTCATGGAAAAGAAAACAACAATGAGATTCCTTGGACGATGAGCTTCACGACCTTCGGTTCCAGAGGAACATCCTTTGTCGCAAGAACACTTATTAATATCGTGCTGATTGATGTCTTCAAAAAGAACCTTGGTTCCCAGCAGGATTTCGTCATCCATTGTGTGATGGATGAGATCGGCCAGCTCGACACAGAGAACAGAAAAGGTATTCTTGACTTTGCCACCAAGAGGAACATCTATCTTGTGCAGGCTGCACCTGAGACGATGAACGGTTCCGACTACACGTATGTATATTTCATCCAGAACATCAACGACAAGTGTAAATTCACCCAATTTATCCAGAACTGATATGGCAACAAGAAGACCTACAAAAGCAGAGATTATAAAAATCCAACGGCTGCTGAATGGTGAGGAAATCGGTTTCAGCAGTCTGTCAGGTCCGGTTTTTCGTGAGCTGATCAACAGGGAGTACATTGTCCTTGACAAGACTGGAAGAAAGAAGATGGTGGCCTCAGTCAAGAATCCTGTGTATTTAAAAAAAGTTCTTCGTCAGGAATGGCAGATAAACGATATTCAAGAATACCTTGAATTTCTTTCCAAGGAAGAAAAGGACAGGACGGATGTCCAGAATATGCTTGGTGGAACGAAGGAAGAGAAGACAAGCACATTTCAGGGATTCCTTGTCAACTCACTTGAAACCGTTTCATACACTCTTAACGGCCAGAAAGGAACACTGCCCTTGATAAACGGATCCTATCTGTTTGTCAGTGACTATGAGACTTTCAACATAGACGACGATATCATTATCATGTATGTAGAGAACTTCACCAGTTTCAGACAGATAGCGAGGTATATCCATCTGTTTGAACCAGGAAGGTATCTCTTTGTATCAAGATTACTCAGTTCCAATGCTTTTAAAGAATGGCTGAAAGGCATTCCGAACAGATATATCCATTTCGGTGATTTTGACTTGGCAGGAATCGACATCTATCTCCATTTCTATGATGAGATTGGCAATAGGGCATCTTTTCTTGTTCCTGATGATATCGAGGAACGATTAGCAGGACATGGCAATTCCGCTTTATATTATTCTCAGGAGGACAAGTGCAAGAATATGGAAGTTACCGACAAGAGGGTACAGTCTCTTATCGATATGATAAAAAAGTACCGTATGGGATATGAACAGGAGGGATATGCTAAGTAATTTTACAGATTTTAACACACGTCAGCCGCTGGCTGAAGATTGTTAAGATATGTAAATATAACATATAAATGAATGATAATGGATATTACCGAGAAGCAGATTGAGCTAATAGCAAGATACATATATGCCAACATACGCCATCGTCGATTGTGATAACGCCTACGTCTCTTGCGAGCGTGTCTTCAGGCCGGACCTGAACGGCAAGCCGTGCGTCGTCCTGAGCAACAACGACGGTTGCATCGTTGCTCGAAGCAATGAGGCTAAAGCCTTGGGAATCAAGGCAGGAACGCCATACTATCAACTCAAAGAGCGGTTCCCGAATGGCGAGGTGACGGTCTTCTCCTCAAACTACGAGCTGTACGGTGATATCACCGACCGGGTGATGTCGCTGGTGCGTAAGGCAGCACCGACATTCTACCGTTATTCTATCGACGAGGGGTTCTGTGACCTGTCGGGCATGGAACACCTCGACCTCAAAAAGTGGGGTGAAGACCTGTCGGCCTTCATCTGGAAAGCCACCCGTATGCCCGTCAGCATCGGCATAGCCAAGACGAAGACGCTGGCAAAGATGGCCAGCCACTACGCCAAGCATTACAAAGGTTTCAACCACTGCTGTATGATCGGCACCGACGAGCAGCGTGTCAAGGCCCTGCAGGGATATGATATCGATGAAGTGTGGGGTATCGGCAGACGCTATGCCGCACGTCTGCAGGCCACAGGCATCAAGACCGCCTATGACTTCGCCAGTAAGGCCGACTCATGGGTCAGGGCTACCCTCAATAACGTCGTGGCCGTCAGAACGTGGAAAGAGCTGAACGGCGAGGATGTCATTCCCATGGAGGAGATGAGCAAGAAGAAGAGCATCTGTACCAGCCGTAGCTTTCCCGGTATGATCACCGACCTGAATGACTTACGAACACATATCAGCAACTATGCTGCCCGCTGTGCCGAGAAGCTGAGGAAGCAGCAGTCCGTAGCCCAGACCGTTTGTGTCTTCGTTGACACCAACCACTTCAGGGAAGACCTGCCGCAGTACTGGAACATGGGCGAGGAACGGCTTCTCACCCCCTCCAACAACACCCAGCAGATAGTCCAGACGGCCACGAGATGCACGGAGAGGATCTTCCGTCAGGGCTATCACTACAAGAGGGCCGGTGTCATCGTCATGGGTATTGTCCCTGACAACGGCATCCAGACAAACTTCATCGATTATGACTCTGAGCGTCATGAGAAGATGAAGAAGCTCGACGAGGCTCTGGATAAGATCAACCGAGAGTATGGTACTGAGACTATTGTCTTAGCCTCCCAGCAATACACAAAGAAAGACGGCAAGGGAAAGGCCGATGTCTTTGCCGATGCCATCAGGCATGATTTCAAAAGCCCGTGCTACACTACCCGTTGGAGTGACATCCCGGAGGCCACATGAAGACGAGCCGCCATGTTTGGCAGCTCGTCTTGTGGGCTTTGGTAGTATCCAACTGCGTTTACAAGGTAATGTGGCGATTCCTGATGCAAAGATACGTTTTTCCAGCGACTTTTGCAATAGCCGGTGTCATTTTTCCAGTCACTTTTAACTTGTTTTGTGCTTTTTTCCTAGAGAAGATATCTGTAAGAACAAAAAAAGTCATCCCGTGTCTCACGACAGGAGATGACGGATTATGAAAAAGAAACATCTTCTTTGCGAGTCTTACTCTTACTATTATAATTCTTATCTCTTAAAACAAGTCTTGGAACGCATCTTTCCTTGCGACGGCCCGCACGGGATGCCCCGTCGGGAAAAGGAGCGGTTCACATCTCCAGGTGTCTTTATCGAAGTACAGGCCATGACATTTAGTGATGTCGTATTTCATCGAGGACATGTACACGCCGAAGGAACCGTCGGAAGTCAGGACGGCGGACTTGCAGCTGCGGAGTCCTGCCGCAGGGATGAAGATGCTCTTCCCGTTCGGGCCGGTGACACGGATGCCGTTGACACCGTTGAGGGATGTCCACTCATGGGAACAGCTGTCCACCAGTTCCTTGATCTGCTCGGCTGACGGCGTGTGACACCTCCTGTTGAAATGGACGGTGGCAGCATCATCATCTGAACCTTCGATTCCGTCATAAGACACCCTCCACCTGTATCTTGGCGATTGTTCCGTGAACGGCTCCGCTTCGCTGAAGCGGTAGTGATTGCCGTAGTCCTCCGGCTTCTCTGCACCGACGTTCCTGTCTGCCCAGAGCGTCCCTGACGGCAGTCCCAGGTCAACCATCTTAGGTATGAAATCCATATATTTGTTTTCTTCCATGACGTATGCTTTTTATGTTATTCTTCTGCGACAGGACGGATTACCCCGGCCCATGATTTCCATGCTTGTGTATATTGTCCTGACACATTCCAATTACTTGTATTTATCTCCAAACTACACTGATAGTTAGCACCATACGGTGTGGCACACATATATACGCCTTTCGTACCAACAGATGAAAGGTTACTATCAGAATTTATATTGAAGCGGCCACCAGCAGCTGGAAACCATAGTTCATCACCTGTAATGCCTGTATTCCAAATAGCTCCCTTATTAGTAGTATCCCAGGTTGTCATCGTCCTGTTGTTACCTTCGTTACTCATAAAATAAAAAAGATTACTTGTCGGCACACAAAATCCAGGAGGACATGGGTCGTAGATTGTCTTCTTCGTAGCTGTGGAAACATAACTTCCATCATAAGTCATGGAACTATTCTGTGCATCCCACAAATTAGCATACGGGTAGTAACTTGGAACATACTGGACATTGACAGCAAGATATTTTGTGGGGTATATTATATTATAACCTAAAGTCAGACTATTTTGTTGGCCTTTTTCATATGAAATACCAGAATTATAGCCGTTACTGATAGTATAAACAGAATGATTGGATGAACTGTTGTACGCAGCCGCAGGTATGAATGGATCCTTTCTTCCCCATTGGTAATAAGTGCAGTATCCTTGTTTACCGTCAACACTTGTTGGTACCCAACCAAGGTTTACCGGTGCGACAGTATAGTTATGAGATCCGGTTGCGACAACAGTAGTATTTGACAAGTCGTTTTCTGTTGCCCAGATATGCCATGACCACAAAGTTAAAGAAGAGCTATTTTTGATGCTAATTAGGGCATTTCCTTCGTTAAAGGTGCCTACCGTAAATGTAAGGTAGTTACCATCGATACCTACTTCCGTGATAAGTCCCTGAACATCTTGCCAACTGAGAATTGCCCGTGTCGCTACAAAGCCATCGCCTGCATCAATGCCAGAGCCATTCTTCGTAATCCATGGTCCTTGGATGTCTCTGTTATTGTAATTTTTACAGCGCCCTATAGTTTTTCTGGTTGCGTTTGTATCTACCGGTCCGTCAACATCAGGATAGAACGCCACAGTGTTCACCTCTCCGTTTTTAATGGCATTACCATATACAAGGGGAATCTTGTATTTGCCTGCCGCATGGACCAGATAACAGTTTGCCGTAGTCATTGTCGCCCTCTTGTTTCCGGCATTATCAACCATTGAGAGATCAATGCAGCCTTCACTCATTGAGATAGTATAAGTGTATTCTTTTCCAGCTACCCATGTGCCTGACAAATCCGTCTCAAATTCCTCGTCATCAACCACGACTTTAAGTGTTGCGCCAGACGGCAGGGACTGTGGAAGCATCAGGAAGATGTTTGACGACCCTGTGATGTCCGTCGTGGCTCCGGCGGACACAGAGGTGTTACAGGTCAGCGTGAAGGGATTCGTCGAACTGCTGTTCACACCGCTGCCTAACGTCCAAGTGCTTTCATTGAGCGTACCAGTGTATTTCACACCCTCAATGCTGATGGAGTTTACGGTGATGGCATCCGAACGGTCGTTGGTTATGTTGAAATGAATAGCAGAGCATCTGTGAACCAAGGACATGTTGACAGCCGATGACGAACCGCCAAGCTGGTCTGTCACCTGTCCTGTCATGATATCCAACTGGTTGGAGATAACGGACGGAACGGTATAGGCGTATGTCGGTGCGCCAGTGACGTTGGCTGCCGACTGGACGGTGAAGGCCGCATTGTTATACGGATAATAGGCAAAGAACGATATCTTATAGCCCGATGTCGGCCAGTAATACGATGTCGGAGTACCCGATGAGACGGATTCTTTATAGAAATACGATCCGCATCCTGCCGACGTATAGGTGTTTGCCGCCGGATATACCGACGCGCAGACACCGAGGCTGGAGATACTGGCGGTCGTGACCTTTGTACCGCGCGTTTTAGCGCCATTGTCCGTCGGCCATGGTGATTCCGTACAACTGAGGTACATCTTCTTGCCGGACTTGTTCGTCAGTACCGAACTGGCAGACTGTGACCTTGTGCCAGATACCGGCGAAGGCTGTATGTCAACAACCGTGTCGGTGTAGTTGATGACTATCAACTGCGGACAAATCTCAACAGGTGAATCTTCATGTTCCGTACAACCTGTGATAACACTTGCGGCAAGCGTTATCACGCCTGCCAGCATAAATGAATAAAATGATCTCTTTTTCATAACTGTTATATAATCATATGGTGAATATTATTTCTTGCCTGTCCTCTCCTTGATATAGTTCTCTATCAGCGAGTCCTTCTCGAAAAGGATCCTGCCCATTTTCGAACCGCCGCCTTTGACATAGCGGAAGTTATCCTTGATGGATCTGAGGTAGCTCTGTGAGATGCCGAGGATCCTGGCCGCTTCGGCGGCAGTGACCATCTCCTTGTCATTGTTCCTTTCCTTCTTCAGGCCAGTCAGGACATATTTCGCCGACTTACGGGCGATGGTATCAATGGTCTTTGGATCTAACTTCACATATTCCATATTCATTCCTTTTGGGCGCAAAGGAACAAAAAACTCTATTATGTCCCAAACTGTACAAAATAAAAGTCTTGATTTAACAAATTCAAGACCCTAAACCCCTCAAAAATGGCTTTTTAGGGGTAAAAATGAAATAAAATAGCAAAAAAAACGTCACATCATTCAAGTGAATCATGTGACGGATAGCCCTACTCTTTTAGTTATAGTATGTCAATCGACAAACATCTGGTTTCCTGTGGCTTTCATCTTCCCTCCACATTTCGGGCATTTCCCATTGACGGGATTCCATTTCTGAATGTGTTCAGATCCACACTCAGGACATACGACCTTTTCAATTTTCTCCCCATAGCGAGACACCAGAATGTCAACTATCTCGTGACAGTCCTCACAGAGAAAACTCTGTGTGTCACCCATCATCACCATGTCACGCCCTTTGGGGTTGGCATACGTGGAATATCCACATTTCATGCACTTGTATTCCTTGTAGTCTGCCATATACTATACTCCTTTACGTTTTAAATATCTCTGATAATACTCGATGATCTTACCGGACAAGGTATCAGCCTCGAAAAAGACCATATCTGTCCTGAACGCCTTTGCCAGGCGGTTCACATCCTCACCATCCTGTTCATATATCCAGTTGTTACGGATCCACATACCCAAAGTGAAGTGGAACTCAATGGCATTACCCGTAGCCAACGCTTTCTTGTCATCTTCGCTCAGCATGGCATCCAGTTGAGCGAAGGCCTCATTCTTTGTCTTTGGTACATTCATAAGAAACTGCCATTATTTGTATTCACAACTATTGTTTAACGGGCTTTAATCCAAATTGCAAGTCATCCTCGTCAAGCTGATACAGACGGAAGAGGTTCTTCAGAATGGCCATCTTGTTCCATGTGCTACTTCTTGACGGACAGTAGTACAATCCTTCGGCTATTTTCTTATAATGCTTACTTGCCTCAGTGGTGGAGAACCATACGTTCCTGTTGCTTTTTGCCTCCTCATACAACAGGACAGGATTAATGGCAAACAGCTTATTGATAACCGCCCACATCATTTCCGACCATTCTTCCACGTCTTCCCTTTCTTCTTGGAAGATATAGTACTGTATCTTGCGCCCGGTAGAAATACCGTTATCCTCTGACAGACTGACTATATCATCATCTTGCACCTCCGGCTCGAAATCTGTTTCAGGATAGCTCCATATAGATTTTGCCAAACGTGACAGCTCTTGCTTTCGTTGTTCCAGTTCTCCTTCGCTCCATTTATCAAACTGAGCGATGTAATGGTTCATCCTCAGCCCGCTTTGCTTAAAGCCGTTCTCCATATCTCGCTTTTCAGCGAAGGGCCTGTTGCTGTATTTGATGTTATACCCAGTCAGAGTGAGATTTGAAATAGTATGCAGCCACTTCTCTTGTATGGTTTCCCATTCAGTGCCAAGTTCCTGCTTCCAGGCATTACTAAGCGTCTGCGGCATGATATGCTCTATCGTCAAGATGCCTTCCTCAATATTCTCCACCACATCGTTCTTTTCCTTGCTGCTTCCATTCTCCAGCCGCTCGAAAATATACATCTTATTTTTGGCCTGCATAGAATAGACCTTCTTTGTCGTGAAGCCGTTGATAAACTCCTCATCCTTGGGGAACGCACTCGACAACTTTTTGCTTTCAAGGATGTAAATCAGAACAGCCGAATAGTTGTCCGTTTCCTTCTTGTTCTTCAGGACAGCATCATGAAGTGTCGCAAAAATCTTGTTCAGCGCATTGGTTGGCAGGTCGCACATCAAACGACGGAAGATAAAGGTCTCGATGCACGAGAATACTTTATATATTTCCGTCAACGACAACTCCACCTCCTTGGCATAAACGAGAAATGCCATCAGGAAAGGATAGGCTACTGTCATATCAAGAAGATCCAGACGTTTGGCTATCTCATTGGTATCTTTGTCACCTACTTGAAAAGCCTTGATGTCACGATAGGTGTTGGCATAGACCAGCATTTCCTGCAGCACTTCTTCTATGCCATCATAACGTTTGGTAAATTCCTTAAAAGCGAAGTAAATCTTCCTTTGATTAGGAATAGTACCCTGCTTAATGGTCAGATAATTCCTTACGAAGCTGTCCAATTCATTACCGCTGCATTTTTCTATCTTATTCCAATATTTGTCGTAGAACTGCTCCTGAATGTTGGGGGCCAGATTCATCAGTACGAAGTTTCTAATCTTGTCGGCCTCCGTCAAGTCAAGTCCAGTAGAGTTCAGACTCTCGAATATCAACTGCGGATTGTCGCCGTGCTGAGGTTCCAGTTCGATATCAATGATTTCAAGACTATCAATGGCCCTGTAAAGTTCGTCAGGGGTCAATTCACGTATCTGCACAATCCTATCGTAGAAATACTTGTAATTGATGGTGACCTTGGAGTCTTGAATATATTCAGTCTCGTCGTTATATATCAGCCGGTCGAAAGCCGTGCAGTCATCGCGGAAGGGCTTCAGCCTGACCTTCCTTTCCTCCCTCCTATACTTATCTATGATATACGTGTCCTCTAGTATCTCCGACAACCTTGAATCTTCAGGAACACATATACCCTTCTTCATGGCATTGATCATAGCAATAAGAATCAACGAGATTGTGGTAATGCGCTGTTGCCCGTCAATGAGGATCACTTCATCCCTGCTATGAGCATACGACACGATGCTACCAAAGAAGTGGGTAGATTTACCTTCTTTGATAACACTAACGAGGTCGTCAAACAACTGTTTGCAGTTCTCGCGCTTCCAGTCGTAATTCCTTTGGTACACTGGTATGATAAATCTCTTTCTGGCTCCTTCAAGGAACTCCAGTAGATGTGACGCTGTTCCCTTCATATTAATATTGACAGAATAAAAGATAAACTATTTCCGATTCCACGACTTATTTCATGTTATTTTTATTATACAACAGTTCTGTTCCCAAATAAATAATCCAACGCACTTTATTATAATAACCATCGTGGAAGGGTTGTTTGTAATTAATGATTCTTCCCTTTATTGAAAAATGCTCTGATTGAGAAAACAATTTGTAATATTGATATATATAAGCATAACCTGCAACTTCTTTAAACGATTTTAAGATCTTATAGATTTGGGATATTTGACCATCAAACTTCTCTCCGTTGATATAAATAGGCGGATGTTTTTTCAATTCCCATTCCTCACCTTTTGCAGAACTTAGATAATCTTTCAAGTCATCATATAATTTCTCTTGATATTCTTTCTTTTGTTCTTCAAAGGCTTCGGTATCGTCTGGGTATGTCATTTTTCGTATCTCAATGTTAGCATCTAATGTATTTTTTAATGACTTTGCGAAATCGAAGTCGAAAAGATAGATCACATCTTCTAACTGCTTGTCATCGACCTGTGATATAAGTAGTGAGGTCATTAAATCTGTTATCATGCTTCGATACAGTAAATTTGCCGGAGCACACAAGACCTCATATTCTTCATAAGGTATATAATGTAGAGCATTCAATGAAATTCTCATTTTTCTTGAGAGTTCATTTAGGGCTACAAATCTATTGCTCTCAATTTCCTTAGTTTTGCTTTCTGTTAGTAAATGTAGCTTTTCAACATTACCTAACACTTTTTCTAAAGATATAATCGCCAACTTTTCCATTACCTATTCCCCTTCATTCTGTTGTGCGTCTTGCAAAGCATCTGACAATTCTCGATGCTGGTTGCACCGCCTTTGCTCCATGCTGTTACGTGGTCAGCATCCATCTCTTCCGGCTTCCATATACGCTGTCTATTCGCTTCATGACCTTCTGCACAATAAGGGCAATTACTGATACCCTCTGCTTTCGCTTTTTCTGTCTGTAGTTGATAGACTTTACGCATCGTAGGTTTATCAAACAAACGAATATTCAATAGTTTTGTGTCTTGACAACCACCTAATACATATTCAAAGATACCCCGGCGGTTTGTCACGAAGTCATCATGCATCAGTTCAGAAACCTTTGCAGACAACTCAGAATGATTATAAGCCTGATAGTGGAAACGCTCATAGAGCGCACCCCAGTTTAACCCCTGCATTTCGTCATATACGTCATCGAACTTCGAATCCACCCATTCAATGACGGTATTGAAGTAAGTTTTGATTTCATTGATATCCTCTTCCTTACGGTGCTTCGACATATAAGCACTCACAGGGTCTTTGGCAGATGCTGTCTGGGGGGAAATGCTCTCACTGCTGGCAACCCATTCCAAAGCTGTTGCTAAGAACATCTGACGATTAGCTGGGCCTTTTACGTATGATTCCCATTTTTGAGTCTTCTTGTTCTGAGAGTTCGAGAACTCTGCTTTACATGCGGACACAAACGGCCCAGAGAAAACAGCATTTAGTTCTTCCTGGTGGTTCAACGGAATACCTGCAATGTTAATGGTCTTAAACCATTCCTTGATTTCTTCTTCAGCGTGTTCTCCCTCGCCCTCACAGATATACACCAACAACTCTGTTTTGAGAATCTTTTGCTGCAAACCCTCATTCAGGCCATCATAGATTTGTTCCAAATCGTTGATCCTGACAGCAAACTTATTTTTCAGGAAACGCCCAAGTGAAGTGATTCGCTGCTGCCCATCAAGCACTTCCAGCTTTCCGTCATCCTTACGATTAAAGTAGATAAGGCCAAGCGGATAGCCTTTCAAAACGGACTCTATCACAGCCACGTCCCTTTTGCCATCTGCATAGATATAGTTACGTTGATACTCTGGCTGAATGGTTAGTTGTCCAGCCAAACCATAAAGACCTTTCCCTTCGAGTTCGTTGTACTCGAAGCCGTCGCAAATCTGCTCAACGGTATAGATTTTCAGTTCAGTCTTCATATCATTATTGCTTTTTGCGGATTAGTATTCTACGATACGGTAATTCTGGTTTACCATCTTTCATATAGTACAAATCACCATCACGTAGTCCTTTGTTTTGGGCTTTTAGTTCCCGAGGGAAGGGCTTTAATCCTAATTCAAGTCCATAATCTCCGTGAGGATGACCGATTATCTCAAATTGCTCCGGGCAGTATTTATCCAAAAAAGTTAGAGGTACGCCCATTGCTCCTTCGTAGTCGGATGGGATTGCATCAGTATATGGAATCTCAATAGCATCATAGTTTTCAAAATGTATATAATCCTTACGTCCACGAATATCTTTATGCTTACTGTGTTTGAAATTCTCTGCCATAGTCATAAGCTGTAATGGCTCATGACGACGACCGTGATCAATATTTGTAAACCACCTCACACCTTTAACGCGGATGAATCTATTGCCATTTTCATCAATTCGCCAACCTGCAGCCTCAAGCGGATATGTTTCTGGTACTCCAAATTCACGATCTCCACTATGAATACTAACACCCATCCACATTTTGTTATCCTTTATCAAAGGAAAGACTTCCTTGTAAGAAATAGCATTTACGTTACCTATTATTGAGAATTGCTTTCCCGATTCGACAAGCCAAACTACAAATTCCCTAAACAGCGAGAATGGAGGATTAGTTACAATAATGTCAGCTTCATCGCGTAGTGTCTTGATCTCCTTACTACGAAAGTCACCGTCACCTTCCAGATATTGCCATTGTAAATCCTCTATATTTATGCGATTATCACCAGTCGTATCACGGTCAAGGACGAATATCTTGCCATTTATTTTACTCTTATCTACATTGTAGTATGGCTGCGAAGTCTCAAAAAGCGTAGGCTGGTATGGCATCTTGTACCTCTTGCTTTCTGGGGCATAGCTTGTTGAAATCAGTTTCTTCAAACCCAGAAGTTCAAAGTTCTGCGCAAAGAACTTCGTGAAGTTGCTCCATTCCGGGTCGTCGCAAGGCAGCAGCACCGTCTTGCCACGAAAAACATTTGGATCGTAATCCAGATAGGCGTTTATCTCCTTCTGAATGTCCGCATATTGTGTATAGAACTCATCGTTCTTTGCTGTCTTTGCATTTGCTAAATTTATATTTGCCATATTTGTATTTTTTAGGGCATTTTCTTTTTATATTTGGAGTCACTATAATCGTATATAGAATACTTGTTAACCATTTTAGCAAGATCAGATTGAAATTCCAACATTAACCTTGAAGTCATCAGTATGTCATAATCCCTCATGTTTATGACCTGACCCTTTTCGAATATCTCCACTTCTGGCATAATACCTTTAAGTCTTTGCCAACAATCGTCATATTCACTATTGTTTATTTTCAAAAACTCCTCCCGACTTATGACATTCCCAAAAACCTCAAGGAATTTTTTCTTTTCAGTCATTACATTAGTCCAGGTGTTCAATAGAAAGTGAACATCTGAAATAGGAAGTTTCGTTACGCTTGTATATGTTCTATTTTCTTTCTTCGTTTTGCAAAAACGTAAATACAGCCTTTGTACCAAGGATTCTTTATCTTGGGGGTACTTAAAAATGTCATCACACAAAATCATCAAAGGTGATCTTATACTCCACCATAATTTGTGGAGTTCTTCAAACATCTCATTATAAGTATCTACTGTTTTTCTGTGGCCACGAATAACATCATGAAATAAATAAAAGCATACGCTCGCGCCAATTCCATAACAGAAATTTCTGATAACCTCATCAACAGAATCCATTATTGACAATATACTTGCATCAATTGGAAGAGGTTCGCATTTATAAAGGATATTAGATACTAATGCATAAATAAAGGCAATAAGAAGAAAATGAAACGCTGAACATTCTTCCTTAAGCCTTGCCCAAAGTGTATGGCAGAAAACTTTTGTCCTATAATTATTTTTACTCTTACTCATTGCTAATAAGTTCAAGTTACATATAAACTTCTGGCTGTGGATAGTCAATTGGAATGTACTGCCACTTGAACGGCAAATCCATTTCATCCAGTTCCTCAGCATGTTTATCCATCAATCCATTTTCTAAGCTATACAGATAGATATTCTTCAGATAATGTATGAGGATATTAAGGGGTGGCCACTCCTTGCGCACCTCGCAATACCACTCAAACAAGTCCATGTTGCCCTTCGACGAGTTGCACGTCTTACAAACCATGATGATGTTGTCCATGTCATTGGCGCCGCCCTTGCTCCTTGGGAAAACATGGTCTTTCGTCAGCTTTGACAGTTCCATTTCCTTGCCACAATACCAGCAATAATTATTTTCCTTTATCTTCGCCACGTTAAACTCCAGCAAATCATGTATATTCCAACGACCTTCCTTGTAAGCCTTGAACGCCTTGGAGCGTATCATATAGCAGGAACGGTCGTACTTCTCCTTGCCCATATTCAGCGCAGCACACAGCATCTGAAGATTAGCGTAAGACCAGAAAAGGTATTCTCCAAAGTTTGCAAACTTTGGATTTCGCTTATCTTTGACTTGATAAGTGTTCTGGTCTGTAGTCATATTCCTTACTGTATTTATGGTGCAAAGATACAGTAAATTTACCAAAAAACAAAGAATCCGAGGCTTTTTGTATTATATATTAAATATTATATATTAAATATGTACGCGCAAGGAAGAATTAATGAACCATTCTTGAATAATCCTGCTTTTGGCCTTTATCCTTGTTCTCAATTCTGATCAGCACCATAGAACGGGGAGGAATGGTGTCAGGTAGGTCTTTCATCAGGTGAGCAATAACCTCTTCGATGTTATTGAAACCAATATCTTCTACGGACGCAAGAATCTTGCCTTTGAAATAAAGAGTGCCTTTAATAAGTTGCTTTGCCGAGAAACGAAAGAAGTTGTTTTCCGGTTCATTATTCTTATTAGCAGAAGTTTTGTCTTCGGTGAAGAAAATCTTCTCAATAACTTTTTCGTTAAGTTCCCATGCCGGTGTAAAATCCACTTTCACATAAGTACGGGCAAGACGGGTCTTACCGGCGTGGTTAAGTCCAAAGTCCACATCATTCAGCGTCGCACCACATTCATTCTGTGCGACAGTAGCCCATGTATGACGGAAGGTATAGCCACTATAAGCATCCTCATGCTTCATATTAAGGACTTTCTCGCATATTTGCCTAATGCCGATATTGACATTGGCATTGAAGCTGTCCTGACTACTATGTCTGGAGTGGAAGTTGAAAAGATATTCCGAATTAGAAGTGTCGAGGTACTTTTCAACGATTGGCTTCACGATATCCGGCACCCGTATTTCAAACCAGGCATTGTCAGTCCTGGCTTTGCGGGTTTTACGACGCTCATAGCCTATAATATTATCATGGTAATGTTTCTTCTCAGCATAGTAAAGGTCTATCGTGTTGATTCCTGCAAGACAGAGGATCATCATGGCCACATCATGACCAAGTTCCGTAAGCGGCTGTTTCCTGTCACTTTCAGGGATGGGGGCATAGAAGAACGCCCGACAATCTTCCATAGAGATTGCCTTATGTTCGCTGCTATCAGCCTTCGGTATTTTTACTTTAGGCCAGGGATTGTTTACTATGCGGATGATTCCTGCATCATAATCATTATAGTCGAGCAGGGCCTGTTTGTATATCTGACGAACACATACAGGGTATTGTTCTTTAGCCCTGGCAGTGTGGGACAGAGATTCTATCCATCTGGTAATGACAGTAGACGTGAGGTGTGAGAACATCACCTTTGTCGTGCCGATATATCTTTCAAGGTTCTCATAGGCCAGTTCGTATGTCCTGGCATTACGGGCATGGCCATCCTGAATCATCTTTGATTGGTATTCTCTGGCATAGTCTGAGAAGCAGATATCAGCAGTACCAGACTTCAGGTAGTTGACAACTTCATCTACAGTCCATGATGATATATCCTGCTTATTGAGGATTTCTACAAATCGGGAGATCTTGTTGGCACAATACTTCATGACATAAGGGTCTTTGATGCCGTTTGACTTATCAACGCCCTTCTGGTCGACCAGCTTGTCTGTTTTGATGTACTGCGCCTTACGCTGATGGGTAACTCTGATGTACACTGGATAGAAGCCGTCAGGCCTCTTGAATCTAACTACTGCTTTAAATACTGCCATATCCTTTGAATTTTCATTGTAAACATCGTTGTAAACTCATTGTAAACAGACTCCAGATTTGTTGTAAACATATTGTAAACAAATGCCAGAATAATCCATATTTACCTCTGAAATCATTGAGGTATAAAAGAGGGTGTAACCCCTTATTACAAAGGAAGTTACACCCAAATTATTCATAATCAGCAGATTAGCGATTATTCCTCTACAGCAGCCTGTGCGGCGGCAAGACGTGCGATGGGCACACGGAACGGAGAGCAAGATGCGTAGTTCATGCCGATCTTGGCACAGAACTTCACAGAGCT
>Ga0265298_10004864_pt1 | contig 17027 bp, 12 predicted proteins | sample AusTroGonzalo_MG_3_FD_193486 | JGI IMG/M metagenome (GOLD analysis project Ga0265298, IMG submission 193486) | Bovine rumen microbial communities from tropical cattle in Woodstock, Queensland, Australia - Gonzalo_01 | ecosystem: Host-associated > Mammals > Digestive system > Stomach > Rumen ... | reverse complement strand
TAGACACTTGCCACCGGGACCTCCACGCCGTCGTAATAGTGGGTTGACTGGAGGTTCTCCTTCGTCCAGCAGTAGGATGGCATCCCCGTTGTACGCAGCACCAGCGTGTTGTACGTATGGCTGTCGTAGTCATCCACCGTGTACGGGCAGAGCGACGCTTGTAGCGTCACCACGCTGTCGCAGCCGTGCTTGCTGCTGAAGTTTATGACATTCTCGCCGTCCACTATCTGGTAGTCGGTCCCGTTTTGGAGCCGGCTGCCCGGTATGACGGGATACTCCCCGTGGTACATCTCGCTGGTCTCCACCGTGAAGGTGTCCCACACCGTGAGCGCCAGCTCGAACAGGCTGTCATAGCCCTCCGGGGCTATATGCTTCAGATAGAGCTCATGGTTGGCTCTACCCGGTGTGATCGGGGCCGGGATGTCGTAGTGGTTCTCCGTGTAGGACACGTTCTGGCAGGTCTCGTCACTGATCTCGCGGTAGCCGAGCTGGGCCTGGGCCACGCCGAACGACACCTCGTACGAGGCGTTGGAAACCTGCTGGAAGAAAGGCTGTCCTACGGCCACGTAGGTGCCTGTTGCGGCATCCGTCGCGCCCGCCGGCATTGTGCCGCGCACTGTCATCACCTGCTCGTTCGTCTGCGCCGACAGGGTTGCAACAACGCAGCACAGCAATAGGGTAAACAAACAATTTTTCATGCTTTTTTTAAAATAAATTTCTAATTATCAATCAGATAGGTTAATTTTTTTTGAAAGTATTTCTATAAATTTGAAAACGGCCGCAAAAGTACTTCGTTTTTTTTAAAAGTGACAATTACGGCACAGATTTTCTTAACAATTTTCTTAACAATTTTCAATGGGATTCCGCCGCTTGCTGCGCTCGCGGCGGAATGGTGCGCAATGGAACTACAATCTCCGCGATATCTTCGGGAGAATCTCGTCTTTCCAAGTGGCGAAGGTTCCCTCCATGATTTTCTTCCTTGCCGTTGTTACCAGGTCCAGATAGAAATGCAGGTTGTGCATGCTGCCTATCATCGGGCCGAGAATCTCGTCTGCCACATACAGGTGACGCAGGTAGGCGCGAGTGTACTCACGGTCGGCGAACAGCTCGCTGCCTGCATCTATGGGCGTGAAATCGTTTTTCCATTTCTCATTGCGCATGTTCAGGATACCCTCCCACGTGAAAATCATGCCGTTGCGCCCGTTGCGGGTGGGCATCACGCAATCGAACATATCCACGCCGAACGCGATGTTTTCGATGATGTTGGCGGGTGTGCCAACGCCCATGAGGTAGCGGGGCTTGTCCTTGGGCAGCACCTGGCAACAGAGGGCCGCAATCTCGTACATCTGCTCCACGGGCTCCCCTACCGCCACGCCGCCGATGGCGATGCCGTCGGTGTTCACGGAGGCGCAATACTCAGCCGATTTGATACGCAAATCGTGATAAACACCACCCTGCACAATCGGGAAAAGCGACTGTTCGTAGCCGTAGTACGGTTCGGTTTCCTCCAGGCGTTTCACACAGCGTTTCAACCATTTGAAGGTGGTTTCCATCGATTTCTTGGCATAGTTGTACTCGCAGGGATACGGGATGCACTCGTCGAAAGCCATGATGATGTCGGCCCCGATGGCGCGCTCGATGTCCATGACGCTCTCCGGGCTGAACAGGTGGCGCGAGCCGTCAATGTGCGACTGGAACCAAACACCCTCCTCGGGGTTGATCTTGCGCCGATGACTCAGCGAAAAGACCTGGAATCCGCCGCTGTCGGTCAATATAGGCCGGTCCCAGCCGTTGAACTTGTGCAGTCCTCCGGCGTTCCGCAGCACCTCACAGCCAGGCCGCAGATACAAATGATATGTATTGCCCAATATTATCTGGGCCTTGATATGTTCTTTTAAATCTTTGATATGAACGGCTTTCACCGTGCCCAATGTGCCCACCGGCATAAAGATGGGGGTTTCGATTTCTCCGTGCGCCGTAGTGATCACACCAGCACGTGCGTGACTTTTAGCGTCTTCCTTATTGATTATAAACTGCATTTTGTTGATAAATAGAGCGCAAAAATACATCTTTTATCTAATCAAAAACATAAATTTGCCCACAAATTATTAACCTACCATTACCTATGTTGGAAGACAAGCTATCTTTCACAGTATTAGTTGTTTTCGGCTCCATCACCCTACTCCAACTAATCTATTACTACGTCCTCTATGCGCGGTTTTCCTTCTCGAGGAAGAAAAAAGCTGTCGCCATGCAGCAGGTTCCAGTCTCCATTATTGTAGTAATCAAGGACGCCGCCAACTCGCTGCTGAAGTTCCTGCCGCGCATCATGAGCCAGCAATACTCTCAATTCGAGCTTGTCATCGTGAACGACCACTCACACGACCTCTCCGAACTCCTTGTGAAAGAATACCAAAGCCAGTACAGCAACATCAAGTTGGTGAACCTTGACAGCGCGGTGAGCACCATTCGCGGCAACAAATTCGCTCTATCCATGGGCATACGTTGTGCCTCATACGAACACCTGCTTTTCACAGACGTGGAATGCTCGCCGACTTCCACACACTGGCTGGAGAAAATGGCCGAGAATTTCGTTTCCCAAAAGCAGATTGTATTGGGATACAGTTCTTACGACAAACGCAACAGTTTGTTTAACAGATTATTGCACTTTGACAACCTGCACAATGCCATCCAGTACTTTTCCTTGGCTATGTGTCGTTCCACTTACCGCGGCGACTTGAAGAATCTGGCATTCACCAAGACACTGTTCTACAATCAACAGGGGTTTGCCTCGCACAACCATCTCAGCTGCGGCGAGGAGGACATCTTTGTTTCCAGAGCCTCCAACAAACAGAACACGGCCGTGGAGTTCGCCCAAGAGGCCTTCACCATCCTGCATAACAAAGTGCCTTACAGCTACTGGAAAGACCACAAGATGGGACTGTATTACACCCGCCATCTGAACACGATGAAGAACCGTTTCCTGCTCGGACTGTACGCGATCGTCAACTTGCTCTTCTACGTCGGCCTTGCACTTGCCATTTGGGCAACCATACACAATCCTATGTTCTTGTGGATTGTACTCGGTATCGCGGCATTCAGATTGTTGAGCCAGTACCTTGTTTACGGTTTCGCCGCCCGCAAACTCAACGAAAAGCAGGTAATCCCTTTCCTGCTGCTCTATGACATCATCTTCGCGATTATGAACCCGCTATATTTCTTTTCAGCCCATATCTACCACCATAAATTCAAATAATGGAGAATCCCTGCACCACCGAGAAAGCCAAACGCGACTACGTACTTCTGCGGCAAGCCTTGGATCACAACGACCAAAAGGCTTACGCGGAGTTGATGAAGCTTTATCGCGACAGCATCTACTTCATCCTGATGAAGATTGTGAAAAACAGCGATGATGCCGAGGATCTGACGTTAGAGACATTCGGCAAGGCGTTCAAGTATCTGGACAAATACTCCCCGCAGTACGCCTTTTCCACATGGCTGTTCCGCATCGCCGTGAACAACAGCATAGATTTCATCCGGCACAAGAACAATTCGCCGCAGTGTGTGGACAACGAGTCACTGAACATGGAGCAGGAACAGCTCATCGAGCACTCGCAGGCCGGGACCACGCGCACACCCGAGGATCACATCATGGACAAGCAGCGCGTGGAGATGCTGCGGTGCGCTGTCAGCCAGCTGCCCGACAAGTACCGCAAGGTGGTGGAACTCCGCTACTACGAAGAGCTTTCCTACGAGGAGATCGCCGAGCGGCTCAACATCTCCCTCTCCAATGTGAAAATACAACTGCTGCGCGCCAAGAACATGCTCTCCCAGCTGATGGTGAACGTAAGATACACCATTTAAAGAAAAATGTATTTTTGCAGCCCAAATTCATTGGCAAAATGGAAGTAACCCGACTATTTGACATACTTGAGCGAGACTTAAAGGAGTTTCCCAAGGAAGATGCCCTGTGCGGCAAAGAAAACGGAATCTGGATCAAGCACAGCACCAAGGATTATGTGGACAAGGTAAACAGCATATCCTACGGTCTGATGCAGTTAGGCATCAAGAAAGGCGACTGTATCGCCACCATCACGCCAAACCGCCCGGAATGGAACTTCCTGGACATGGCCATCATGCAGATCGGAGCCATTCACGTGGCAATCTACCCTACCATCAGCGAAGCCGACTACCGCTACATCCTCAACCATGCGGATGTGAAGCTCATCTTCGTGTCCGGTTGGGAGCTTCTGCGCAAGATCAACAATATCATCGAGGGCATTCCCTCGCTGACCGACAAGGTCTATACTTTCCGTAACCTGCGCGGATACCGTCACTTGAACGAGCTGATTGAAATCGGGCGCGCCAACCCGAGTCCGGAATATCTCCAACAGATCAAGGACAGCATCCAGCCCGACGATGTGGTCTCCATCGTTTACACCTCCGGAACCACGGGCAACCCCAAAGGCGTGATGCTCACGCACCGCAACTTCCTTACCAACATTAACGGCGTGCTTCCGATTATTCCGGTGAAAAACAACAACCGGATTCTGAGTTATCTGCCGTTATGTCACGTATATGAGCGCATGATGAACTACACGTGGCAATATTTGGGAATGCCCATATACTACAATGAGAACTTGGCCAAGATACAGGAGGAGATGGTCGAGGTGCAGCCCGACATTTTCACTTCGGTACCTCGTCTTTTGGAGAAGATGTACGACAAGATTCTCGCGCGGGGCCGCAAATTGGAGGGTGTCAAGCGCAAGATTTTCTTCTGGGCAAATGATATTGCGCAGAATTTCGATTTCAATCAGAGCAAATCCTATTTCCGCAAGCTGAAATTGGCGCGCAAACTGGTGCTCAACCAATGGTACAAGGCTTTGGGCGGCAATCTGGACGTGATTGTCACGGGCGGTGCTGCCATCCAGCCCATGATTTCCAAGGTGTTCTGGGCCATGGGCGTGCGCGTGGTGGAAGGTTACGGAACCACGGAGTCGGCACCGGTCATCGCGGTCAGCGACTTCTTCAAGGGCGGACTGGAGTTCGGCACGGCGGGGCATGTGCTGCCGGGCACGCAGGTGCGCATCGCAGAAGACGGCGAGATCCTTGCCCGCGGTAATCATGTGATGAAAGGCTACTACAAGGCTCCCGACCTGACCGCCGAAGCCATCGACAAGGATGGATGGCTGCACACCGGCGACCTTGGGAAGCTGACACCAGAAGGAAGACTCAAGATTACCGGACGCAAAAAGGAGATGTTCAAGACCGCCTTCGGCAAATATGTGGTCCCCACCATATTAGAGAACAAAGTGTCGGAAGACTCATTAGTAGATAACATCATGGTGGTGGGCGAAAACAAGCAGTTCGCCGCCGCCCTTATCGTGCCCAACTTCCCAGACCTGCGTTCCTGGTGTCAGAACAAAAACATAAACTACACCACCAACGAAGAGATGGTACAGCATCCAGAGGTGATCAAGAAGTTCAAGAAGATCATTGACTACTACAATACGCAGTTCGGAGAAACCGAGAAAATCAAGCGTTTCATCTTGATTGGCTACGAATGGTCCATCCAAACCGGCGAGCTCACCCCTACCCTCAAGCTCAAGCGCAACGTGCTGCTGAAGAAGTACGAGGAGCAGATTGAGAAACTGTTTGCTTAACTATACTAGACTTTCTTTTTTGCGAGTAAATCTTGCAAAATATTCCGATTTCCCATATTAAATTTTAACAATTAATTATCAAATTACCATTTCAAAAATACATAAATGGCTTATTATCAATATGTAAATAAATTGATAAAATTGCAATAAGCATATTGATATTATTGTATTTTTGTCCTCGAATTATAAAACAAAGTAATTATGGAAAAATCAAACCCCATTGAAGAAGCCCGTCGTTATGTGGCCAATGCAGAGGAAATCATCAAGAAGTCAGTTTACGACCCTGAAACAAAACTCTACCGGGACAAAAAGTACGTCCGCATTGCCGGAGACACATTGTGGAAAGGTTGTCTCATAGCCTTGGACGCAGTGTTTGATGTACGAAAGGGCAAAGGTCGTCCATCCATCGAAAAGTACAAAGAAGCTGTCGGCAAGCGCGATCGCACACTTTTGGCAGTCGTCGTAGCTGGCTACGACACCATACATTTGCACATGGGCTACGATGGAACAAAAGACAAAAAATCCTGCGATGCTGGTTTTGATAGGGCTAACGATATCATCAACCGTTGCGCGAAGCTATGCCCGGCGCCAGTCTGTGCGTAAAATGGTTTGAGTGTTACATTTTCGCATGTTCAATTATCAAAACAAAGTAATTATGGAAAAAAACGCCCCTATTGAAGAGGCCCGCCGTTATGTAGCCAATGCAGAAATGGTTATCCAGAAGGCAAATTATGACCCCGAAATGAAAAGCTATACCGACAGTAAATACGTCAAGGCGGCTGGCGATTATCTCTGGAAAGGATGCCTGATTGCTCTTGACGCAGTCCTGCATGTGCGTAACGGCAAAGGGCGTCCATCAATAGAGAAATATAAGGAAGCTGCCGGGAAGCGAGACCGCACACTACTGAGGTACATAAACCTCGGCTATGGCACCATGCATCTTGTGATGGGCTATGACGGCAACAAACAAAAGAAAGTCTGTGACGCTGGATTCGAGGCAGCCAATGACATCATTGACCACTGCGCTAAATTATGTCCCGTGCCCATGCGCGTGTAACAACTGTTTTTATTGTATATTTGCAGCCTATTACAAAGAATAAAAACAACATCAATATGACTCCTACCGACAACAAAGGCAAAGTTTTATTATTCAACACGTTATCCAAAAGAAAAGAGCTTCTCACCCCAATCGTTCCCGACCATGTGGGCTTGTATGTGTGCGGTCCTACCGTCTATGGCGAACCCCACCTGGGCCATGCCCGCCCGGCGGTGACCTTCGACCTGGTGTTCCGCTATCTCACGCATATCGGCTACAAAGTGCGCTATGTGCGCAACATCACCGATGTGGGCCACCTGGAGCACGACGCCGACGAAGGCGAGGACAAAATCGCCAAGAAGGCCCGTTTGGAGCAGTTGGAACCGATGGAGGTGGCTCAATACTACATGGATAGTTACCACAAGGCCATGGACGCCCTCAATGTAAAGGGCCCGTCCATCGAGCCGCGCGCCTCCGGACACATCATAGAGCAAATCGAGATGGTGCAGCAAATTCTGGAAAAGGGCTACGCCTACGAGTCGGAAGGCTCCGTCTATTTCGATGTGGAGAAGTTCGACAAGGACTTCGGCTACGGCAAGCTGTCGGGCCGCGTGCTGTCTGAGCTGATGGCCAACACCCGCGAGCTGGACGGCCAGAGCGAGAAGCGCAACCCCGCCGACTTCGCGTTGTGGAAGAAGGCTGCACCGGAGCACATCATGCGCTGGAACTCGCCCTGGAGCCAAGGTTTCCCGGGCTGGCACATCGAGTGTACCGCCATGAGCACCAAGTATTTGGGCGAGCAATTCGACATCCACGGCGGCGGCATGGACCTCCTGTTCCCGCACCACGAGTCGGAGGTGTGCCAGAGCACCGTGGCCAACGGCAAGAGTTCCGTCAAATACTGGATGCACAACAACATGATCACCATCAACGGCCAGAAGATGGGCAAATCGTTGGGCAACTTCATCACGCTCAACGAGTTCTTCACGGGCTCGCATAAGATGCTCACGCAGGCCTACTCGCCCATGACCATCCGTTTCTTCGTGTTGCAGGCCCATTACAGAGGCACTGTCGATTTCAGCAACGAGGCACTGCAGTCGGCTGAAAAAGGCATGGAGAAGCTGTACGCCGCCGAGCGCCATCTGGACAAGCTGAAAGCCGGAGCACAATCCACCGAGAAGATCGATGAATGGGTGGAGCGTTGCTACGAAGCGATGAACGACGACTTCAACAGCCCGAAGGTCATCGCCGAGCTCTTCGAGGCCTCCCGCATCATCAACGCCGTGAAGGACGGCCATGCCACCCTGACCGCCGAGGATATCGAGACGCTGAAGAACACCTTCCGCACCTTCTTCTTCGAGATTCTGGGCATGAAGCCGGAAACCGCCAATGTGGCCGACAAATACAGCGAGGCCATGAACAAGGTGATGGATTTGGTTCTGGCCATCCGTCAGGATGCGAAGGCGAACAAGAATTGGGCCATTTCCGACAAGATCCGCGACGACCTGAAGGCCGCCGGCATTGCCGTGAAGGACACCAAGGACGGTGCCGAATGGTCCATTGAATAATGAATTCCGATAATAAATTTTTGTAGAGACGCAAGGCCTTGCGTCTCTACAATTATAATAAAAATGTCTGCCGGCAAACATTTTCTACCGATCACCAAGAAAGAACTGGATTATCTGGGGTGGGATTATGTGGATGTCATCCTCGTGAGCGGCGACGCGTATGTGGACCATCCCTCATTCGCGGCGGCGGTGATCGGGCGTGTGCTCGAGCGCGAGGGCCTGCGAGTGGCCATCCTGCCGCAACCCAACTGGCAGGATGACCTGCGCGACTTCAAGAAATTGGGCAAGCCGCGGCTGTTTTTCGGGGTCACCTCCGGCAATATGGACTCCATGGTGAACCACTACACGGCTAACAAGCGGCTGCGCAGTGACGACGCGTACACCGCCGGAGGCGTGGCGGGCTTCCGTCCCGACTACGCCACTACGGTTTATTCGCAAATCCTGCGCAAGATATACCCGGATGTGCCCATCGTCATCGGCGGCATTGAGGCCTCCATGCGCCGCCTTTCGCATTACGACTATTGGAGCAACAAGTTGATGCCCACGATTTTGCAAGACAGCCAGGCCGATGTTTTGGTATATGGCATGGGCGAGCGGCCCATTGTGGCGTTGGCGGAGCTGTTTCGCAAACCCGACTGGCGCGGGCACCTGTACGAATGCAGGCAAATTGCCTATTTTGACCATCAAATCGACCAATATACGGAGCAGAATCCCATTTTATTGCATTCGTATCAGGCGGAATTAAAGGACAAGCGCAAATACGGGGAGAATTTCGTGAAATTCGAGACAGAATCCAACAAGCGGGAGCAGCGGATGTTGATACAGCCGTATGGCGACCGCTATTTGGTGGTGCAGCCCCCCTACCCTGTGGCCACGGAGGCCGAGATGGACAGTTTCGCGCTCTTCGACCGGATGATGAACGCGCCGCACCCCAAGTATCTGAAACGGGGCGCTATTCCGGCGTTTGAGATGATCAAGAACTCCGTCACCATCCACCGCGGGTGTTTCGGCGGGTGCAGTTTCTGTGCCATCGCCGCGCACCAGGGCAAGCAGATTGCCTCACGGTCAAACGAGTCCATTCTAGCGGAGGTGCACGATTTGGTGCACAGAGACTATTTCAAGGGGCACATCAGCGATTTGGGCGGCCCGTCGGCCAACATGTTCCGGCTGGGCGGCAAGGATTTGGAGAAGTGCAAGCACTGTCCGCGCCCCTCGTGCCTCACCCCGAAAATATGCCCTAATTTGAGACTCGACCACAAGCCGATCACGGAGTTGTACCGCCAAGTGGATAGTCTGCCGGAGGTGAAGCATGTAACCATTGGCAGCGGCATCCGTTATGAGATGTTGCTGGCCGAGAACCGTGAGATGGACCTAAAGTACGGGTTGAGTGAATATTTGCATCAGATTGTAAACAAGCATGTTTCAGGAAGACTGAAAGTGGCGCCGGAGCACACCGACCCCGAGGTGTTGCGGCTGATGCGCAAGCCGGGATTTGATCAGTTTCTCATCTTCTTGGAGAAGTTCAACCGTGAGAACCAGAAATGTGGCAAGAACCAGCAGCTCATCCCCTACTTCATCTCTTCGCATCCGGGCTGCACCATTGAGAAGATGGCGGGGTTGTGCCAGCTCACGCAGAAACATCATCTTATCACGGACCAGGTGCAGGACTTCACGCCCACGCCTATGACCTTTGCCACGGCCATGTACTATTTGGGGTACAATCCCTACACGGGCGAGAATGTGCACAGCGCGCAATCCGTCCAGGAGCGCCACGACCAGCACATCTTCTTCTTCCCGAGGATTCCGGAGAACCGCAAAAGGATTGCGCAGATTACTTCGGGCCGAAGTCGGCGGGAATCTCGCCATAGAGGAAGGTAAGTCCGTATCTGAAACAATTTTATCACAAGTTATTGACAATCGGCTTTGTCACCACAAACCTTACTGGTATATTCTGTATATTTGCGCACTTGAATGATTAAATGAGTGAAAAGAGCCAAATCGGCGCGACTTCCACTACAAATCGACTGGCCTTTACCTTTATGGGGACTTATATATGGCGGATGAATTTATGAGGGAGAAGGGGGTATAGGATGTAGGGGCAAGAAGCGTTCAACAGTTACATATATGGAATTATTTGATAGTCAGGTTAAGAACGATACAGAATATCAATCTCATAAGATTTTCCCTATATTGGATTCCTTTGTTGAATTCTATAATTGTGTTTATTTGCTTGGTCCTGATTTCATCACGAATGGCGTATTGTCAGGGTTGTTTAATGTAGACAGAGTAGTTTGTGGCTCTTTGGCAGGAACGCTTGATTCTGTGAGAGTTGTTTTAAAAGAAGGGAGAATAAATGATGCCTATGCACTGGTTAGAAAATACCATGATGGAATAATAGCTGTTCTATATATCAACGTGTATATTGCAGAGAACTATAGTATTGAGAATTTTGTGGTGGAAAAAATTCAGCAATGGGTGAACAATAAACAAAAACTACCATCGGCTGAGAAAATGTTGGACAAAATCAGAAAACACGAGCCTTTGCAAGAATTGGAGAAGTTGTTTGATTTTGAGGGGTTATATCACAGAATAAGACGGCTGACAAATGGTAACACGCATTACAACAAGTTGTACTATCTATGGATGAACAATAACATGATATACAATCCCAAAAGAGTGAAAGAACTTGATAATCTATATGCTTGCATACTCCATTTGTTCATTTTTCATTTCTCCTATATGTATATGCTAAATCCTCAGTATATGATGTCATCAGATTATATGGATGCTTTGGATTGTGATTCTGAGCCAGAAGAAGGTTCTCAATATTGGGTGGACAGTTATGTAAAGAAGGTTTTTGAAAAGTACATAATTACAGAGCGACCGGATATTGCTGATTTTATGCGGAATCATACAGAGATGGATTTATGATTATTGATCTTAACAACTATATATATGGAACATAAAAATAATCTGCGGCTTCAATGCAACAGACCATCGAGTAAGATAATTTTGTTTTTTGAAATGAAATAAAAGACATGACAAACGAATAAATTATCAAAAATAGAATACCTAAATGTCAAAAAAAAGACAAGAAACAATAGATACCAAAGCAATCGAAGAGAAAGCTTTAAATCATCTGAAGAATTTCATAGAAGATAGCACGTCTATTTCTCAATTTCTTACAGATAATGATAGAGAGCCGTGTTGGGATGGTCATTTGTATCTGTATTCGGGTGGAATACGCGACAAAAAGCATTTAATGGGTAGAGTTCCTGTTCAGGTTAAAGGAACAGAAGTAGAAAAGTTTGAAACAAAGAACTGGAAATTCAAAATAGAGAAAGAAGACCTAAAAGCGTATCTACACGAACCAACTTTTTTCATTGTTTGCCAGATAAAGAAGGATTCGAAAGAGAAAAAGTTGTTTTACAGAGAAATGATGCCCGAGTTCGTGAAAAAGCTATTAAAGGATATGGGCAAACAGATGTCAAAAATGACATTATTCTATCCTCTTACGGAAGATTTGACTGAGTTTGAGGATCAATTGAAGGTATTTTTTAGTAATAGCAAAAGGATGGTCAGTTTTGCTACCTCTAAGACCTTGTCGTTTGCCGATGCCATGCAAAGGGGTATAAAAAACTTTACATTTATTGCGCCTACCCGGTTTACTGGTATGGAACTTTTGAAGTATCTTAGTACGCACGAAACCTATTTTTATGCAAAAGTGGCTAAAGACCTTGACATTGAAATGCCTTTGTCCGATGGGCCTGCCCGGCTTGCTTTTCAGAGGGATGACAATGGCGATGTGAAAGTTGGCAACAGGGTGTTCTATAAAGGTTATTCTAGCGAAATAGAAAATGGTCATTTCGTCATTTTCATAGCAGATATTATCAAAATAGATATCCCAATGGATGCTGTCGACAAGGTAGGATCCTCAGTTAAAATGACATTCAAAAATCAGTTTCTTAAGGATGCCATTTATGTTGCTGAGTTTGTTGCGGCATTGAATGATGTAGGTGTTCTGACAATTGGGAATATTGATTTATATTTGGTTTTGAACGAAAAAGACTTTGTGGATGATTTGCAACAAAGGCTGGCGTGTTGGAGAGAATTGGACGCTGTTCTCGATAAGCTTCATGTTACCCAACCGTTTGATTTAACTACGATTAAAAAGGATCAGAATCGTCTGATTGATTTGCTTATTGATACCATAGGTAAAGGAAAAACAATAAAACTTCCCAAACAAAAAACAACTATTTTGACGATAGAGATCGGTAACATCACATTGTTGCTCTATTGCGTGGTTGGGAAGGATGATGAATGTGTGTTGGGCGATTTCTTTGACAAAACGGTAAATATTGCATATAAGGCGAACGAAAAAGAAACGGTGAATGTCAGCCCATTCTCATATCTGCAAAATGAGCATTTTTGGGAGAAAATTGATAACATTGACTATGACAGCATAGTTGAAGCGGCTCAGGAAGCAGCAAAGGCTCATGATTATTGTTTTCAAATGTCGAACTATGATGTGCTGGCTATGATTTCGGCTTCTGATGCTACTGAAAAGTGTGATGCTGAGCGCAGCAGGAAACTGTTGGACGAGGCTTTGAAACTTGACGATTGGTTGCTAAACAACGACCCAAGGCCAGATTTCAACCCAGTGCATGTCATCAACAAAATGCAGATTCTTAAACGACAAAGGGAACTGGTTGTCGAGGAGTTACGTCAGTTGGAGCAAATTCTAAAAATGGATAAAATTGAAGTGCCAATAAAAGTGGCAGTCAATCTGTTGTTAGGAAACCAAAAAGAAGTTGATGAACTATTTGCCACTTTGTCAGATGAAGATAAGAATACAATGCAAGCGTTCCCGATTTGGAAATTTTATAAACAAAATTGAAATAGGTTGCCCATTTTTCAGTCCTCAAATAGGACATTACCTTTTTTTGATTGATTCAGTAATTAGTTATATCTTTGCACCCATAAACACCAACTAAAACACAAACCTATCGAATATACCTACTAGAACATAACTAACATATTATAAAAGCGTTTTCGCTCTAACTGTCCACTTAAAGTTCCACAAACAAGCCTGACTGGTGAAGCGGTAAACGCCTGCGAGTAATCGTGGGCTTTACCTATTTGATTGCGGGTCGTGGAACATCCAAGGAGTCATAGGCAAAGTTCCATGATTTTTTATGCCTATAATTAAAAAACACATAATCATATTCGGAGGGCTGCTAATAGCAGACCTTAGACCGGATGTCCGTTAAAAAATATCACTAGTTTCTAAAACCGTAAAATTATGAAAAAATTTATTTGTCTTTGTCTCTTTGCTTCGTTATTCCTATTCAATAATTGTACAAATCACAACACCAAAGCTAATACTAATGAAGAAAAACTAACTGAAAAATGTGCGGTTGATATTATTGGGGTAGAACTATGCGATGATTTTAACAGCTTTGTGACTAACATCGAAAAAAGAATCACTATTGAAACAAAAAGGACTGACACTCTTGGCCAATATTTATATAACAAATATTGGCTTGTAGAACCGGAGCAAAAACCATGTATTGACTACATTGAAGTTTGTGGTATTAATGGTGAAATTGAAAACGTTCGACTTCATTACTTAGGAACCGATAATGAAACACTACGCAATTCCCTCATAAAGAAATATGGCACAAATTTAATAGTAAAGGATTCTGCAAAAGATCCACATTCTGAGTTGAGACTCAATCAATTTTTATATACTATCGGAAAATACTCAATACTTGTTAACACTTATAATTACAATGATTGGGTTATATATACTAATCAAGAACTAGTTGATAGACAAAAACAGCAGGAAAAACAAATAAAAGAAAAAAAATTGGAGGGACTTATATAGTTCCTAAACATTGTTTGTGAGACAAATAAATCGTTAATTGGTATCTCAAAAAACTGACTAATGCTTTCTTGAACCGAACATTACTAATGTAGCCAGATACAAGTAGAAGAACGCCTCTGGATTCGACTTCTTCAACTTGTTGAGTTTTGTGTATTCGCAATCTGTGAACAACCAATCTCTCATACGCTCCAGTTGCCGACTGCTGTATTTCTCAACAGTGATGTCATCCGCTTCAATCAGTGATACAAGGTAATACGCTTTGGCAGCAGACAAGATGGCTTTCCCAATGAAGACATACAAATTTTCGTCAATAAATCAAAATTATTGCCAATAATTTGAATTATATTCAGATGAACGATGCCATCCTGAAGTTCCGTCGCTACGAGGATGCCTCTTTAGCCTACACTGGCGTGAACCGCCACGCCTCCGACACCCGCATCGGCCTGATGGACAGCACGGTGCCGATTGAGGCGTTGGTGAATCGGGAGACTTATCCCCGTAAGTTCAATTTCTCATAGCTTTTATCCAGAGTCTCCATTTCGCGGCGGGAAAAGATCGCGTTTCAAAGCTCTGGTTTCGCGCCGCGAGTGGTTTTTCGGGCGCATCATGGCCCCACACTGCGGCCTTCGGCCTTGTGCGGGGTTACTGAGATGGCATCCCTACCGGGATGCATCCCATAATGGACACAATTAGGTTATCTGCATTAGCCTCGAAGAGGCTGTATCCCAGTAACCCCAGACCAAACGCAGTGCGGTCTGGGGCTGGAGAGCGCGCCCGGCCCCCATCGCACCGCGGAAGCACCTTGCCTCGAAGCTCGGCCTCGGCTCGGTGCGAAAGGGAGTAACTTAATGAGTTGCAATGAGAGATAACAACAAAGTGCCATTATGTACATAAATAAACAAAATTCTTATTTTTGCGACCTAAAATCATCCTGATGAAAAATCAAAGTAAAGCAATTGTACTTGGCCTGTTGCTGGGAGTTGTGGCTTGGGGGCAAGCGTCGGCACAGAGACTGAGTGACCGGTATTTTGGCGTCTCCCAACAGGTTTTCACCGATACCATCAAAATCAAAATGTGGAACGGGGCCATCATCGTCCCGGTGGAAATTGAGGGCGAAACCAAAAACCTCATGTTCGACACCGGTGCCGGAAGCGGATTCTGGATCGGGAAAAAAGAGGCATGGATGAGATCTACAGACGACAGCACTTATACCACCGATGCCCAAAACAGACATAAAATGATGGAGATGGTAGAAATCCCCTCCATCAAGATGGGCAATATTATTATCAAAGGTTATCGGATGGTTGTTGACGATGCACTTAGCAACTTCACCTGTGGCATCATTGACGGCGCTTTCGGTTTCGACCTCGCCGCCAAAGGCATCTCGTTCAAGTTTGACACCAAAGACAGTCTGCTGATCATGACATCCCACAAAGGGTTCTTCGCCAAGGAGGAGAAGGGACACGCCCGAGTGAAATACAAAGATTATGGTATCCGGCCCAAAGTGTGGGCGAAAATACCGTTTGCCCGCCCTAAAATGCTTTTCGACATGGGCGCCATTGGCGGGTGGTTCGGTCTCCCGCAGGAGTTGTTGGACCTGTGGTCTAAAAATGACCCCAAAATCAAACAGCAATTGGATGCTATGACGGTGAATGTGGACACGACCGTCATGACATACGCTGGGCTTTTCGGTGCCTCATACGATACGGTTATCAACGGGGAACTTTGCTTTCCTGAAATTGAAGTGGGCGACATTATCCTCAAAGATGTGTGGGTGAACACTGCCACACACAATAGGGCCATTGGCTCGTCCATTCTGGAACATGTTTCACTGATTATTGACGCGCCGAAGAAAAGTTTCTACTTCCTCCCACATGATGGGAATCCGGAAATCACGGTGAACAACAAGCCCCGGGGGTTGGATCTTGTCGCTGCCGAAGAGGGCGACCCTCTCGGTGCCATGAAAGCAGTCGTGCGTAAAGGCACTGAAGCGTACGCGAAAGGGATTCGCACCGGCGACTACCTGGTCAGCATCAACGGCACGCCCATCACCTGCCAATGCGATTACATGTTGCTGACGCGCCAAGAGAGCGCGAAACGCTATGTATTCCGCACTCCAGAGGGCAAAATCAAAGAGATTGAGTGGTAATTTAATCCTCGCCCAGTGTATTCAATTTTTAAATGGAAACGGCCTCGCGATTGCGGGGCCGTTTCTATTTATCATCTTTGATGAATAAATCCGTTGAAAATAACCAATTGTTGTGATTGTCGATTATTGGGGAAAAGGGATTTTTGTCGCCGTAAATATCAAGTAAAAAAATTAACGAAAACGACTACACTATGGATTTGAAAATTGGTGACATTCAAGAAACTGCATTGATAACGTTGGCCATTCGTGCCAGCGAGACTGATCGCCCCAATGCCAGAATAAAAGACTTCAAGGCAAAAGAAATCATAGACGCATTGGGGGTCGATGTGAGCAAGTACGACCCATTCATGTCACACGAGGGCGTGGTAGCGCGAACAATTATGTACAAGAACGAGTTGGAAAAACATATCAAGCAATACCCCGACGCTTTGTGCATCAATCTGGGTTGCGGCTTCGACGACAAGTTTGTACAGGTCGATAATGGGGAAATCGTATGGTTCGACGTTGATTTGCCAGACATAATGGCTGTTCGTCGCAAAATTTACCAAGACCGTGACCGCTGTGTGATGAAGGAAGGGAGCGCCCTTGAATCGGATTGGACAAAGGATCTGCCCGAACGCTCTACTACGATTGTGGTCATGGAAGGCGTGTTGGAATATTTCACAAAAGAACAGGTGACCACCTGTCTCAACATGTTGTGTAACTCGTTTGACCATGGCTATAT
>Ga0265298_10004863_pt1 | contig 17027 bp, 13 predicted proteins | sample AusTroGonzalo_MG_3_FD_193486 | JGI IMG/M metagenome (GOLD analysis project Ga0265298, IMG submission 193486) | Bovine rumen microbial communities from tropical cattle in Woodstock, Queensland, Australia - Gonzalo_01 | ecosystem: Host-associated > Mammals > Digestive system > Stomach > Rumen ... | reverse complement strand
GCAGAGGAGCTCGTTAAACGTATGGAGAAATCCGGCGCTAAGGCATACCTCGTGAACACCGGTTGGAACGGTACCGGCAAGCGTATCTCGATCCGCGACACCCGTGGTATCATCGACGCTATCCTTGGTGGTGACATCTTGAGCGCTCCGACGAAGAAGATTCCGTTCTTCAACTTCGAGGTTCCGACCGCTCTGCCGGGTGTAGATCCTGCTATCCTCGATCCGCGTGACACCTACGCTGACGCTAAGCAGTGGGAAGAGAAAGCAAAAGACCTCGCTGCCCGCTTCATCAAGAACTTCGACAAATATACGTCGAACGAAGCAGGCAAGGCCCTCGTTGCTGCCGGTCCGCATCTCTAATAAAGGTGAAAGGTTAACGGTTATAGGTTAACGGAATCAGGCATCCTTTCGGGTGCCTGATTTTTATTCTTCCATCTCTTCGTTATCGTTATTTGCCATGAGTGTTTTGGCGAGGCTACGCCGGACAAGGAGCATAAACTGCATCACCAAAGCCGGCAACAACGCATAGAAATTAGGATAAAGCGTCGCATAATGGTCTCCGGACATGCGCATCGCGTAATATATCATTAATATATAATACGCGCCCGCAATGAAAACCGCTAACACACACCATCCCATACGACGCCGGTCGCTGAAGATGCTCAGCAGACATGCTACGCAACTAATAATCAGCGCCCAAGCGCAGTAGTACAATCCTTTGACAGACATGATTGCCGTCACTTCCGCTGCGCCGTTCGCCAAAGCCGTCTGGGTCACGATGAATGTCTTCTGCGTCATGGAGAAACTGCGCACATAGATGATACCCTTATCCTCGTTAAAAGAGAAAACGGGTCGATGCAATAACACCACCGATGTGATGATCGCCAACACCATGTACAACCATCTGCGATACATGGCATTTTTTTCTTTTATATCGATTTGATCCATAATTCGGCGGCAAAAGTACAAAAAAAAATTGATATACGCAAAATATTTCGGCACTTTTGTGCTCTTTTTGCATAAAAAAGCATTTTCTTCTTGCGTATATGAAAAATTTTTCGTACCTTTGCACGCTTTTTGTGCAGCGTGCACGAGCGAACGCACTTGTGCACGCATAAACAATGCATATTAATAACAAAAATTAACAATAAAAACAATTATGCAAAACAAAGGACTTGTTAGAATTTTGGCGGTGTGCCTTGCGTTGGTATGCGCCTTCTACCTGTCGTTCTCGCTGGTGACGAGTCATTACGACAAGAAAGCCAAAGAGTATGCGGCAGGCGATGATGCAAAAGAGTACCTCTATCTGGACTCGATTGCTGCAAAGAAAGTGTGGTTTGGTTACACGCTCAAAGAGTGTCGTGAGAAAGAGATCAACCTCGGTCTGGACCTCAAGGGCGGTATGAACGTGACGATGGAAGTGTCTGTTCCGGACATTCTCGACGCGCTGAGCGGTCACAATGAGACCCCGAATTACAAAGAGGCTTTGGCGCTCGCCAAACAGAAACAAAAATCAAGCGGTGCGGATTTCGTTACACTCTTCATTGAGTCGTACCGCGAAGTAGATCCCGATGGTCAATTGGCATCTATCTTCTCCACTTTTGAACTCAAAGACAAAGTAACCCTCACTTCTACCAATGCAGAGGTAGAGAAAGTCATCCGTGAGGAGGTTGATGGTGCTATCCAGAACTCGTTCAACGTGCTCCGTACGCGTATCGACCGTTTCGGTGTTGTTCAGCCGAACATCCAAAAACTGGCTCAACCGGGCCGTATCTTGATCGAGTTGCCGGGTATCAAAGAGCCTGAACGTGTACGTAAACTGCTCCAAGGTTCTGCGAATCTTGAGTTCTGGGAGACCTATGAGGCTTCCGAACTCCTTCCGATGCTCGCGCAGATCAACCGTGAGTTCGCTGCTACATCTTCCGAAGCAGAAGAGGCTCCGAAAGAGGAGGTAAAAGCAGAAGAGGCAAAAGCTGAGGCTCCGAAAGCAGAGGGCGATGAGCTCGCTGACCTCGTGGACAACCTCGGTGCAGACAGCGCTGCCGTAGAGGCAGACCAGGCTGCTCAGCTCGCTGAGTACAAGAAGAGCAACCCGCTGTTCGCTATCCTTAACCCGTCTGTTAACGCAGCCGGCCAGGCATTCCGCGGCCCGGTGGTTGGTACCGTACACTATACCGACACCGCAAAAGTAAACGCAATGCTCAACTCGCAGATCGCGAAAGCCGTTCTGCCGCGTGACGCACGTTTCTTCTGGACCGTTAAGGCCATCGACGAGGCAAATGCATACTACCAGCTCGTAGCCCTCAAGGCACAGCGTGACGGTCGTGCTTCTCTCGAAGGCGACGTGATCACCGACGCACGTGCGGACTTCTCGCAGATCAGTGCCTATGCAAACGTGTCTATGTCCATGAACGCTGAGGGTGCGAAAGCATGGCAGCGTATCACCAAAGATAATATCGGCAAATCGGTAGCGATCGTTCTCGACGGCTACGTATATTCGTTCCCGACTGTACAGAATGAGATCGCAGGAGGTAACAGCCAGATCACCGGTAACTTCACCGTAGAAGAGGCAAAAGACTTGGCTAACACCCTTAAGTCCGGTAAGATGCCGGCTCCCGCTCGTATCATCGAGGAGAGTGTAGTTGGTCCTTCGCTGGGTCGTGAGGCTATCCAATCCGGTCTGTGGTCCTTCGCGCTCGGTTTCATCCTCATCCTCATCTACATGGTCTTCTACTATGGTTGGATCCCGGGTCTGATCGCCGACGCAGCGTTGGTATGCAACGTATTCCTGTTGGTAGGTATCCTCTCTTCGTTCAGCGCCGTGCTGACTCTGCCGGGTATCGCAGGTATCGTCCTCACTATGGGTATGGCGGTCGATGCAAACGTGCTGATCTATGAGCGTATCCGTGAGGAGCTCCGCGCCGGAAAGGGTATGCGCAAAGCGATCACCGACGGTTTCAAGGGTGCTATCACCGCGATCGTGGATGCGAACGTGACTTCGTTCCTGACGGGTGCCATCCTCGCTATCTTCGGTACCGGTCCGATCAAGGGCTTCGCGGTTACCTACATGATCGGTATCATCTCGTCCTTCTTGACCGCTGTGTTCATCACTCGTCTGTTGCTCGAGGACTATGCAAAGAACGAGAATGCAAAAGAGTTGAGCTTCACCACGCGTCTGATGAAGAACTGGTTGCAGAATATCCACTTCGATTTCGTCAACGCACGCAAGATCGCTTACTGCATCTCGGGTGTGCTGATTATCTTCGCTATCCTCGGTTTGGATCCGCATATCTTCGGTAAACTGAACCTGGGTATCGACTTCTCCGGTGGACGTAACTATGTCGTTCGTTTTGACAACAACATCAATACGCAAGATGTACGCGAGAGCCTGGACAACGTCTTCAAGGCTACGCTCGAAGAGGGCGAGACCTTCGGCCTGAATGTCATTACCTTCGGTAACGACGCTAACCAGGTTCGTATCTCGACCAACTATCGTATCCATGAGGACAACGCTGAGGCTGACGAGGCGATTGAGGCATTGCTCTTCGAGGGCTGCAAGCCGTTCTTGAGCGAGGGCATCACCTTCGATGACTTCCGTTCGACCGATTCGAATGCAGAGGTAGGTATTATGTCGAGCCAGAAAGTGGGACCGGCTATCGCTGACGATATCAAGACAAGCGCAGTATGGGCTATCTTTGCTGCTCTTATCGTGATCTTCCTCTATATCCTGCTCCGCTTCCGTAACTTTGCTTACTCGGTCGGCGCACTCGCAGCCTTGGCACACGATACCGTGATCATTCTCGGTCTCTATGCTATCCTGTGGAAGATTATGCCTTTCTCCATGGAGATCGACCAAGCGTTCATTGCGGCTATCCTGACCGTTATCGGTTACTCTATCAACGATACCGTGGTCATCTTCGACCGCGTTCGTGAGTACAACGGACTCTATCCGAAGCGTGACCGCAAGATCAATATCAACGACGCATTGAACAACACGCTCAGCCGTACGTTCTCGACCTCTATGTCTACGTTCGTGGTATTGCTCGCGATCTTTATCTTCGGCGGCGAGACCATCCAGGGCTTCGTATTCGCTCTCTTGATGGGTGTTATCGTCGGTACTTATTCGTCTCTGTTCATCGCTTCGCCGATCGCTTACGACATCCAGTTGGCGCAGGCTAAGCGCGCAGAGAAGAAAGCGGAAGCTAAGAAATAATGGCAAAACGGAAAGAAGCCATATGTTGTTTCTGCGGTCGTGTGATGCCGGACATGTTCTCCGGTCTGGACGACGATGCGTTGATTTGCAGCGAGTGTATTGAGGAAGGTCATCGAATCATTTCTTCTCGCCCCAAATCCCGCTCGCTCAACAGCGACGCCCTCTCGGTGGATACGCTGCCCACACCGCAGAAAATAAAAGACTTTCTTGATCAATACGTCATCGGCCAAGAGGAAGCAAAACGCTTCCTCTCGGTCGCTGTCTATAACCATTACAAGCGGGTCCTTCAGGAAAAGGACAACGATGAGGTAGAGATAGAGAAATCCAATATCCTGCTGGTTGGTTCGACCGGAACCGGTAAGACCTTGCTGGCTCGTACAATCGCCAAAATGCTCAAAGTGCCCTTTGCGATAGGGGACGCTACTTCCCTTACCCAAGCAGGGTATGTAGGTGAAGATGTGGAATCGCTGCTGGTACGTCTGCTGCAAGATGCCAGCTATGATGTCACTAAGGCGCAGAGAGGTATCGTCTTCATCGATGAAATCGATAAGATCGCGCGCAAAAGCGAGAATATGTCGATCACCCGTGACGTGAGCGGTGAAGGCGTGCAGCAGAGTCTGCTCAAGATGCTGGAGGGCTCCGTGGTCAACGTGCCGCCTCAAGGAGGAAGAAAGCATCCCGATCAGGAGATGATTCATATGGATACGAAAAATATCCTCTTCATCTGCGGCGGTGCCTTCGATGGTATCGAGCGTAAGATCGCCCAACGCATGCATACGCAGGTCATCGGTTTCTCTGCACAACAGGAAACGGAGCATATTGACCGGGAGAACATACTCCAGTACATCGCTCCGCAGGACCTCAAATCGTACGGTCTGATTCCGGAAATCATCGGACGTCTTCCGGTTTTGACATACATGCATCCGCTGGATCGCCAGGCATTGCGTAACATCCTCACGGAGCCGAAGAATGCCCTCACCAAGCAGTACCAGAAACTGATGGCGATGGACAATGTCAAGCTGCTGTTTGATGAAAACGCACTCGATTACATTGTCGATAAAGCACTGGAGTACAAACTCGGTGCACGCGGACTGCGGGGATTGATGGAAACGGTCATGGCCGACTTGATGTTCGAACTGCCGAACCGCAAGAACATGGGAACACAGCAAGTGTTCACCGTCACAAAAGATTTCGCAAGACAAAAACTGGAAAAAGCCGACTACGTACGACTCAAAAACGCAGTCTGATCTTAGAATCCGCTATAGACCATCTCTAACTTTAATCCGTTCTTCGCAGAGCGGATTTTTGTTGCGGATAAGGTCTGCTGCTGACGCACGGATGTAACAGAAACGCTGGATGAGGTCGATGAGGTACTTACCGTTACCGGCACAAGCAGCATATTCAGAATCGAATCATTCGTCTCTTGGCGCAATTGGTTCGTCAGGAACTCCGACAAATCATAGCTATAGTAATAAATAGCATCTCCGATCGAGTCCACACCTTGTGTCAGCGTTCCTAATAGCGCGCAGGTGTCTGTCGGCAACTCGCGATTACTGAAGAAACGGTTCATACTGCTCTCCTTGATCAGTAGCATGTAATTGGCCGGTTTCAACCAATCATTACGCGTTATGTCGCTCGTCGAACCCGTAAACACGTTCTCTACCGATACGCGTACCTCTGCCTTGTTCACATACGGACGCTTGACAGTATCCGGTTCTCCCGAACTCACATCAACCATATCCGCATAGATAGAATTCGTGATCTGAGCGATCGGGAATTGCATACGCGTGTACACGCCTGCGGGCGCGATAATATAATTATAGGTGTCGGAGTCACGCTGCAGGTTCTCAACCCATTCTTTCTTGTCCTTATAAACTAAATTATTCACCGTGCGGACTTCCGAGTTGGCGTAGAACGCTTTCATATCATGTACCACGGTGTCTCGACCGGCTTTGTTATAGCCGAAACGGTAATAAACACCTAACGCAATATCCGTTATATTGAGGATGGCGGATGAACCGAAGGAAGTCTCGATCAACAAGCCCTTAAACTGATCATTGAATTTCTCCTGACTCTCAAACTTCTGAATCTGCGCAAAATACTGCATGAAATCATCGTTCACGCGCATGCGAATCATTGGCATATACTCGCCTGCACTATTACGGATAGAATCCCGTTTCTCAGACGCAATGACAATGCGGTGATTGGTCAGTACGCTTTTCGTGCGCGAGCAATAATCGTCCACATTCAAATCCGTAGAATACGTACCGGAATAAGCAAAAGTTTTTTTGTCCATCATATACGCGTTCACGGCGATAGGCGAGTTAGCATCGCCTTCCCAACTGGCGTAGTACATGAATAGGCATATCGAATCAATTGAATCTACATGAAAATCAGCCGGATACGTATATCCTTCCGGACAAGCCAATTGCGTCAGAATAGATGCTCTCAGCAGGCCGTAGTCGGTCTCTATCTCGCCTAACAGGAACGAATCAGCTTGGGAAATAATCGCCTCACAACTGTCCACAGCGGAGCGGAGATCAAACGTGTCTGTCCATACCAGAATCGCATCATCTTCGTCCAATACCGACTCTCCCGTATTGGCTACATCATTCTTGCATGCAGCGAACACACACGCTATCGCTGCCAAAATTCCTATGAACGCGTGACGCTTACTCATTCTCCGAAGCAGGCAATAAGGACGTTAAGAATTGATACTGACGTCCACATTCGGCAACAACATCCTCCTGCGGGGCATAGTTCAGTATCGGTTTACCTTTCGTCTCCGCGTAATTGGCTACACGCTGGTTTACCTTCGGCGTCGCATAGATGATCGCATCCGAGAAATCAACCGCCAGACGCATCAGTTCCTCATAGCCGATAGGGAAGCCCGCAATGTTGCGAACATCCGTGTTCGTGATACCGTCAATACGCAGCTTATCGGTGAACTTCGTCGAGAACGGTTTCTTATACTCATTCTCATCCAGCATCAGTACAATCTTCGAATTGGCAAAGAACGGCTCGTCGTTAAACGCACGTTTCAGATACAGCGGAGCTAACGCACTCATCCAACCCGAACACAAGATGATATCCGGCGTCCAACGCAATTTCTTCACTGTCTCTATCACACCGCGCGCGTAGAAAATAACGCGGTCGTCATTGTCCGCATACTCCTCACCGTTCTCATCGCGAACACCCCTGCGGCGATGGAATAAATCATCGTTATCAATGAAATAAATCTGAATACGCGCAGACTGAATAGAAGCTACTTTGATCAGCAGCGGATGGTCGGACTCTTCAATGATCAAGTTCATACCCGAAAGACGGATAACTTCGTGCAATTGGTTGCGACGCTCGTTGATCTCGCCAAACTTAGGCATAAAAGTACGGGTCTCAAAACTATGAGACTGAAAGTACTCCGGTAACTGACGATTAAGCAACCGGATAGGCGTCTCTTCTGCCAAATAAGGACTTATCTCTTGAGAGATAAAGAGGATTCGTTTGGGCTCTTTCATAGGCGTGTACACATTTTCGCAATGCAAAGGTACGAAAAAAAATTGATATAACGAAAAAAAAACGAAAAAAAGTGACGAAAAATTTTATTTTTCGAGTATTTTTCACTATCTTTGCACGTTTTTTGAAAAAATAACACCAAAATATATGCAAATCATCACTACAAAAAGCGAATTGCAAGCTGCCGTTCAGGCTTGCAAAAAAGCGAACAAAACAATTGGATTGGTTCCTACCATGGGAGCTCTGCATCAAGGTCACGCATCTCTCGTTCAACGTGCCGTTCAGCAGAACGATGTATGCGTCGTGTCGGTCTTTGTCAATCCCACCCAGTTTAACAACAAAGAGGATCTCGCCAAATACCCCCGGAACATAGAGCGGGATGCAGAATTACTCAGTTCCATCGGAGCCCATTATGTGTTTGCCCCTACTCCCGAAGAGATGTACTCCGCCGAGGAGATGAATAATACTTTCCAGTTCGATTTTGCAGGCTTGGACCAAGTCATGGAAGGCAAGATGCGTCCCGGACATTTTAATGGCGTCGTACAAGTTGTCAGCCGTCTATTCTATCTCGTTCAACCCGATAAAGCGTATTTCGGAGAGAAAGATTTTCAGCAGCTGGCTATCATTCATCATATGGTAGAGCGCAGTTCGATGGCAGGAACCTTCGGAAACCTCCAAATCATCGATTGTCCTATCGTGCGCGAGGAATCCGGTTTGGCGCTGTCCAGCCGCAACGAACGCCTTTCTTCTGAAGAGAAACAGACTGCACTCGCTATCTCCAAGACCCTTTTTGACTCGTTGAAATGGGCCAAATCTGCATCGGTAGCCGAAGTTCAGCAGCGTGTCATAGATACCATCAATGCCGTGCCCGGTTTGGAGGTAGAGTACTACGAGATAGTAGATCAAACAACCCTGCTACCTACCGATACCTTTGAGCATGCTATAGGTTGCGTCACCGTTTACTGCGGTCCAGTTCGACTGATTGACAACATCAAATATTAAATCTAAATTCTGAAATCTCAAATGACGTTAGTCATTGACGCATATGTGCCGTTTATCGTAGAGGCCGTGCAAAACGAATGGCCTGATGTCGATATTTGTTCGTTGAAACCGGAACAAATCGATGCTGATGCCGTTCAGGATGCAGATGCCCTCATTGTACGTACGCGCACGAAAGTGGACGAACAGTTATTGGCCGGTTCCAAAGTACGATTGGTCTGTACCGCGACCATCGGTTTTGACCATATCGACACCGCCTACTGCGATTCTCACAACATCAGCTGGATCTCCTGTCCCGGCTGTAACGCGCAAGCCGTTTGCGACTATATTGAAGAAGCGATAAATACAATCACCAATCACCCATACCTTCAGATCGTGCCGACAGGCAAAGAATCACCAATTACCAATACGCCGACACTCGGCGTGGTCGGTGTAGGGCATGTGGGAAGCCGAGTGGCTAAGATGGCTGAGCGTCGCGGAATGAAAGTCCTGCTCAATGATCCACCCAAAGGAATAGGCGTTTCACTCGATGCAATCGCACAAAACTGCGATATCATCACTTTCCATGTACCGCTTGATATGAGCACTTACCACCTTTGCGATGAAGCCTTTTTGGCAAAATGCAAACCCGGTGCATTGATCATCAACGCAGCGCGAGGCGGAGTGGTGGACGAGCAGGCTCTTCTGCGAAGCGGACACCCCTATATCCTCGACACCTGGGAGAACGAACCCGATATCAACCCCGATGTACTGCAAAAAGCCCTCTTGGCTTCTATGCATATTGCCGGTTATTCCGTCGAAGGCAAACGCAATGCCTCGCAGAGATGTCTCGATGAAATCGCCCAAACATTTGGCTTACCTCCCATCGACATAGCACAATACCGATATAACGGGATAACGGGAACCCGAAAAAATAGCAGCGAACCTTGGCTCGCTGCTATTACCCGACAATTAAAAGAATCCCCTACTGCTTTTGAGGCGCTGCGCAAAGCGTATCCACTACGCGAAGGATAGGTTCGATGGAAGGCGCCTCACCTACCGCTTCAATCATCCACTCTTTTGGGGTCAGTCGACCTAGCTTATAGATTCGTGCGTATTCATCGGCAAAATCCGCTTGGTTCTTGCACTTTGCCAGATGCTCTTCCAACTGATACTGTACGATATGCCCTAACGGATAATTAGGCAAATACATCGGGGCATTGACCATATGGCTATATACGCCCAACAGGATACAGTCATGTTCGCCCAGAACCGATTCGTAATAACTGTTCCATACTTCTTTCGCGATCATCATCGTTGCTTCGCATAACGCTTTCGGACTCGCTTTCGGATGGTCATAGATCCAGCGCCACATCGCCATATCTACCAAGCTCACACCCATAATCTCATACATCGACCAGAATTGGTCGAAGACTTCGTCTCTGACTTCTGACTTCTGACTACTGAATTCTGCCTGTGGCAACAATTGCAAATCGCGCTGTTGCCATAAAAAGGCAGATGCTTCGGTATAAGCCGTATTAGGTACTCCGGAGAGCATGTAGTAGTCAATGAAATACATATCCAGTACTTGCTCCACGCAATGACCAAACTCGTGTACGGCTATGTTGTACCCTTTGTAATCCATGCCGTTAGCAGGGATACGAGTACGCAGACGCGCATCTTCTTTGCGGCCCAGACAAGGCCAAGCGTGACCCGAACCGCGTGCAGGTTCAACAACGATATGGTGGGCGATGCGGCGGGCATCTTCCGAATAGAAGCCCATCTTGGTCAGCAGCCGAGGCATGTCAGCTGCGAACGCATTCGCATCCGGATAGAGGCTTCTCGTTTGTGCACTTAACGCATCTTCATCCAGCGATGCACGTGCTTTGAATCCGTCGTACCAGATGTCGTACGGACGCAACTCCCTGCCCAAACGCTCGCGGATAATCGCCGCTACTTGTGCTACTTGCGGTGAACCAACCAGCGCACGGAAGAGACTGTCCAGTTCCTCGGCAGGCATCTCCACACCGCCTTCGAAATTGCGAATAATCCCCGTTTTCATCGAGGGACAATACAGGTCTTCCTCAAATAGCGCATGCGCGATATCCAGTATCTTCTCATACCGCGTATAAGGCTCACTCTCTGAATTCTGAATTCTGACTTCTGAAGGCTTCCATACATATTCCGGATTATTGATCGCCTCTTGCGGAATAGACTGATTGACGATGCGTTGCATCACCTGATAAATCATCTCCTGCTTCTCCTGTCCGCCTTCTGCGCCGTAGAGCGCTTTGAGTTCGTCGCGCAAGTTCCAGTGACTAAGCAGCACTTTGTCTTCGGGCCATAGTTGCCGTCCGTCCTCCGTACGAAGGTTACCCATGTAGATGTTATAGTCGGCGATGTAGTTCTCCGCATTAGCCAACACTTGCGCCATACGTGCGTTCACTTCGGCAGGCACGCGAGTCGTGAAGATGTCTCCCATGCGCGCCATGGCCCATTCGAGGCGACTCCAGTTCTTGCCCAGCGTGTTCTTTTCCTCCAGACTATAGTGTGGGAAGTTCATAATGGTGATGAAAGCCAGCTTATTGGCAAACATGTCGTCCGAGAAATGCGCTAACGGACTGTAACCCGACATGATCCAATCGGGTGCTTGCGGCTCGGAAGCATTCGTCAACTGGGTCGGTTTGAGCAAATCAACGGTCAGCATGTCCGCCGATTGATACACATTCTCAAAAATACGGCTCAGCGACTTAAACAGTGCAACTCGCTCGCTGTCTGTCTGGCAATAATAGTCACTGACCAGTTGATCAAACTCCGCTTGAGTGCCATCTTGTGCTGTCCATAATGCACGTGCTTGTTCTACGCCGTGAGGTGCGTTTCCTTCCGATTCCATCGGACTTTTTGCTGTACAGGAGGCTAACATAACAAAGCCTAAAATAAGGTATTTAACTTTCATAACTGTATTTTTTTACGGTGCAAAAGTACAAAATTATTTTGATATATGCAAATTTTTTTGTACCTTTGCAGCCGTTTTTGATAAGATTACTACGTATTGAATTCAGAATATCGATAAAAAATGGCAAATTTTCAGAAATTGACTCCTCGCAGTGAGGACTATTCCAAATGGTACAACGAGTTGGTGGTAAAGGCTGACTTGGCAGAACAAAGTGCCGTACGCGGATGTATGGTGATCAAACCTTATGGCTATGCCATATGGGAAACGATTCAAGCGGAACTCGACCGCCGATTCAAAGAGCAAGGTGTTAAAAACGCCTATTTCCCGCTACTTATCCCCAAATCGTTCTTGAGCCGAGAAGCGGAGCATGTCGAAGGCTTCGCCAAAGAGTGCGCCGTAGTAACCCATCACCGTCTGATGAACGACCCGAACGGCAAAGGCGTCGTTGTTGACCCGCAGGCCAAACTGGAGGAAGAACTCATCATTCGTCCGACCTCCGAGACTATCATCTGGTCCACCTACAAAAACTGGATCTCGTCCTACCGTGACCTGCCGATTCTCTGTAACCAGTGGTGTAATGTGATGCGCTGGGAAATGCGTACGCGCCTCTTCTTGCGCACGGCTGAGTTTCTCTGGCAGGAAGGACACACGGCGCATGCTACCAAAGAGGAAGCCGAAGATTATGCACGTCAGATGCTGGATGTCTATGCCGATTTCGCAGAGAATGTGATGGCTATTCCGGTGGTCAAAGGTGTCAAGAGCCCGAACGAGCGTTTCGCGGGGGCCCTCAATACTTACTGCATCGAAGCGATGATGCAGGACGGTAAGGCACTGCAGGCCGGTACCAGCCACTTCCTGGGTCAAAACTTCGCGAAGTCGTTTGATGTACAGTTCCTCAGCAAAGAGAACAAATACGAATATGTATGGGCGACCAGCTGGGGTGTTTCGACTCGACTCATGGGTGCGCTTATCATGACGCACTCGGACGATAGCGGACTCGTGCTGCCGCCGCATCTGGCTCCGATTCAAGTAGTTATCGTCCCGATCTTCAAGAAAGAGGAAGACTTGGCAAAACTGCTCGACAAGATCAACCCGATCGCCGATCAGCTCAAAGCACTCGGCATCCGCGTCAAAGTGGATACCGACGAGAAATATACCCCGGGATACAAGTTCGCTGACTATGAGCTCAAAGGCGTACCGGTTCGTCTGGCTATGGGCGGTCGTGATTTGGAGAACAACACCATCGAGATCGCACGCCGTGATACGCAGACCAAAGAGACGATTTCTCTCGATGGAATCGTAACAATTGTGCAAAACCTGTTGGAGGAGATCCAAGCTAATCTGCTCAAGAAAGCGCTTGATTTCCGTATCGCCAATACACGTGAGGTGAACACCTATGACGAGTTCAAAGAGGAACTGAAGAAAGGCGGTTTCCTGCTCGCTCACTGGGATGGCACTGCAGAAACGGAACAGCGCATCAAGGATGAGACCAAAGCAACCATCCGTTGCATCCCTCTGTCCGATCTGCCCGGCCATCACAACGAACCCGGTAAGTGCATCCTAACCGGCAAACCCTCCGCCGGTCGTGTCGTCTTTGCGTTGAATTATTAAACGGCTTCTAAACATATCGGTCTTATTATTGGCGCTAAGTACCAACGCGTTTGCGGCGGACTTTCAGAAAATAGCCATGCTCCCAAAGGAGACCCGCAAAGCGCTGGACTCCTGCATGCTGAAAATCCAAGGCGATGACACGCTGTATATGGCGTGGCTGCACGAGGTTTGGGTCTATCCCCCGATGCGGTTTAAGAACAAGAAGCAGGAGAAGTTCTACTGGAAAACGGTTCGGGACGTCAAGAAATGTCTACCTTATGCGAAGATGATCACCGAAGACATGGCCTATGCGGATGCCGAACTGGCTAAACTGCCCAATGATCGCGAACGACGCAAATGGTTCCGCAAATACGAACGCCAGCTCTTCCATAAATACGAAAAAGACTTCCGCGGCATGTACGCCAGCCAAGGACGCATGCTGATGCTTCTCATGGACCGCGAAACGGACAAAACAAGTTACGAACTGATCAAACAATACAAAGGCAAAGCAGCCGCTAATTTCTGGCAGCTGATTGCCAAACTGTTCAAGAACGACCTCAAGGAAGAATACGATGCTTCGGACAAAGACCGTATCACCGAGCGCGTGATCAATCTGGTTGAAGCAGGTCAGTTATAGCAAAAAAAGAGAGACCGCCCGAAACGGCGGTCTCTTTCTGTATTCAGCAAGTCATTATCTTCTTCTTCGTCTGTTGCTACTGCTAGAATTCTGTGCCGGAGCCGGATTTTTCGGTTTTTCCTCTACTACTCTCGGTTGCGGTTTTTCCTCTACTACCTTCGGTTTCGGTTGGTCTGCTTTTTTGGCAGGCGTAGGAGCCGGAGCTACTTCCGGAGCTTTGCCGTCGAAGATATTGATTACCTCGGAATGCGACTGCGGGTTCATCAAACCGATGATACTCGGGTCACGCAGAATGAGATACTTCTCCAGATCCTCTTTCTTGATGTCCTTGAGCAGGTTGATATCTTCATATATCGTACGCGGGTTCTGATAGAATCCTGCGAAGCCGGTCAGATATACTTTGTAGCGGAAACCGCGTTTCTCTACTTTGAAAACCGGATCAACGATCACGTCGCATTTATTAGCTGTTACGGCCAAGTACTTAGCCTCATCGCGAGCCTCGGCAAGCGTTTTGCAGCGTGCGGACTCCGTTACGATACGTTTCGAGAAATCGGGAGTAACATCCACGATCATTGCCGACTCTTGGATATTTACGCGATCAACCATCGTGCTACGCGATGTATAGGAATAAGAAGAGCAGCTGCTCAGTGCATATACTGCTACAAACAATATTGCAAATACTTTAATCTGTTTCATAACTTTGAAGTGTTAATGGTTCGACAAATGATTAGATCTCGTTTTTCTTTTTCAAAAAACCGAACAAGCCCTTTTTCTCTTTTGGGGCCTTTTTAGCTTTGGGCAGATTCACTACCGAAGCTGGAGCTGCTTTGACAGCACTCTTTTCGTTGCAATGAATATAATATACATTGCCACCACCCTTGCTGTTACGATAGTAGAATTTGTAGAAATCCGGATTGGTAAGAAGCAGATACTTCTCGATATCCTCTTGCTTGTACTGCTTTTCGATCACTTGGTCCAAACCGTCTTTACCTACCTCATAGTAGCCGGCAAAACCGTTCACGGTCGCACGATATTTCTTGCCGTGCTTCTCGATTTGGAAGATCGGATCTACCAAAACATCGATACCGTTGTTCATAATACACTGATAAATAGCCTGCTGTTTTGCTTGACTTGCCATCTTCAGCAGATTCGAAGTAGCGGTGACTTTCTTCTTGTAATCAATTCGAAGGTCAGCAACCGCTTCACTCGAACTAACCGTCCGTTTGTCAACCGTGGTACTACGAGACGTGTACGAGTACTCGGAACAACCTACTTGTACCAAAGCTACCGCTCCTAATACAAGCGCAATGAGAAGATTTTTCTTTTGCATAATACGTTAGATTTGAAGTTAATAAATAATTGTTTATCAGTCCTACTTATTAGGATTTATCGGATATACATAATGGTTACGTCTTTGAGCATCGCGAGCGTATTGATACCGGCGAATACCCCAAGCACATTCGTCGTGAACGCACACGGTTCGTTACAGATCTGCGCACCGTTGACCAACACTTGCACGTTTTCGTCCTTCTTGACCAGTTCAATCTGTACCGGTTTGAGACGCCCCATGCCCATCTTGGCATTGCTCACGACAGCCATCTTGCCGCCTACGTTATAGGAACAAGAACCGGTATTGACCGTCACCGTATTGCTGCCCGCAAACTTGATACCGACCGAAGACATCATCTCTGCTTTGTCAATGATGAAATTGAAAAGAATCCGGAAGTTCTTCGTCACATCAACCGGCAAGTTGACACTGGACTGTGTCGTGCCTGTGCGCGCGTAATTAGTAAGGCGTAGTTCACCGTTTGCCACCTGCACGCTGCGGCTGTCTTTCGAGAAAATAGACCATCCCCATTCGTCACCGCTTTCGAAGTCCTCAATAAGCGGTTTCGAGTCAACGTATTCTTTTCCAAGCAATTCACTGATCAACTCCTGGCAAACATCGTACAGATCTGCCATCTTGCCTCCTACTACTTCTCCGAACTGCGACGCAGGGCTTTGTATCTCGCCTGTGGTCACATCCACCAGATAGGCCTCCAGATAATACTCTGTATCGGATTTATTGAGAGTCGATACGCATAGATAATCTGCACCGCTCATCTCTCCGAGTCGGTGGATATCTTTCTTCTGTACATATCCGGTACGCTGGAAATCCAACTCCTCCACTACGCGATCAATGTCAGCACGCGAGATAGCGTCGTATGTCCCGGCATTGACAATCGCCTTGCGCAATTCGCCACGCAGAATGGCTTTCTCCATATTGCTCACTTCGCTTCCCTCACCCGCGAGAGGCTCCAGAATAACCACTTTTTGCTTGGCTCCGCATAGAAGCGAAAGAGGAAGAAGTATGAATAGTACAAGCTTTCTCATTAGCGAATATCTAAAATCGGGGCAAAGATAGTCATTTTTTTTCATATACACAAGAAAAAAATGCAATTTTTTCATGGTTTGCCCTAAAAAGTGGTATTTGGGGCATTTTTCAGTCCGTCATATGCAGTTTTTTCCGCGAAGTCCATAGAACGATGACCGCGGTGATAGCGGACATCGTGTCACTGATGGGGATAGACCACCAAACGCCGTCAAGCGGTTCTGCAAATAGCATAGGAAGCCACAAGGCTAACGGAATCAGATAAATCACTTGCCGGGTCAGACTGAGGAAGATCGCTTTACCGGCTTTTCCGATAGAGGTAAAGAGGTTTCCGGTCACCATCTGGAATCCGATAATGAGCATGGTGGAGCAGATGATACGCATCGGTTTGATGGTCTGGGCAATCAGGATCGGGTCGTGGGTAAACATCTTCGTCACCATCTCCGGGAAACACTCACCGAGGATAAAGACAATCGCCATAACTCCCGTAGCGTACGCGCAAGTGAGATAGAACGAATGGAGGACACGGTCGAATTTTTTAGCGCCGTAGTTATAGCCGGCTATAGGCTGCATTCCCTGATTGAGGCCCATCACCATCATCGCAAACACAAACGTCAGACGGTTAATCACCCCATACGAAGCGATAGCCATATCGCCGCCGAAGGTCTTCAACTGGTTATTGATGATGATGACCACAAAACAATGCGCGATGTTATATAGAAATGGCGACATGCCAATCGCTAAAGCGCGCCCCGTAATGTGTTTGTTT
>Ga0265298_10004862_pt1 | contig 17031 bp, 10 predicted proteins | sample AusTroGonzalo_MG_3_FD_193486 | JGI IMG/M metagenome (GOLD analysis project Ga0265298, IMG submission 193486) | Bovine rumen microbial communities from tropical cattle in Woodstock, Queensland, Australia - Gonzalo_01 | ecosystem: Host-associated > Mammals > Digestive system > Stomach > Rumen ... | reverse complement strand
AACCCCACGACGGTCATCTCCACCCATCGCTCATTGACTGTGGTGCCGACCGAACCCGACTCCTTCATGCTGGTGGCGTATAATGCCAGAGGATGTGTGGACACGGCATATTACACCCTTCAGACGAATGAACATCCGACATTGAGTATAGCGGTCTCAGACACAGCGGTTTGCTATGGATTCCCTGTGCAGCTGACCGCCCTTTCCAACGCTTCGCATTATTCTTGGAGCAGCACCCTTTCTCCAACGGAAGGGGATGGCACGAACACGCTGGTGACGACCCCTTCGTCCACGGTTACCTATCGGGTCACGGCCAGTGATGGGGGCACGGGGTGTTATACGGTGGATTCCGCCAGAATTGTCGTGCATCCGTCTCCGATAGCGGCCTCTGATGCACCGGCGGCGGCATGTCTGGGCGACACTCTCCAGATTTCTTTGTTTGGCGCTACGGATTATCATTGGTACGAAGGGAATTTGGACTCTCCCTTCTTCACAGGAAATCAAATGCAGCTCGTTACAACTCAGGCGAACGAAACTTTCTATCAGGTGATTGCCACCGATGGCCTGGGGTGTAAGGATACCCTTCCCATCACGATTATGGTGCATCCGCTTCCGGAAATTGCAGTTCAAGTCTCGTCACCGGGCTATTTGTGCCATGATGGCAGCCAGTTTTTGGGCGTGGTGGCGCAAAGCAATGTCCAAGGTACTGAATACCAATGGAGTTCATCTCCTACGGATGCCTCTATGACTACGAGTCTGAATGTGGCGTTTGTCTCTCCAGACACTACCACGGAATACTTCATAGACGCATATTACACGGCCGATGGAGTGGTATGCCATACTTATGATACGGCCCGCGTGGTGGTCTATGAAGTTCCGAATGTGATTGCTTCTGTCTATCCGCAAGTGCCCTGTCAGGATATGGAGGCTGTGATGACGGCCACGGGTGCCAGTCAATACATTTGGTTCGCGGACGACCAGTTGGTGGGCGTTGGCAATACCTACACGGTGGTGCCAACGATGGGTACCCGCTATGTGGTGGTCGGCACGGACTCGAATCATTGTGTCAACCGCGATACCTTGATGGTCAATACCGTCCATGTTCCACCGGTGGAGACCATTATTGGCGAGACCGCCGTCTGCTTCAACGAACCTGCTGTGTTGAGGACTTCCGGAAACAACCACTGTGAATGGGTGCCCACCACGGGATTGTCGAACATCTCGGATTCGGCGGTGACCGTGACAATCACGACCCCTACAGACTATACCATTTATGTCACTAACGATCATGGTTGTCGGGATACTATGACCTATTCCCTGATTGTTTATCCGTTGCCGGAGCTGGTGCTTCCGGACGACACCGTCTTGTGCGAGAGCGAAGAATTTACCTTCCGCGTCAGTGGCGCCACCTATTATGTATGGGAAGACGGCTCCACCAACGACTTCCGGACCGTATATCCCTCATTGAATACGACTTCGTACAGCGTGACCGGCACCAACCAGTATGGCTGCGTGTCGTCGGACAGCATATCCGTAACGGTGTTCCCCGCTTTCGACCTGCATATTGTGGCATCGAGCGACACCTTCTGCATCGAGGACAATGCCATCACGCTGATTGCATACGGCGCGGGCGACAACTATTTGTGGAACACGGGGAGCACAGACTCCATCATCATCGTATATCCCACGGCCACAACTTCTTATACATTAACAGCATTCAATACCACGGCGGGTTGCCACTCCTCCATCACACGGGAGATTGTGAGAATGAGCAATCCGGATCCAAGTATTGCCTCTTCCGTACCGTATCTCTGTTTGCATGATACGGCACTCCTTTCGGTGCAACTTGAACCCGGAGGCGGCGTGGTGTGGAACACGGGTGAAACAACGCCTGTCATAAAGGTGTCGCCTCAAGACACCGCCACCTATTCGGCAGTGGTCACCAACCATTTCGGCTGCCAATCGTCAGGGACGTTCACCGTCAATGTCCTTCCGATCCCACAGGTGGGCATCCTCAGCAGCGATAGCGTCCTCTGTTACGGGCAGACGGTGACGTTGACCGCCATCGGCAATGCCGACCTCTACCAATGGAGTACTGGCGAAACGACCCCGTCCATTACGGTGACCCATGTGACGGATGAGGATTTCGTGTTGACGGGCTATACCTCCGCCTTATGTCATGCCACGGACACGGCACACGTTACCATCCGGCCGTTGCCGACGGGTAACATCCTCGGCACTTCCGGGACGGTCTGCCCCGGCGACACCGTTGTGCTGTCTCTGATTACGAATGCGGATTACGTCTGGACGGACACCACGAACCTCGTTCAAATCAACAACACGACCACATGGGCGATGCCGGAGGTCACCACCGTGTTCACTGCCGTGATGACCAACCAGTACGGGTGTGTGGATTCCACCCATTTTGTGGTTCCTGTGTATGATCCGCTCCCCCTGCAGATCACACCCGACACAACCGTCTGCTACGGGGCAGGGCTGGACATCACCGTCAGTGGCAGTTGGAACTACATTTGGAACGACGGATTCCAAGGCAACAGCCAGTACGTCACTCCCGCTCAGACCACCACCTATTCCGTCAGTTCCACCGACATTCATGACTGTATCACCACCGTCTCCACTACGGTCACGGTGCAGCCGGATTATACGTTGACGATACATCACGACAAAGACACCATCTGTGTGGGTGACAGTGTGACACTTTGGTACGTAGGGGCGGTTGACCAGCATTATTGGAGCACGGGAAGCACGGCGGATCAGATCACGGTTTCCCCTCACACAGATGCCACCTATTCCATTTGGGCATATAACAACAGCACCGCTTGCGCCAAAACGCTCTTCGATACGATTGTGGTGATTCCGTACCCCGTTTTTATGTTGAGTACGGCCAACTTGGTCTGCTCCGGAGATACGTTGACAGTGCACGCTTTCAGTGATTATTCCTTTGATTACCAATGGGCTTCTGTTCCGGAGGGCTCTATCATATCAGAACCCGATAGTGCACAGATTTGGGTTTCCCCGCAGATGACCACCACCTACATCTATCATGCAGACAATCACTTCTGCACTTTGACGGATAGTGTTGTGGTGGAGGTGGCCCCGTCGCCGGCCATTGTTGTGACAGAGCTCACCAACGAAAGTTGTCTGCAGGGCAATGGTTCCATTCAGGTGCAGGTCTTGTCGGATCATCCGCCATTCCAGTACCATTGGTCTTTTGGCGAAGGGAATGCTCCGGAAATCCACAACTTGCACGAAGGTGTTTATTCAGTGACTGTTACGGATGCGTTAGGATGTTCAAGCAGTCTGGGAGGCATCGAGATTGTTAATATTCCGCCTCCGCAAATCTCTGTGATCAGTGCGTTGGGGGCCATTAACGGCCACGATGGCAGTATTGACATCGAGGTGCCCAGCAGTTATGGCGACTACACGATTGAGTGGTTCTTGAATTCCATGGACAATCCGTTGCCTCAATATTATGGCTACCAATCCATTGAAGATGTGGATTCTGGATATTACTATGTGATGGTTACGGACGAAGCTTGTTCCTCGATAGAGCAGATATTTGTGCCGCATCTCTATTTCGGACAGGGCAATTTGTATATTCCGAATACGATCACTCCTTCCAATGCGGATGGTATGAACGATTATTTCCAGCTCTACTATCACGGGGATGTCGTCTTCAAGGAGGTGCTCATCTACAATCGCTGGGGCACGTTGGTCTTCCAAAGCAACGATATCCATTTCAAATGGAACGGGGCGGTGAACGGGGAAATCCTCTACAACAATGTCTATGCTGTGCTGTTGTATTACTATGATTATAGGGGTACGGAGCATGTCATCAAGAGTTTTCTCGTGGTTTTGTGATGCCTTGTTTTTAAGGATTTAGGATGTCGCAAATTTTTGTATTTTTGCCGTTTGTTTTATCAAAAAGTCGGAAAGAACAATGAAACATGCAATATTGAAGTGGAAAATGGTTGTCGTAGGCCTTGTAGCCATGGCGCTCTCCTGTGCGGGCGTGCTGTCGGCGCAGACGCAGACGCAAGGCACGGGCAATCACGTGTTCACTGTGAACCATATCCCGTTGAAAATGGTCTTTGTGAAAGGTGGTGATATGCAGCTGGGCTGTGTCGGAGAACGTGACGACAGTTGCAGGGCGGGGGAGACTCCCGAGCACACCGTCACCTTGGCGGATTTCTATATTGGAGAGACGGAAGTGACGCAAGAGCTGTGGATGGCGGTGATGGGGCACGACAACAATCCGAGCTATTGGAAGGGTAACACTTTGCCTGTGGAGCGTGTGAGTTGGATGGAGTGCCAGCGTTTTATCACCCGTCTGAACAAATCCTTGGCTGCCGAACTACCTCAGGGATACCGTTTTGCGTTGCCCAGTGAGGCGCAGTGGGAGTATGCCGCCCGTGGCGGTATGAAGAGTGTGGGCACGCGCTATTCCGGCAGCAACGACATCGCAAAGGTTTCATGGTTCTACGGCAACAGCAACCAGTGCACCCACGATGTGCGCATCAAGACAGCCAACGAGTTGGGCCTTTTCGACATGAGCGGAAATGTCTGGGAGTGGTGTGACGACTGGTTCAACGAGAACTTCTACGCTGAAAACACGGATTGGACGAACCCGAAGAATGACGAGGAGACCAGCTACCGTGTCCTGCGTGGCGGCAGCTGGAACTACGCAGCGCCCTACCACCGCTGTGCCAAACGCGATTACGGCAGCATCCATTCCCGTTACGAGGACTGCGGCTTCAGGGTCGCGCTGGTCCCGAGATAGTACATCACCATTCCGTTTGGCCGAAAACCATAACGAAACAAACACCGCCTTTTGTCAAGGGTTTTGTGTTTTTTCATTTCCCATTCAGAATCACATCTGCCGCTGTTTCCATCTTGCTGAACGCGAACAGCTTCTTTCCCAGGTCTTTGAGCGAGGCGCCGAGGTGGTAAACGGTGTTGTCGATGATGAGAAATCGGTCGTGATAGCGGTCAGAGGTGGAGATCTCCACCGGTGGATACTGTTGGTTGTGGCGTTTGAGGTCCACAGCCAGTGCATCCGAAATCTTCCGCGTGATGATGGAGGCACTGACCCCGTCATTACGTTTGGTGAGGGTTTTCAGTACGGAGTCGTCCACGTAGTTGTCGATAAGAATGACCCGTTCCCGTGCTGAACGAATCAGGTCCGACACAAAAGTGTACGCATCAAAGATTTGCCCGTCGTAGAAGATGCCCTCTACGGGCGGCAGCGCGGTGCGAACGAAGAAACCGATTTGCTCCTCGGTTTTGGAAACTCGCTGTTCTAGTCGCTCAACTCGCTGGTTGATGGCGTGTCCGCGCAGCAGGTGGTTTTTAAGCACAGAGTTCGCCCATTGGCGGAACATGATACCTTGCTGAGATTTCACTCGATACCCTATAGAAAGAATCATGTCTAAATTAAAGTATTCTTTCTCTCTGTTTATCAATCGATTACCTTCCGGTTGAACTGTCGCAAATTTTGCGACAGTTGGGATTCCTTTCAATTCTTCTGCATTGGCATTATGAATGTGTTTGCCGATGGTTTTGATATCTCTGTGAAACAAATCAGCAATCTGTTGACGATTTAGCCATACTGTTTCGTTTCGCAACAAAACCTCCAGGCGTATGCTGCTATTGGGTTGGTAGAGGATGATTTCACAGTTGTTTTCATTCATGTTTTTTTCGTTTTAAGGTTTTAATCATTTACGCTAGCAAAGATACAACAAGAGATGCCCTTTTTATTTCAACATTTTTCGAGCTGCCGTCTCTTCCAATATTCCCATCTGATGTATGGCGATTTGATTGAGTTTGACGAGGCGTTCGCTTTGCGAAATGCCTTCGGAGACAAACACCGAGTTCAGGTTCTCGAGATTCGACAGACAGATTAGCTGGTTAATTGTGGCGTAGTCGCGGATGTTGCCCTTCAAATTTGGGTGGACAACCCGCAAATTTGAACGCAATATCTTTGTGTGCGTAAGTACCTCCGTATCTTCCTGATTTGCAGACGATACCGGTTGCGTTTGTTGTGTTAATCCATTTCTGAGGTGACAAAGTAAACACGTTTAGGCCGGCTTGTTTTCTAAACTCCTCGAATTCGAGGGGTTTAAAATGAGGGTTGTACAATATTTCCCAAAGTCCAAGGTATTCTATCGTATTCCTGTTTCTGATCCAATTGCCTATTACTGCAGCAGGTTCGTCGGTTTTGAATTTCGCCATGTCGGTCAATGACATGTAGTCTTCCCCTCCAACGTTAATAACTGAAATTTCGGTGTTGTCAACAATGATTTTTGCCATAATTTCTTTGTTTTAGGTTTAACATAAAATATCAGGGCAAAGATACTACAAAAAACACCTCCTGTCAAGGGCTTTCTCAATTTCCCGCATCTCCCTGACCGCCAATCAAATCCGCATCTTAATTTAACAATTGATTTTTGAATTGTAAAATTTTGAAGGTGGCGTTTCGCAAGTTTGTGTTGGGTTTGCGGTTTACGGTTTACGGTTTGCGGTTTGCGGTCAATAGTCAAAGTCAAAGTCATAGTCAAAGTCAAAGCCAACAGCTAACAGCCAACAGCCAAAGTTCATTTTCCAGTCGGAATCTCCAAAACAACATCCGCCGCCATCTCCATCTTGCTGAACGCGAACAACTTCTTTCCCAGGTCTTTGAGCGAGGCACCGAGGTGGTAAACAGTGTCGTCGATGATGAGAAATCGGTCGTGATAGCGGTCAGAGGTGGAGATCTCCACAGGTGAATACTGTTGGTTGTGGCGTGCGAGATCCACAGTCAGTGCAACACAACCACGCGAGTGCTATCATCTCCAGAACCGTCGCCGCCATTACGTTTGGCCTCTCTCTTGAACCGAAAACGACACGCATTTTTGACGCAAAAGCAAAGTGCTAACCGGCCAAACGGAATCCCGAACCCGCAAGGGCTGCCGCTGTCGGGAGTGCGCTTTTCCGATTTCTCCTGCTCTTGCGAGACCGGCCTTTTTCATTTTTTCCAGCTCTGGCGAGACGGAGTTTCCGTTTAGCATGTTTGTCCTTGCGAGTCATTGTTTGGATTTTTCGTTTATCAGTGCTCTTGCGAGAGTCTTCCACGCTTTTTCGGCAAAACGGAATGGTGGTGGGGTTTTCGTTGTGGTGGGGGTGAGGATCTCGCAAGTGCAGTGGGAAACGATGTTGGGCGAGCACGCGAGGGCACGGGATGTCGGACAATGCATCACCATTCCGTTTGGTCACAAACCATAACGAAACGACCACCGCAATTACGAAGCCCACTGCCTTAGGTGAAGAGGAAAACTGACAAAACACACAGCGAATCACTAAGTGGAAAGATAGAATGCTGGTAGAATAGTTTATGAAGCAGGTGGGTGCTGTTTTTTTTTCTTGCACTTTTTTGTACACCGTATTATTTTTTGTATTTTTGCAGGGTCATTTGTCCGTTATGGGTTGACGGGATTGCCGGGCGAGTTGACATAGATTGCTTTTTTATTTGAAACAAGATGGCCACGCTCCAGCATATATCCGATACGGAACTCTTGGAAAGAGTCCTCGCCAACGATGAGAAGGCGGTGCTGTACTTCTTCTATGAGAAGTATTATAGTGTGTTCGAATATCATGTTTATAAGATATATCCTTACGAGGTGAGTGTGCAAGGATTGGTACACGAGTTCTTCATTCATTTAGCCGAGCAAGATTGGCGAAGATTGCGTTCTTTTAACTCTTCGGTTTCACAACTCAACACTTGGGTATCCGTGGTGTCGTTTCGTTTTTTTCTGAACTACAAAAAATCCAAGATAGATTCCAATGGTTTTGTCACTATATGTGAACAGTGGGATGATAAAATTTTGAAATACAAACAAGAAGCCCATGAACAAGTTAAAATGGACGTGATAAAAGCTATAGACGAGTTGAAGAATGACACCGAACGCGAAGTGGTGCGACAGCTCCTTTTGGATGGTATGGAAATCCAAGATGTGGCGTCGCAGCACAATCTTTCGATAGATTACACGTATACGGTAAAAAGCAGGGCTTTGGCGCGTTTACGACAATCATTAAATGCGTACAGATCATGAAAAAGATGAAAATTTCAGAAGAATTGTGGCTCAAATTCTTGGGGGGTCGAACTACCGAGGAGGAAACTGAGCGTGTTACCCGGCTGATAGCTGAGGATGACGAGCTGTTAGCGAAGTATTTGTCCGTGTACAAAGCGGCTCAACTGACAGATACCGAGCCCTGTCAACGTCCTGACCTCAATTTGGCTCAAAAGCAAATACGTCAAACGCTTAATACTGAAAAAAAAGAGAATGTGGTGATGTTGCCGCGCCGCTCAAATGCGCGTAAGTATTTCGCAGCGGCAGCAGTATTGGTTGCGTTGGTTGGTGTTGCGTTGTTCCTCCTATTCCGTCCCGACCAAAACGATAACAACTTTGCGCAACAAGAAGGGAAACGCATTGAATCGAAAGCGAAAACAAAAAATCTAAGTTCTGAAGCGTCAAAAGAGATTGAACAAACTAACAAAACGCGCAAGGACGATCTTTCGTCAAAAAATAACACTGAAGATGTCCAATCAGGGTCGTCTGACGCACCAACAAACACTTTCACCACTCAGAAAATCGAGAAGAACTACGCCGCCACCCAAGAAGCCAATAATCTAAGCATGGTCAAACCCGGCAAGGACAACTACCGCGTATTATGCAAGAACTTGGACAAGACCTTCATATTTGAATGGTTAGCCTCGAATGTGAAAACGCTTCATTTCGTGGTGACGGACTCCAAGGGTAAGACAATAGCGGAGACCAGAGATGTGACCGCAAACCATTATTCGTTGAAGTATAGTGATATACATCCGGAACAAAAGCTAACATGGAGCCTTGATGTTACTTTTAAGGATGGCGCACAAGAGAGGCGTAATGGGCAAATACAAATTGATTATAATCTTGATACCCAATAAAACAAGTACGGTATGGAAAAAAACATATACTCATTATTAATGGTTCTACTATTCTTGGGCGTTGGATCACTTTCTGCACAGCGTGAGCAGACCCGAGTAGTAACTGTTACAGGTAGCTATATCGCTAATGAAAACGAAAGTCCCGCTGAAGCCAAGGCCACGGCATTGAATAATGCCAAGAAAGAAGCCCTGCGTGAGGCAGGAGTTTATGAGGAGGTGCATTCTGTCTCCATTGTTGAAATTGGGGGTGGGGAAGAGAATTTCAATGAAATCAATTTCGAATTGGCACGAATTGAGCTGGATGGTCGTGTAACGGTATTAGAGGTGATTAATGAAAATATACGACCTGTTAATGGCCACTACGAATATAGTACCACTATTCGAGCCAAAGTGAAGGTGGAAGAGACCGAGGAAGACCTTTTGTTTGATTTTGAAACTAAAGGTCTTCACAAGACCTACTTTGAAGGCGAAAAGATGACCTTTACCATTACGCCAACGAAAAATTGCTACCTTCGTATTTTCTACTTCGATTTTACGTCGAACAGCCAGCTCTATCCCCTTAAAAATGTTTACAAAGATATACAATTTGAGGCTGACGTGCCCATCACATTCCCTCTTCCTCACGATCTAAGGTACCTTTATGACCGTTTCTCTACCGCTCAAGAGTATTCGATGTTCCTTTCAGACCAGAGCAGAAATAATGAGCAAGGGGTATTGCTCATTATTGCACTCAAAGAACGTGTTCCATACACGGAAGAGGTGACCTACGAGAACGTTTTTCGTTGGCTATCCCGCATTAAGCGGAAAGATAAACGAGTGCATGGGTTCGGTGTGAACATAGCTAAGCGTTAGAAAATATGATAAAAATAAAAACGAGAATATGAAAAACCTTTACAGAATTGTTGGAATTGTGATGGTGTTAATGACGTGCATAAGCTCTGTCTGTGCCCAGTCGGAAGCGGTGTCTCCACGTTTAAGTTTTAATATGCCCAAGGTGGTGAAGCCGCCAGTATTTAAAATCTTAGAAGGACCCGATTTCATGGATGCGGATGGTAACCGTGCCATAGATGCAAAAGAAGCTTGCAAGATTGTAATGAAGATTGAAAATGTCGGATATGGAGAAGGCAAGGGTTTGCTTGCCAGAATTTCCGCAGAGGGTGCCACGAAAGGAATCACATTTACTGCCGAAAAGAAGATGCCTGACATACCTGTTGGCAGCACTGCCACGATAGAATATCCCATCCATACAGATATGAACACGGTTGACGGAACAGTGACTTTTAGGGTTTCTGTATATGAGCCAAATGGCTTCAACATTCCAGAGTATCCTGTTGTGGTAGAAACTAGAAAATTCCAAGAGCCATTGCTTGTTGTCAATGAATATAAGGTATCAAGTGAAAATGGTAAAAAAAATGAGGTCCTAGAAAAACAGAAAGCGTTTGTTTTACAAGTATTGATTCAAAACATGGGGAAAGGAGTTGCAGAGGAAGTGCAGGTGGAGTTAGAACATCCCGTTGGAGTTTACGTTTTCAGTGGAAATGAAAATCAAACTTATCCGCAATGGAAGGCTGGAGCATCACAGATTATAGATTATAATTTAATCGTGAATCAATTGTATGAAAAGAATGATCTACTTTTTAAAGTGAAAATTTCTGAAAAATATGGTAGATACGCACATGATACTGTTATAACATTGAAACTGAACCAACAATTGGCCAGCAGTCCCATTGTAGTGGAGGCGCAAATCACCGAATTCGAAATTGAGAGTGCGACTCTGAGTTCAGATGTGGACAAGAACATTCCGAAAACGGACAATCGCTATCCAAACCGCTTCGCCATCATCATCGGTAATGAGGACTATCAGTCTAGACAAAAGAGTTTGAAAAAAGAACAGAATGTTCCCTACGCTGTCGTGGATGCAGAAGTTTTTAAGGAATATTGCGTAAAAACGCTTGGAATAGATAATGATAATATTGCATTTATGACCAACGCCACCTCTGCTGAGATGTGGAGGGGAATATACAAAATTGTTGGTCTCGTTAAAAATCGAATGAGAGACGAACAGGATGCTGAAATTGTGTTCTACTATGCTGGTCATGGGCTACCTGAAAACATTACCAATATTCCATACTTGATACCAGTGGATGTGAATGCGGGAAACTTGGGAAATGCTATTCCTTTGTATGGGCTGTGCAAAGAATTAAGTGATACGAGAGCAAAGAGGGTGACTGTATTCTTGGATGCCTGCTTCAGTGGTGGTGCTCGCGATGAAAGTCTATTGGCCGATAACCGAGCGATGGATGTTACCCCACAGCAAAGAGCTCTTTCGGGCAACGTGGTTATTTTTTCTGCCACAACGGCTACCCAAAGCGCTTTGCCTTACGATAAAGGGAAACACGGCATGTTTACCTATTTCTTACTAAAGAAGTTGCAAGATAGTCAAGGCCAATGTTCGTATTCTCAATTGTATGAAGATTTAGTGAAGGAAGTGAGTGATAAAAGCATCCGAGAAAAGGATCAACAGCAGGATCCCACGGTTCAGGCTTCGCCAGGAGCGGAGGCTGACAACTGGAGAAATTGGACATTTCAGGATAATTAAGAACTGATAATTAAGAATTGATAATTGATAATGAAGGGATTTGTTAGATTTTTAATACCGATTTTGGCGTTGGTTGCTTGTTTTGGGGTTACCAATGCCCAAAACGTCTCCAACGTCTATGCCACGCAGGCGGGCCAAGCTATCCATATCACTTACGATTTGGATAGGGCGGCAGACATTTCCGTGTATGTTTCAACAGATGGAGGCGAACATTTCAAAAAGCTCTACCGTGTGAGCGGAGATGTAGGCAAAACTATCGGGCCAGGCCACAAAACCATTGTTTGGGACGTGCAGTCGGAAATGGAGGAGTTTGTCTCTGACGATGTCAAATTCAAGGTGCATGTCGATGGCAATGCGGAGTCCGAATGGAGAAAAAAGCTTCGAGTTGAAACTCAAGAGAAAAAAGAGCCCAAAGAGGCTGTGATTCCGAAAGAAAAAGATATAGTGTTGCCATACAGCACTTTTTTTACACTGAATATGGCCTACAGCCCGCTACCACAGTGGTCGTTCGGTTTCAAGGTCGGAGGCATGAAAAAGGTGGGATGGTATGCGAGTTTGATGACCAACTTCAACTTCAAGGGGTGGGGAAATACATTTCAAGAAGGAGAGTGTTATGGCCTTACTGGCGAGAGCAAAACTATCCGCTTTTCCGCACAAGCTGGATTGGTGGTACGACCTTGTAAACCTTTGTCGTTGTTGTTTGGCGTAGGATATGGATATCGTGCATTCCTTTATCAAGTAAATGAATATTGGTTCGATGGTTCTCCTCGTTATCCCGGTGGACTTTGCTACCCGGAACGGACATACCAAGGTGTGGATCTCTCAGCGGGCCTTCTGTTTGACATAAAAGGATTCGCTCTCTCTGCCGAGGTGGTGACAACACATTTCCAAACCTTTGAGATGAGATTCGGAGTAGGATTCTGTGTGCCTCATGAAAAAAAACAAAAATCGAAAAATTAAATACCATTTGTATATGAAAACTTTAAAGATATTTTTCATCATATTATCCTTGGGGATTTCGTCAGTGTTGTTTTCTTGTGAGAAAGATCCTGTGATCAGAGAAGGTACCTATATATACGAGAATCAACACTTGTCTTATATTAACAGTTTCCCTGTATCATGGAGAGGCGATATTTCGGACGAAGTTAAGGAGACGGTTAAGGAGATTTTGAATTCTTTTGTGAAAGTGGAGGGAGGATCATTTGTGATGGGTAGTAATGATAGTGGTTTTGACAATGAGGGACCAGCCCATATTGTATATTTGTCGGACTTTTACCTGTCTAAGGTGACGGTGACTCAAAAACAATGGAAAACCATTATGGGAGAGAATGTGTTATGGACAGAAAAATATGGCAAAGGAGATAAATACCCCGCCAATTATGTTTCCTATGATCTAGCATTGCTTTTCATCGAGAACTTGAATATTGTTTCGGGGCTACGATTTCGAATGCCTACTGAGGCAGAGTGGGAATACGCTGCCTGTGGTGGAGCGAATTCACATGGTTATACCTATAGCGGAAGCAACAATCCCGATCTGGTTGCGTGGAGTGGACAAAATGCAAATGCCCAAATGCATATCTCGGCTTTGCTGCACCCCAACGAGTTAGGACTATATGATATGAGCGGTAACTTGTGGGAGTGGTGCTCCGATTATTACGGAGAATACTTTTCCTCTACTGCAACAAACCCTACAGGTCCCTATTACGGTGATAAACATGTATTACGGGGCGGAAGTTTTACTTACGAAGCTACATATTCTCGCTGCAAAACACGTAATTGTCTACCAGTGTACAATGAATCCTTATCTGTGGGTTTAAGACTTGCCATGGATGCAGATAATTAAAAAATGAATTAGATTTAAGAATATGAGACATTCATTCAAAATATTGACCATTGTAGTGCTTGTTTCTTACTGCTCAAGCATATCAGCTCAAGTACGTACAATCACTTTTACGGGTAGGGACCGAACAAATCAATATCATGTCCCACTGCATCATGTTAAGGTGTTCAACCTTGACCAACTGTGGGAGGAGGTGCTCTATTATCCCGATACCATATTGACCATGGGAGATGGTGTTGGGATAGACGAAAGTGATATCCTTCAGGGTCTTCGACTTATGCAGAACGTACCAAATCCTTTTGATGGTACCACGGAGTTCGTGCTTGTTTTACCGGAGGATAACGATGTTACATTGGAGATTTACGACCTTTCTGGCAAATTGACGATTAGTCGGAAATTTTCAGCACTTGAGGCAGGGTCACATTTGTTTAGAGCAACACTTGTTTCGCCTCAAACATATCTTTTGGGTGCAATTACCCGTAATGGTCAGACGACTATAAAAATGGTGAATGAAGGCCATGGTGGGGAAAATTCCATCACGCATGTTGGCATGGTTAACACCAAAGGTGATATCTCTGTGTATCTTAAAGAGGAACGGGGAAATGCGGCTTATCCGTTCCATGTGGGTGACACAATGGAATATACGGGTTATACTGTCTTGTTGGACGGTTCGGAACGTGTTAGTAACACGGTAAAGAAATCACAAATAAATAACGAGACTATTGCTTTGATGTTTAATATGACTTTGCCAAACTTGAGAACCATGGATGTGATTAACATTACTTCCACCTCTGCAATTTGTCGAAGTGAAATATTGGACAATGGTGGCGAATTAATTTCCACACGTGGTATTTGCTGGAATACATCCCCCAATCCCTCTATCAGTAATAGTCATACTACGAGCAATAGCGGTGCAACAGGGACGACCTATTCAGACATCATGACGAATCTAATACCCAACTGCACCTATTATGTACGGGCGTATGCCACCAACCTCCTTGGAACAAACTACGGAGAAGAGAGGATCTTCAACACCCTTTGCAATGATGTGAACGTAACCATAAGTGGAGTCACCTCTATCAACTATGGTCAAAGCACGACACTATATGCCTCTGGTGCTCCTTATTACTTGTGGAATACTGGTGTGACACAAGATCACATTACGGTTAACCCGACTACAACCACAACCTACTCCGTTACAGGCTCCGACAGCTATGGATGTACAGGCACGGCGAGTGTTACCGTAACAGTTGTCAGCAATCCTCCGACTGTTACCACCAATAATGTTACTACTTTTACGGCCACCACTGCTACGTGCGGAGGCAATGTGACGAACAACGGTGGTGCTACAATTACAGAACGAGGTGTCTGTTGGAGTACGTCAACCAATCCAACGCTCAATGACAGTTACAAAGCGTATGGTAGCGGTGCAGGATCTTTTAGTTTCAATATCTCAGGGTTGGCCGACAACACCACTTATTATGTGAAAGCGTATGCTACATACAGTGGAGGAACCGTGTATGGTGATTTGAAGACCTTTACTACTTCGTCTTTCACCTGTGGGAACTCTACTACTGATTACGACGGCAATAGTTATAACACGGTACAGATAGGGCAGCAGTGTTGGATGAAGGAGAACTTACGTACTACACATTACGCTGACGGTACAGTAATATCCGATGGTGGAAGCAGCGGCAGCTGGACTATTGGCCACTATTACAACTACAGTTCCTCGAGTATAGTCTTGTCAAGTCGAGGTTACTTGTATAACTGGCTCGCTGTGATGCACGGAGCTGAATCGTCAAGTGCTAATCCGAGTGGTGTTCAGGGCATTTGCCCCGATGGCTGGCATGTGCCGAGCGATGCGGAGTGGACGCAGCTGGAGGACTATGTGGGCAGCCAAAGCCAGTACTGTTGCTCAAACAGCACGAACTTCATAGCCAAGGCATTGGCTTCTAACTCGGGTTGGTCAACCAGTAGCTGGACTTGCGCAGTGGGCAACGACCAAACATCGAACAATGCCACTGGCTTTTCCGCCGTTCCGGCAGGTTGCTTCCTCTCGTCATTTTGTTATGTGGGCAACTGTGCCAGCTTTTGGTCTTCTACGCAATACAGCAGCGAAGCTGCTTACTCCCGCAGCTTGTGGTACGACGTCTCCCAAGTGAATTGGAACGGCGAAAGTAAGAGCTTCGGTCGGTCTGTCCGCTGTCTCCGCGATGCACCTTCTGTCGTCATCGACTCCAAATCCTGCTCTTCTTCCCCCACGGTCACCGACCACGAAGGCAATGTCTATGCCACGGTGCAGATCGGTGACCAGTGCTGGATGCGAGAGAACCTGCGGACCACCACCTCGCCGAGCACAGGAACGTACCTTATCCCACCTGCCAGCACGAGTACATACACGGGTAAGCAGGCTCAATGGTACAACAACGACTCCACCACCTACGCGCCAATGAACTATGGCCTGCTTTACAACTGGAACGCGGCGGCGGATACGTTCAATACGGCGTATGGGGAGACTAGTGTGAATGACAATAGCAGCAACGCAGTATCGGTAAGTTTTTCGAGTTATCGCCGTGGCATCTGCCCAGATGGTTGGCATTTACCTAGTGATGCGGAATGGACACAGTTAACCGATTATGTAAGTGGGCAAGGCGAATACACTTGTGGTGGCGAAAGTAGTTACATTGCCAAGGCGATGGCGTCAATGGAAGGATGGAGCTCATCATCGAATTTTTGTGCTGTGGGTAACATTCAAACAAGTAACAATGCATCAGGTTTTTCTGCTGTTCCAGCAGGTCTGGCAGGTCCTGACTCCTATAACTCGGGCTTCAATGCCCTTTTTTGGTCTTCTACGCAGCACAGCGGCCACTGGGCCTCTAGTATGTTTTTTTACAGTGGAGGTGCAATTGCAGAGCTCCACTCTAACTTCGGTAAGCATCAGTTCCATTCTGTTCGTTGTCTTCGCAATGATGATTCGGATATTAACTCTGACGGCCAACCTTGTCCTGGAGCAAGTACAGTCTCTTATGATGGGGTTACATATAATACAGTTCAGATCGGCCAGCAGTGCTGGATGAAGGAGAATTTGCGTAATACGCATTATGCTGACGGTACCAGCATACCTTCAGGAGGCAGCAACACCAGCGAAACCATGGGCTACTATTACAATTATAGCTCATCCAGCATTCCGTTGGCACAGCGCGGATACTTGTACAACTGGCCCGCTGTAATGCACGGGGCATCATCATCAAGTGCTAATCCGAGCGGTGTTCAGGGCATTTGTCCCGATGGCTGGCATGTGCCGAGCGATGCGGAGTGGACGACATTGACCAACTATGTGAAAAGCCAGAGCCAGTATGTGTGCGGTAGCGACAATACTTACATTGCCAAGGCGTTGGCCTCCACGGAGGGATGGTCAACCAGCAGCAACAATTGTGCGGTAGGCAACGACCAAAGCAGTAACAATGTCACGGGCTTTACCGTCGTTCCGGCAGGCTACTGCAACGGTTCGTCGTTCAACTATGCGGGCAACGACGCCTACTTCTGGTCTTCTACGCAGGACGGCAGCAATTACGCCTACTACCGCTCCTTGGGCTACAGCCT
>Ga0265298_10004861_pt1 | contig 17035 bp, 10 predicted proteins | sample AusTroGonzalo_MG_3_FD_193486 | JGI IMG/M metagenome (GOLD analysis project Ga0265298, IMG submission 193486) | Bovine rumen microbial communities from tropical cattle in Woodstock, Queensland, Australia - Gonzalo_01 | ecosystem: Host-associated > Mammals > Digestive system > Stomach > Rumen ... | reverse complement strand
GGGGTCGTACGCTTACCCTCAGCGTTAGCAATGACGATAGGTTCGTTACCCTCCATTACGGCTACACACGAGTTCGTGGTACCGAGGTCAATTCCAATAATCTTAGACATAGTTGTATTAATTTATGATTTCAAATTTCAAATTTATGATTTAGACCGTCCTTCGGACTGTAAGACCGCTGCGCTGTAGGACCGTTACACTGTAAGACCGCTACGCTGTAGGATCGCTTCGCTGAAAGACCGATTCACTATGAATATGACAAAGACCGTGCCAAAGGGGATTTGGCAGAAAGGGACTGACAATTTGGCAGAAGGGGGGGGGGGGGGGGTACGGATTCGACAATTGCAGTTTACTGCAATAATCGACAGAGCGAAGCGGCGGAGAACCCAGACCGGGCTGCGGAGAGAAGGCCGTGGCGGCCTTCTAAAAGAAAGAGGACACCGTGTTTGGTGTCCTCTTCTTTTAAGTGGGCGTTTACGGATTCGAACCGCAGACCCTCTGCTTGTAAGGCAGATGCTCTAAACCAGCTGAGCTAAACGCCCGTCGCAATGGTTGCGAGTGCCTTGTTTTTCAAAAGCGGGTGCAAAGGTACTGCTTTTTTTTGACATGTGCAAATTTTTTTGCAAAAAAATGCATTTTACCCCTCATTTTCTTGCAAAAAGGCGGAAATTATACCATTTTCTGTCCTCAAAACAGTAAAAAACGGCATAACAGAGGAGAGTGATGAGCGTTCCGACAAGGATGCCGGCAAAGACATCCATGGCGAAATGCTGGGAGAGATAAATGCGGCTGTAGGCTCCTAATGCTGCAAGCAAGAATAAGATTGCTTGCAGCAAACCGGCTACGCCTGTTAGATTTTTTGTTATTAGAACAGAAGCCACAAAAGCCAGTGCGAAGAAGGAGGTGGTGTGACCGGAGGGAAAGGAATACCAGAGGTTCATCTGCACACCTTCCACCAGAGGCAGTTGGACGTCCGGCATGTTGGCAGCAAACCATGTGACAGGCCGCGGGGCGTTGACAATATGCTTGATGAGTTGGGTCGAAAGAGCCGACAGAATCATCGCCGAGGAAGCAAAGACGCCCTCCCCCACTCTGCCAAAAAGCAGCAGGCACAGGCACAATACATAGGGAAGCCATTCGCCTACGCGCGTATAATACCTATAAAATATATCGCGCGCGTACGTGTGACGGTCACAGAGCAGGAGGTGAAGTTCCGCTTTAGGCAGATAAAGAAGGGCTAAGCCCAATGCCACAAGGAGCATCAGGCTTAGCGAAAGATAGACACTATTGTTTTTAAGCGTTTTCAGCATTCAGTTATCCGGTTTATTGGACGCGCTGGCCGTAAATATCGTACAGGGAGTCATCCTTCTGAATATATATGTGGCCATTCTGCAGCACCTTCTTGGCCGGTGCAGGCTCCGGATCAATATCCACCGGTTTGATTTCCTGCGGGCAGGAACGCTGTTTGTTACCATCCTTATCCGTCAGCTCCACATAGTACTCGCCGGAAGGCATCTGTCCGTCGGTATGGTAAATCGATTCGGAAGCCCCCATAATAGGTTCTCCGTTAAAATACCATTGGAATGCGGAGAATACATGCTTTCCGTTTTCATCCTTATTATAGACAGCAAGGACGTTGTTGAACTTGTATTTGAAGATGTCTTTCGAATAATAGACATCAATATCAAGCGGGAAGCTGAGGGTGTCACACCACTTATCCACCACGACTATCTGCGCCTTATACTTTCCGGGAACAGTAATCTTGTAGGTAGGCAGCGCCAGCAAGCCCGTATCGGTATTGTCGTTGCTCATCTCCACCTTCTCGTCCACGACACCCGGAATGACGAAATGCACCTCTCCGATATCACCTTTCCACTTGGAATAAGGCACTGTCATCCCCTCGCCGTGACAAGCAAACTGTCCTTCAGGATTGTTGGGGAAGTTGAGCCCCAGACAGGTAATCACCTCCAGATGACAAGTAATCACCGAGTCACAGCCCATGGAGTTCGGGATGGTGTAGTGCACATCCTGCGAAGAGTAATACCACTGTCCGTTGACCATTGAGCTGTCGCGGTCTCCGCTCTGGGTGTATTCGTATTCGGTGCTGAGCCCGTAATGCTTATGGTGAATGACAACGGGGTCATAGCAATGATCGCGATCCGTCACAACCTCGTTTTCGCCTTCCGCAATCAGCTTGTCACACTTGGCAGGGTCAGCCGCGTATTCCTCCGGTTTGAAGCAATAAGCCGTGTCCACAACCAATATCGTATCCGGCCGTACCACACGGATAGGTAATATCATCGTTTCCGAGAAGTAGCCGCTTGAACCGGCAGGCGTAGCGGCCTGACAGGTATTGATATATTCTACCGCCACTTTCAAGTCATACCACCCGGGGGTCGTATAGGTGTGATGGGCTATTTTCATGTCATTGCTTGATGCGTTCTGGCCGGCAGAATAGGTAATACCGTCTCCGAAATCCCACACAACAGACTGATAGTCGTTATTACCCAAATTGAGTTTCATCTCCAGATCCTCTTCCACGCAGAAAGTATTGCTCGTACTTATCTCTCCGATAGAAAGAGGTACACCGCCTACCGACACACTGCGCTGTACCGTAGAGGAACCACAGGAATAGGCGTACGATTCGCGCTCTCCATAGCCATAGACGTGCGCCAGGAAGCCTCCCGCGCCTTTCAGATTATGGCTGCCGTGCGGAATCTCAATGCGCGCATAGGAATAATCGTTATTACCCATAAGCGGATGGAAATGCGCTGCAATATTATTTCCATTCCAGGTCATATTGGGTACATTGGAAGTGGATGTAATAATATTCATGAAATGGAATTTCACCTGCGCCGTCTTATAGGTGGCAAAATTGATTTCCTTGATTACCTGCTCGAGAGGGCTGACCCATACCATGGCAGGGTCGCTGACGAGCGTATCCGAGTTCACTTTCGGCACCGCATTGTCATAGCGGTTGGACACCATAAAGAGGTGCACACCCACCGGACAGGAGGTGGTCAGATAACAGGACGAGTCGACAACCTGCGGCGGAGGCAGCTGTCCGTGAGAGGGAGACTGACCTTCATTATCCGCACAATAAGCCTCGTATTCACCAATCTCAAACGTCCAGTAACGCTTGTTATCCTCCGAGAAATTAAACGTGTGTATCGGTTCCTTGTCACCATCCGGAGTGTTGATATACACTACCGTACCGTCATTGATTGCCATTACCGAGACAATGTCACGGCGGTGCTTACGGGAAGCGGTAATACCGAACTCCGTACCCCAGTAGGCAGTAGGCATCGCCTGCGAGATAATATGGTCACGGTCACGCACCGAATAAGGAATATTGGTATGGGGGCATCCCTGGAACACCGCAATCTTCTTGCCGTCACGCGCTTTGACAGTCGTGCCGCTCAAGTCAGCATCGGGTCCTTCATTTTTTCCCGTCCAGACATACCAAACCTGGCCTTTCTTGAGCGTTGCCGTCTGTCTGCCGGATTTGTTTCCTGCCGTCTTGGCGGTAAGCTCATAGTCCACCACTGTTGTGCCGTCTTCCACGGCAATAATGGCAAAGTGGCTACCCTGCGGCTTATTCTCATGGTCCGAAGGAGGATAGGTCTGAATAAGATAATCATCCAGCAGCGCAGAAGTAGGCAGCACATTGGTGGCATCAAAAGACTTGTCGCGGTAGTTACCGGCGAACAGGGAGATGTCCTTGGTTGCCGTGACATGCAGCGCCGTATAGGTTGCGCTCTCATTGGTGGAGCTGTAGCTATTCGCCCTGGCCATGACCAATTCCGTACAACTATTGTCCTGCACGGTCTGACGCGTGGAATAATTCGCATTGGTATTCTCAATGGTCACTTCACACGCCTCACGCGCCGAAATCGTCAGTTTCAACTCCGTAGGGTTATCATCCGCAGCGCGCAAGAAAGTTACCCAGAAATCCCTTCCTTCTGTAGAAGGGGTCTGTGCCCAGGCGGGACTTGCCACTGCGGCGATAAACGCTACCAGCAATAATGATTTTAGTTGCTTTCTCATATATATTATAAGATTTCTATTTGCATAAATTCAGTTCTCCATTCTTTACAGAATCTCGATCTCTACACGTCTGTTATTTTGACGGCCTTCTTCGGTGTCGTTGGTGTCGATAGGCTGCGTTTCGCCTCGTCCTTCCGCTTCCAAACGGTCAGCGGCTATGCCACGTTCGATAAGGTCTTTCATCACTTCATCGGCACGTCCCTGCGACAGTTTCAAGTTAGCCACGTCTTTACCCACATTATCGGTGTGACCGATGATTTTGATACGTACCTGCGGGTTGCGGTCGAGGTACATATAAAGGTCGTTGAGCGCCTCTTCGGAAGTAGGCAGGATACGTGTCTTATTGGTCGCAAAATGGAGGTTCTTGACGATGAACACTTCACCTTTCTTAATCGGCGAAAGCGCCACATTCATCGAGTCACCGATGTTCGCCACAATCAGGTCAAGCGCATCGTAACCCATCTGCGCAATGTGGAGTTTGTACTGCGGTCCTTCCTCGAGCATCTGCTTGGCCGAGCCGTTGAGCGAGTCGGTGGCAAGGGTGTATGCCAGCGCCGTGTCGTTCTTGAGGAGCTGCACGGTAGCCGGAACCACCTGGCCCGTCTCCTTGTTGTACACCCGTACGCGGAAGACCGGACGGTGGCGGAGAGGAATGGTGACATAGTCCGTAGTGCCCACATTCTCAACCCTAAAGAGCTGCGTTGCCGGATAATAGCCGTCCGCCTTGGCTGCCACGGAGAACTCTCCGAGCGCATGTTTCTGGCGAAGTCCTTTCGGCGTAATCTGCTTCTCACGCAAAGCGATTTTTCCTGTCTTGTTGTCATGCGTCTCCACCCAAGCCATCTGAAGCGGCTCGTTGGTAGCGGCATCCACCACGCTGTAGATGACATATGAAGGAGGCGGCGGTACAGGACGGTCCTCTTTGCCCGGCACCTCGAACTGAATCGTGAACTTGGCACCCACAAAGAGGTTGTTCAACTTGGTATCGCCATTCATGGCAAGCATCGTATTGGACTTGAGCACCTTCTCATTATCCGTCGCAAAAGTGACAGGATCAGCAGCCGGTGTGCCGTTGGTGTTGAGCACGCCGTACTCCGCAAACAGACCGACACGGTAATGCACGTGTTCGGGTCCGAAAGGCTGACGCTCACCCGGTTTCACCTTCTTCTTGTCCTTACCCGTTGCGGGCTGTGCCTGCAACCATTCGTCCAGGTCCAACCCCACTTCCGCCGCAAGGCTTACCTCCGGCTGGCGGAACTTGATCGGTTGTCCGGTCTCCCCGCTCAGGTCGTGTATGCCGCGGCCGTAAGGCTCAATAAACGCCGGGTCGTTAACGACGATGTCATATCTGCCCTTCTGGCTGTAAGCGCCCCAGAGCGAATAGTGCACCTTCGCACCCAAAAGGAAATAGAACTTATTGAACTGCGCACCGAGCATGACGGGCATGCCGAGTTGCATCATGTTACGCGTCTCCGTGAGTTTGTCAAAGAGATAGGTGTAGGTAGCACCGTAGGTCTGCTCCTGACGGATCGCCTGAAAACCGTAGGTCGAGGTGGAATTGAGGAAACGGAAGTCCAGACCGGTAACAAAGAGGAGATGCTTGTACTCCAGATTATAGGTCAGGTCAAGACCTGCTCCGCCACCGCCCTTAAGCTGCTGTAGGAGATTCTTCTGATTGAGCGTTCCGGCACCCCAGAGGACTGCATTGTCAGCCGGCTTGATCTTGTCCATCATAGCGGAATAGCCGGCACGCAAGCCGAGGTTGAAATAAGAGATCACTTCCACTTTGGGGTTCTCCAGACTCTGCTGGTATTTCTCATAATCGCGGAGAGCCTGCTCCTCTTTCGCTTTCTCTGCGGCTTCCCGTTTCGCCTGAGCCTCTTCGCGCGCAGCAGCCGCCTTGGCACGTTCAGCCGCTTCTTTTTCCCGCTGTGCCTGTGCCTTTTCGTTTGCTTTTTCGCGTTCCGCCTGGGCTTTTTCGTTCGCCTTCGCCTGATCTACTTTCTGTTTTTCCTTGGCCGCATCGGCTTTTTCCTTCTCCTTGGCAGCCTGCTCCTTCTCTTTTTCCTTCGCGGCAGCGGCTTTTTCCTTCTCCTTGGCGGCTTTGGCTTTCTCTTTTTCCTTGGCAGCCTTTTCCTTCTCCTTGGCTTTAGCGGCTTTTTCTTTCTCCTTTGCCTTTGCCGCTTTGGCCTTTTCGGCTTCTTTTTTCTTTTTCTCCGCCGCCTTCTGCTTGTCAGTCTGTCCGGCAGGTACCGGTTCCGGCATAGCGGCACTCACTACAGGAATGCAGCTCAATCCAAGAACAAGACTTAAAATCAGTATGTTATGCAAAAAGTTTCTCATATCCGTGTTCTCCTATGGTTTTACTGGTTAATGACAAATTTGAAACTACGGCTATCCTTGCCCGTAACGACACGCAGGAGGTACAGCCCCTTCTCTTCCGGCGCCTTAATGACACAGCCGCCGTCCGGAATGGTGAACTTAAGATCCTTGTATATCTGGCCGGCAACGTTAATCCATTGCGCGTAGCACTCAATGTCCTTCTCTCCTTTATAGTCTGCGTTGACAAATACTTTACCGCCCTCCATAACCGAATACGAAGCCGTGATGGAGAGATTACCGTCCCCGAACTGCGGAGCGGCATCGCTTTTCTTGAACGCCTTCGGACAAGCGCAGGTGCGTACCTCGCTCGCAGTGCCTTTTCCGATGGTGAAACAAACATAGTACGCATCATCGGGATTGCCTCCGTAAGGCAGGTCATAGAAATTGAGGTTCGAAGAAGTCTGCCCCTCTATCGCCGTACTGTCCGAACGATACCACTGGAAGTCGCTCAGTTCCTTGCCCTCAAACGATTTGGCGAGCAGACCCAGCACATTGTCATAGCGCTGGTCAATGACATTATTGTCAAAATTGAGCATGAAATACAGCGTTGTATCCGCTCCGCCGCAATCCGACTTGATGACGAGGTGAATACCGTAACCGGTTTCCGGCTTGGCGGTCTCAGGGATGTTTATCTGGAAATAACTTTCCGTTATCTGCAACATGGAATTGTTGAATCCATCCGCCTTTGCCGCCTGGTCAAACTCAATGGTCACATTGTCGCCGTGCAGGTTCACTTTGCCGGCGTTGGTATACGGAATACGTCCGGTATAGGCTTTTCCGTCCTCCGGGCAGGGAATTTCGGGTTCGCCGATAGCAAACTCGTAGCGTCCGATAGTCACGGTAATAGGAATACTGTCCACCGCGTTCTGCCCGGCGCAGAGATTGCTGCTTGAGCGATAGATGAGCACGTACGCCGCATAGGTGCCGGAAACGGGATAATAGTGCGGCACGGAATCCTTGTTGTTCAAATCCTTCTCGCCATCACCGAAATACCATTCGATTTTCTCATAGTCATAATCCGGGTGGCAGGCGAATTTAATGGTATCCTCGCCGCATAGTGTGTTTTCCGTGTCAGGCGTGAAGACCTGTCCGTTGATAGTAATATACTGGGTGAGCGGCTTGGTGGCACCTCCGGCGGAATAGCCATAGGATTCATTGGCCGTAAAGCCGTACACGTGGGCGATGAAATTGCTCTTCGTACTCTTCAAGGTGTGCGATTTGGCGTCATTACCCAGTGAAATCTGCGCGTAGTGGTACGTGGAAGAACCGCTCACCGCCTTGAAGTTATCCTTGATGGACTCGTCGTCAAGGAACATGTTTTCCGGTTTGTCGGTTACCACATTGACATAGTGTTTGGTCGTTCCGTTGCCGGTATTCTTGCTCTCGTATGTAGCAAAAGTCACCTGATCTATCTGTTGCTCAATCGGGTTCACCCACAGCATCGCCGGGTCGCCTTGACTGCCTCCGTAGTATTTCTGGGATACCAAAAAGAGGTGAACAGCACAAGGACAGGAAGTGCTCAACAAACAGCTCCCCTCTTTGGCATACTGGCCGTTGGCTCCTATTTCAAATTCCCAATACTGCTTTTTGTCGCCGTTCGCAAAATCAAAGGTATGAACGAGTTCGCCGTTTATACGCACCTCTGTTTCGTCATTAAGAGCCATCACACGAATGATATCGGCGGGACGCTCAGCTGACGCGGTGAGAACAAACGTGTTTCCCCAATACTTGACAGGCATAGCCTGGGAAAATATATGGTCGCGCTGCTCCTTCATGTACGGAAGACTTGTGTGAGGGCAGCCCTGGAACATGGCAATCTTCTTGCCGTCACGCGCCTTGACATGCGTACCGGACAAATCGCCCGGGTCACTGTCTTTCATGCCCGTCCAAACGTAATAAACCTGTCCTTTTTTGAGCGACGGGGTAGCAAAAGTCTCACCCGCCGCCTTACCGCCATAGGTCTGGACGGTAGGAGTAATATCCACAATCACATCATCTTCCGCCGCTACGATGGCAAAATGGCTACCCTGGGTGTGACTTGCGCCATCCTTGTCCGAAGGCGTATAGGTCTGCATAATATATTCGTCCAGCAAGGATGCCGTCGGCAATACATTGGTCGCATCAAAAGTAGCTCTTTTGTAGTTCGTTGCAAAAAGGGAAATATTTTCCGTCGCAGTCACATGAATGGCACAAGTGTCCGCTTGCTCCGAATTGACGGCATAGCAGACTTTGCCTGTCGATTCCATCGAGGAACGGGCATTGTAGGCGAGCACATTGCCCTCATACAACTCTACAGGCTTCATCTTGTTTGCCTCCACCTCTATTTCCTCGGAATAACCGGTAAACGGATTGGAAATAGTAACCTTGCATGCCTTGCGGGAAGAGATGGAGAGCGAGAGCGTCAAACTATTGTTCGCATCCTGATCCGCCTGTAGAAATGTCACCCAGAAATCCTTGCCTTCTGTCGACTGGCCTTCCTGCACGGTACTTTGCGCCGCAACACGCATAGCCGACACCGTCAGCAGGCAGCACAGAAAGGCGATTAAATGTGTTCTTTTCATATAAAATTTTGTGTTAAATGTATGCTATTCAAATCGCCTGCAAAATTACAAAATATTCCTCACGCGCGCGTGCATATATTCACGGAAAATGTGGAAAAATTGACGCCCTTACCGAATAAGTTCGCCTAAAGTGCTGTAAATTGACGCATTGCGTATAATCACGATCCGCCCTTCCCGCAGTTGCTTATACACATGTGTCTCGCAAGAAATATCACAAACCCTCTGTTCCGGAGTTGTCTCCTGCTCCGGATCGGGTCCTTCCGGAATCCACTCCTGTTCAGGATCCGGATCATCAGGAACCCATTCTTGCCCGGAGTCCGGATCCGGGTCAGGGTCTGGGTCCGGATCCGGTTTCGGGTCCGGGGTGCCGTCCGGCACCTTGCCCGTTCCCTGTACCGCTACGGTATTGGTTGCCCGCGCCCCGTCAGGAGTCACACGATAATAGAGTGTATCGCCTTTGGCGAAAGGTGTGCGGACAAGGTACTCCAAGCCCTCTACGGACACGGGGAAGCCCTCTACGGATGTTTCCTTTATTTGAAAATCTCCGGAATAGAGAAAGACCTGCTGCAAGGAAACCCGATGGTAGTTGTCTTTGGTTCCGAGTTCTTTTTGCATGATCGAAATCTGCTTGGTCCCTTTGGGGATGGAGAATGTATATTTGACTTCATCCAACACCAGTTCCTGCTCGTGAAGCACCTGGCCGTTATCTCCCTTGATGACCAAGATAGCCGTCTGGTCGCTTTTGAACACACTGCATTTCACATCCAGTTTCGTGTTCTCCGGAGCTTCGCCGAAATTGCACAAGCGCAACTGACGCATAGCGGCTGTAGTACTCGTCGCCGTCGCAAACGAGCCGTCCATCAGCGAAAAAGTTGCCGTACTCCCGTTTGCATCCAGCCATTCCAGACGGTCTGTAGCATTGACAATCAGATTTTTGAATCCGGGCATGGAAACAAGCGTGTCGTTCCGCCCGCTCTTGGTACGCGTAAAGACATCCAGCTCATATTCATCCGCTCCCGTGTCGCTCCAATGCGCAATAAAACTGTCTTTCATCACTTCCGTCGCCTCGTGCGCTATCGGATTGGCACTACTGACAGGAAACACATAGGCACTGTCAGTCGTACACTCCAACCGGGATATATCTACCGCCTCGCCCTGCTTGTCACCCCATATATATTCCACCAGTTCGGGATATTCGATGAAGGCGTTTCGGTTGTGCTGGATATCGGAAATGGCGTTGAGACGATCCACTTCTTTCTCGCTGACAGGGTCTTTGCGATGCCACGCAAGCAGGATTTCAATCATGTGCGGCGTGAAGCCCAGATAGGAGTCTTTGTTGATATATGCGGCATAATCCGGCTTCCAGTCCAGATCCTCATAAGCGGTAGCAATATAGAAGTACGCCCGGGCGAAATCGCCTTTGTACTCGTCGCATACATCAAACGCATACCCGTTCCATGTATTGTCCTTTCCCATGAAGAAATAGCCGTTGCTCACCTTGGACGAGTCGGCAAGGATACCGGGAGGGTAATTGGACTTGTTGTTGTTCGCCACACGGTCTGCCGGACAAAGGTGATACAAATCCTTGTAGGCGTCATTGTTCTCCCCGCCCCACCAACTCTTGGGAAAACTATGCTCAATATCCATTCCTGCCGCACTGCCGCTTGGAAGCGGGAAGTAACGTTTTGTGCCGGAATACATGTCCCAGACCGTTTCATCCGAGCGGCGGTCGGTAGTGTAAAAACCGGACCAAGTACACGGCTTGCCATCCCCTTTCTTCCACGTCTCGCCGTTGGTGGTGTGAAAATCCGTTCCGTAAGGCAGTCTCTCTCCGCCACGGATAATCAGGCTGATTGCTGTTTTGAGCGCCTCGTCACGCTTGCCGTTCAGCCCGTCGTAATACCCTTTCGGCATCTGCTCCGCCGACAGAGTCAGAGAGAAAAGAAGGAATGAAGAGAGAATAACACGTCTCATAGCGATTATTTTTTAGCCAGGACAAACAATATATTCAATGCTACGTACCAAACAATAACGGCAGTTCCGCTAAAAAGAGCAAAAGCCGCATGTCCGGTAGCAAAAGCCTTATAGACACAATATGCAACCAACACCAGGCAACCGGCCAAGAAACAGATAATCAGCGTTCTCTCTTTCTTAAAACTCTTGAAACTGAAGAACGGAATCTCTGCATTCAGCAGCCAGCAACTGACAAACGACAATCCTATCAGCGCCCAAGCCATCCAGTCATATGCCAGGACGGAAACAGGAAGACAGCACAGCGCGCCCCAGAAAATGGCGTTGGCAGGGGTTGCCAGTCCGATGAAGGACTCGTGCTGCCGCTCATCCACATTGAACTTAGCCAGACGCAAGGCGGAGAAAGCCGCCATGACGAGCGCCAGCCCCGCCCACCAGCCGAGTATCGGCCGCAGATAGCAGAAAAGCATCATTGAGGGAGCCAGGCCGAAAGTGATATCATCCGCCAGGGAGTCCAGCTGAATGCCTATCGGACTGGGCGCTTTCAAGAGACGCGCACTAAAACCGTCGAAGAAATCGAAGAACGCGCCCAACAGAATAAAAGCAAAAGCCCACATAAAAGCGCCCTGGGTGGCGAGAAAAACAGCCACACTACCACTCAGAAGATTGGCACATGTCAACGTGTCAGGTATGATTCGTTTACAATTCATAATTTTCTATAAATCAAATAAGTAACTATTATTGAAGGAATACAGGTTATCATCACGATCCAGAAGAATCCCAGGTATCCTACAGCTTCCTGTATATACCCTGCCGCCATCCCAGGCAACATCAGGCCGAGAAACATGAAGGCCGTACAAATAGAGAAATGCGCCGTCTTATACGCCCCGTCCGCCACGTGCATCATATACAGCATGCATGCCGTATATCCCAAACCGTAGCCGAGCTGTTCCATCCCCACACAAAGGCACAGGATCCAGAAGGATGACGGTTGAAACTGTGCAAAATAGACATACACAATGCATGGAAGAGTCAGGCATAATGCCATCGGGATAAGCGCCCGCTTAAGACCAGTCCTGCTCGCCCATATGCCGCCGCCTATTCCACCCAAAAGCATCAGGACAACCCCCACGCCCGTTATCTGGCCGATGGTACCCACCGTAATTCCCAAACCGCCTTCATCCGTTGAAGCAAGGAAGAACGGATTGCATAACTTGAGCAGAAGCGCCTCAGGAAGACGGTACAGCAACATGAAACAGAGCGCCAGCACAATACCGGGCTTGCGAAAGAAATCAGCAAACACCTGCCCCACCTCATGCAACACGCCCTTCATCTTCAGGCCTTCATTTCTACGCTCAACCGACGGCATGGACCATGTGTGCCAGACGACCATCAACGCGAGCAGGCCGCTGCACAGCAGGAGGGCATAGGTCCACGAAGTCTCTACATCCGTGTGCTGCTGCAACCAGCCCACCAACATCAGAAGCAACGACTGGCAGAAGATATTCGCTATGCGATAAAATGTGGAACGCAAGCCCACATAGGCGGACTGCTGCCTCTCATCCAGCGCAATCATGTAATAGCCGTCTGCCGCTATGTCATGCGTAGCCGAACAGAAAGCGGTTATTGTAAAGAGAATCAACGCAATGGTAAAGAACCCGCGAGGCGCCAGCCATGCCAGCAATGCTACGGTAACAGCCATCAACACCTGCATCATCAGCACCCACCACCGCTTGGTAAGCAGCACATCCACGAACGGACTCCATAGCGGCTTGAACACCCATGGAAAAGCAATAAGGGATGTGAACAAAGCCATTTCGCTGTTCGGCACGCCCAATTGCGTGAAGAGTGTCACGCTGACGCTCGTCACCAGAAAATACGGAATGCCCTCAGCCAGATAAAGCGTCGGAACCCATGCCCACGGACTGATATGTGTCCTTTCTCCTTTCACCTTCAACCTTTCACCTTAAAAAAACGCAAAGGAGAGCCACCCTTGACGGGAACTCTCCTTATTATATTCACGCACGCGCGCACGCATTTATTGGAAATTGGCGCGGTTATCCATTACCTCAGCCTTGTCTTCAATGAGCTGCATTGCCTGATAAGGCAGATAAGAGAAGCGGCCTGCCAACTGGGCTTTCTCGCTCTCGGCATTGAACTCGCCGGAAAGATTATTGGCGGCTCCTGTCTTTACGACAAACACACCCATTTTTCCCTGAACCGGTTCGCTGATTACGTTCTCGCCCTGTGCCAATGCCTTACCGATTACAGCCGGCTCCATGCCTGCGTTGCCAAAACGGCTGTCTGACAAGCTGACACGCTCCACATGCTGAATGGTCTGGCCTACTATGTCAGCCGCAGCCTCCAGGGTTTCAGCACCCTTGAGCTGTTTCTTGATATACTCAGCCTTGGCGTTGTTGGTTGCCTCATAGGTCAATTCGGCACGTACGGCGCTCAACGGACGGTATTCGCCGTCGTTGACTTCGGTAAGCGCTGCCACAACAAACTGCTGGCCGCACTCAAACACGTCAGATACCTGGCCCTCTTTGGCCTCAAACGCCCAGCGTACAATCGGACGGCTGGCTTTCAGCTGGCCAACCTTGTCCGTCGTAGCGGTAAGGTTGTACTGCGGAACAACTGCCATTCCTGCCTCTTGTGCGGCATTCTCCAATGCCTCGGCATTGTTATTGGCTACAATAAACTGCTTGGCGTTATTGTAAATAACCGAATAGGTCTTGCTGGACGGAGTTACCTCACGCGCCAGAATAGCCAGTTTCACTTTCGGGGTCGGTTTGCCGAGCTCCATAATCTCATAGGTCTGCTCACCCATACCTTGAGCAACCGTGAAACGCTCGCCACGCTTGCCTGCAAAGGCGGGTTCGGCGATGTTCTTCGGCAGGTCTGCAGCCTTGAACCAGCCCAGTTCCTGGTCCTCGCCATCCTCGATAACAGCCTTCAACTCCACAGAATCCGGCATCGAATAACCGGCCTGCATGATACGTGCCATCGAGTATGTATTGTTCTCGAACAGAATCTCCGTGCAGTCACCTGCTTTTGCGCCTTTGGCAAATGCGAACTCCTTGTATTGCGCAGGAACAGTCTCCTCTGAATAGTCACGACCGTCGTACATGATGTCCGAATTGGTATTGACAACGAGAGCCACGTCCTCGGTAGTCTTGAACTCCTCTTGGAGGCTGGTCATCAGGTCTTGCGCTGCCTTGAAATCGTCCTCGCTCGGAGCAATGTCGAACGCTACGTATTTGATAGCACGGTTCGGAGTCTGCTTGTACTGCGATTTTTTCTGCTTGTACAGTTTCTTCAGCTCGCCGTCGCTTACTTTTACCAGGCTGTCAGCCACCGCGTAGTACGGCTGCATTACATATTCGGCACTTACGCCGTTCTGGCGGGCATTGAATGCATATTCGGCGTCCAGCGAATTAGCCTTGAACAGGTGCTGCAGCAGACCCGTGTATTTCTCCTGCATATAGCTCATGCGGACTGCCTTCTCCCAATACAGCCAGTAACTCTTGGCCTGCTTGAGGTTCGCATTCATTTCCGCGTCATCGCTACCTTCGTTGATTGTGGAGATAAGATTCTTCACTGCATCACGGTTGAACTGGCCGTTCTCGTCCTGGAAGGCACGACGACCGCGCAAAATCTGATGCACATTGTTTCCGATGCACAGTTCGCTTAACTCATCGGAAGTGATAGTCATACCGATTTTCTCTGCTTGCGCACGCATGGTGTAGTCCATCATCAGCATGTTCCACACCTGGTTGCGGATCTGCGCGTAGGTGTCCTCGTCGAAGTCAGAACGACCTGTTTCAATCTTGTACACCTCAGTCAACTGTTCCTTGGCGGCTTCGTACTCCGTATAGTGAACCTTCTGACCATCAATAACGCCGACGTTCTCGCGGCTGCGGTTGAAGAAACTACTACCGGAGTTCAAAAAGTCTCCGAGGATAAATGCCAGCATGGCCAAACCCACAATTGCAATCAGCAGGGCGCCATGATTTCTAATTTTTTGTAAACTTGCCATTTTTTTGTTATGTATTAATTATTTTTGTGCTTTCAAACTATCGTCTGGACGTACTCAGAATCTCGACATCGCCGTTCTTGATTTCCGCCGTTGTTCCGTTATAATTCATCAGATATCCCGTCAGGCGCACTTTTGCCCCTACAGGAACTGCTGTCTCATTGGGCACATTGCACCAATATGCCTCCAGCACCTTGCCACCCGATTTCTTGTCATCCAGCCAGAACCATTTCTGCTGTCCCTTACTGATCTCGTCGCTGTAACCGGTGCTTTGTACATATCCCTCCACCACATAGACATCCTTGCTGGTTGCGCCGGACGCCAGCGCCAGAGCGGCAGCCTGCGCTTCGGCGCAAGTGGCTTTTATGGTGTCTGCCGGAATGAGCGCCTCTGCGAACACCTCATTGAAATGCGCGTTCGACGATGCAACCGTCCAGCAATTGCCGTTGTTCTCATAGATGCCGTTGTAATTGGTCATTTTGCAACGGATAACCACAAAATCACCTATCACAATACTCTCGTAATCAGGCAGCTTGGCACCGTTCGGACCCATAATGCGGTAGCAATAGAACTGCTTCTCGCCCTCGCCGTCCTTGCGGGAACTCATATAGGCGAAATCATTGCCGTACTTCGCAAAATCGGTCTTGGCGCGCTGGTCCTCATTGAAACCGATAATCCAGCCCTTGATGAGGTACTCCTTGTCCGTCACCTGCTGATTCTCAAGTTTCTTGGCGATTTTCACAGCCTCATTGACAGTAATGGCTCCGGCAGGAACAGCTACTCCCTCCGGATCCGGAGTAGGCTCGGGATCGGCTATCAAAGGAACGGTATCCAGATTATGCGAATTGTCGCCCGGTGCATTGATATAAGGGGTCTCCTTGCAACCGAATAACACCATCGCTACTACTGCGGCCAGTAAAAATACACGCTTGTTCATTTCTGTTCAATTTAACAATTTTATACTGAAAAGTGCGCCAACGCGCCTAATATTTCAAAAAAGCGTGCAAAGATACTAAAAATTATTCACGCGCGCAAATAAAATAGGAAAAAAATTAAAAAAAATGCATTTTTCACAACAGGGCTGCGATTATTCTTCGAATTTTCTTGCGTATATCATTTTTTTGTTGTATCTTTGCACGCTTTTTCGATGGTGGGGCATATTGTGCCCGCACGAGAAGTGATTATTATTAACCATTAACAGTTAAAACTATAGCAACTCCTCAACCCAGACCGCGTGGCGGCCGAGTAATCAAAGAAGACCCGCATCGTATCAACGACAAGATCCGCGGTGTCGCACAAGTTCGCCTTATCGGCGACAACGTAGAGCAAGGTATCTACTCTTTCCAGCAGGCTATGCATATAGCCGATGAGCAAAATCTCGACCTTGTCGAAATAGCGCCCACAGCCAATCCGCCTGTCTGCCGCGTCATCGATTACCAGAAATTCCTCTACGCACAGAAGAAAAAGCAGAAAGAGGCGAAAGCCAACCAGAAAAAACAGGAGGTGAAGGAGATTCGTTTCGGCCCGCAAACGGACGACCACGATTACAACTTCAAACTCAAACACGCACAGGAATTCCTCAAAGAGGGAAACAAAGTGAAAGCTTACGTGTTCTTCCGCGGACGTTCCATCGTGTTCAAAGAGCAGGGTGAATTGCTGCTGGCGCGCTTTGCCGCCGACCTTGCCGAGTACGGCAAACCGGACAATGTGCCCAACCTTGAAGGTAAACGGATGACGATGTTCGTCAGCCCGAAGAGCAGCAAGGGATAATGGCAATTCAGACTGACGAGACACAATCGAGAGAGAATCGGATCGGGAGTGGATCGTGAGTAAATCAAGAGTAAATCAACCGCAAGTCGTAAGGCTTACCTTGGAAGCCCCATGAACTGGGGCCGGCTGCCTGAGACTGCGTATTATTAACAATTAAATATTTATTACAAAATGCCAAAGGTAAAGACTAATTCCGGTGCCAAAAAGCGTTTCACGCTTACCGGAACGGGTAAAATCAAGCGTAAGCACGCTTACAAAAGTCACATTC
>Ga0265298_10004860_pt1 | contig 17035 bp, 14 predicted proteins | sample AusTroGonzalo_MG_3_FD_193486 | JGI IMG/M metagenome (GOLD analysis project Ga0265298, IMG submission 193486) | Bovine rumen microbial communities from tropical cattle in Woodstock, Queensland, Australia - Gonzalo_01 | ecosystem: Host-associated > Mammals > Digestive system > Stomach > Rumen ... | reverse complement strand
CCCCTAGCGTTTCTGTGAAAAAATGATATAATAATACTGGACATGGTGAGATTAGCTCAGATGGTTAGAGCGTCGGATTGTGGTCCCGAAGGTCGTGGGTTCGATCCCCATATCTCACCCCATATGCGGGTATAGTACAACGGTTAGTATGCAAGTTTTCCAAACTTGAGATGGCGGTTCGATTCCGCCTACCCGCACCACGATATGGTAAAAGAGGTATATAAGGGCACGGAAACGTGCTATTTTTAATTGTTTATGTTATAAACATTGACATTTTGAACAAAGTGTGCTATAATTGGGGCATAGTAGTTTAACAGGGCGCCACAGTAGATTATTAGAGATTAAGGAGGGTACTGATATGGCAAAAAAAGCGGAAATAAGGAAGAAGATGCATGACATTGTTGAGGCTGAGAAAAAATCGAAGCCCCACAAGGTCGTATCCGATCTGGTGAAGGGTAAGAAGAAAAAGGCTGCTAAGTCTGAGACTCTTACAGATTTAGAGCGTCAGGATCAGGTTTACGCATCGCTGGATGACGATGAAGGTTACTCTGTCAACAATGAGACAGCAGAATCTCTTCGCCAGGATGCGGAAGACATCTACGCAGCAATCAGAGATGCTGACATCGGTCATCAGGAAGAGGTGAAGAAGGCAAAAGCAGAGGCTAAGAAGCTCGAAGCGAAAGCCGAGGCCATCGAAGCTGAAGAAGCCGCAGAAGCTGCTGAAGAAGCTGCTGAAGAGGCTGCTAAGCCTGCACCTGCACCGGCACCTAAGGCTGAACCTGCTCCTGCAGCAAAACCTACACCTAAGCCTGCATCTACACCAAAGGCAACACCTAAGGCAACAAAGCCTACCCCGAAGCCGGCTCCCAAGCTGGTAGTGGAAGGTCCCGGAATGGCCTATAAGTACTGGAATTACAAAACCAGGACTTGGTCGATCACGACGAACATCTGGGCGGCTAAGCAGCTCGGAATCGACCTTTGGGAGCCTATCTGGGTTTGGTACGAAAACGGTGACATTGATCACTTACTTACAGATGAAGAAACCAAACTTTACCTGCCCTAAATAAACTACTACTCGTACCTTGAGGGATCCCCGACAAATGTCGGGGATTTTTCTTGTTTGCCATAAGCGGTAAAAAGTGGTAAAACTATTGACAAAAAGGCGTAAGTGTGATACAATTAAAGTAGTCTGAGTTTTGGGTACAGTTTTTCAAGACAAGAAGACCATTAACAACCGAATCATCTCAGGTTTCAAGATAGAAACCTGTTGCCTATATAGTGTTAAATTCCCAAAGTTTTTACCATTCGCTGTTACTATTAACGGGCTTTTAGCCTTCACTACATACCTAGAAAAAGGGGGTATCTATCATGTTAGTAAACGCTTTAGCTATGGCGGCTGCGATCGCCATTGCCATTATCGTGGCAAGTAACAAATTTTTCGAAGAAACCGTTGGGACAACATTTCAGAGAGTTCTTATCGTTGTGCCTTTGGCTGGCTTGGTTGCTTATTTCGCACCTAAGCTTATGCCTTTCTGGGCAGTAGTTGCTTCCGCTCTTATTGTTCTGCTTATGACCTATACGGTTATGTGGTGGGACTCGGACGGTTCAACCGTGAAAGAATTCTTGGCTTTCCTTGTGATCCAGGTTTTCCTGGTAATCATCGCTGAGGAAGCTGCTACAAAGGGTTGTGATGGAACGGAGATTGGCTGGGTACAAGCTATCTTTAAGGCTTTACCGGCTATGTGGTTTATATTCTGTGTCGGATTCATGATATGGGATATATTAGCATTCCACGAATGGCTGGATAATCCGGAAGGATTTAAGCCGCAGCAGTATCTTGATACTCTTAACAACTCTGAAGACGAAGAACAAGTCTTCGAGTACCAATCAGCACTGAAAAGGAGGTGGGCAAAGTATGAGAAAGGCAGTGCAAATCATAACAGTTCTGCTGGCACTCGCGGTGCTTGCAGGTAGTATCTATTACTACCAGTTTTACAAAGAACCGGCGAAGGAAGAAGTGGCAGAAATGCCTACCGAACCGACGCCAACACCTACACCGCCACCGCAGTGGCATTTCTACAACAGTGACATCCAAGCAAACGGCATCGCTTCCGACGATTACAATTTTGGCCCCGCGCCAGAAGTCTGGGAAGCACAATCGGCTGACATGGAGCTGAGAACGCGTATGCGTCAGGATCCTGCTCTTGGAGCAGCGGTAATGGCCTGGGCAGACAGTATCCTCGGGACTCGTTATCTCGGAGTTTTCTACGACGAGTGTAACAAGGAATGGGACGCTGCTATGAATAAGGCAAAAGAGGAATGGATTAAGGACAAAGATTCTTATGATAAGACTCTGGATGCTTTCTTCAAAGAGCTCGACCATGCGGATATTTCGGTGAAGGATGCAAAAGGTTTAACAGACCAGATGTATATGAATCCTTACACCGTTGATGGCGTACCGGATATCATAGTCATGGAGACGAAGAACCATAAGGGTACTTTCTTAACTTACACCTTTACGATTAAGGAGACAGAGAAGAAGGAACTCAAGTACAGACTTGATTGTGGATTCCAGCCGACTAATGTGGCGAAGATAATGAATATCAAACCGCAGAAGAAGAAACCGAATCCGACACCTGTACAGAATGTGGTGACGCCGACTCCTACACAGATCATTTGGCCGATTATCACACCGAATCCACAGCCAACACCTGGCCCTGGCCCTGGTCCTGGTCCGGATCCGAAACCAACACCAGATCCTAAGCCGACGCCGGATCCGAAACCAACACCGGATCCGAAACCGACACCGACGCCGGTACCGCCTGGGCCTACGCCCACGCCGACGCCGCCGCCGAAGGATCCTGAAGATGGACCGGATATTCCTCCGAATAAGCCGGATGATCCGACGCCTGATAAGCCGACGATTGATCCGAATAACCCGAACGAGTCTACAGAGGAAAAACCTGGTAATTCACCAGACAAACCGACGTATGACGAGAACATCAAGCAGAATGAGGAGGCTAATAAACCTCAGGATCAGCCGAGCACGCCAGCCCCTTCACCGGGGACAAACGTTGACAACCCTGGACAAAACGATATTAATAATCCGACACCGGAGTCACCGTCTTCAGTATCGGATGATCCGCCTGGTGATCCCTGGGAAGGGCCACCAGATTAATCTTCAATATAGGCAAACATGGTGGGATCCTGTGAACTGGGACGATGAAATCAGTTCAAGTACTTTATATTTCGCCCGGCGGCTATGCACGCCGCCGGGTCTCACCAATCTTTGAAATTTGAGATGATTCGGTTGTGTAACTCTAGAGGAATTTTAACAATTCGACTAGTAATATAAAAAGTTTTCGTGTTTTTAAATGATAAACTCTAACTATCTATTTTTTGAAAGGATTTTAATTTTATGAATAAATTTACTAAATCTGTGCTTTCTGTGGCTACCGCTACTATCGTAGCTAACGCCTCGATGGCTCCAGCTTTGGTGTACGCATGGGGTGACAACTCTGGCTCTGCCGATGGTCGTCCACTCTATACGCTTGATGACATCAATGCTGACAAATTAGGTAACACCATTACCTTCAACTCTATTTATAAGGGTAGTAAAATTGGTGATGAACGTAATTTCGTAGGTGCTAGACTTACTACTGGTAACTCTAGCTACTACAATGCCAATGAGATTGATGTTGAGGATGGCCAAATCTATACGATTCGTCTTTTCGTCCACAACAACAACCCTTGGGAAGAGAAAAATACTGCAGAGGGTGTGTCTATTCTTTACTCACTTCCTTCTACCGTAGCTAAACAACATACCATTATTGGTTATATTAACTCTACTAACGCGAAACCAACCCGTTACTGGGATGAAGTAGTATTGAAGTCTTCTGATGACTTTTACATTGAATACGTTAAGGGTTCTGCTCAATACAGAACTGAAAAAGGTATCTTTCCTTTGTCTGATAACGTAATTCATGAAAATACTATGATCGGTTACGATTCTATGAACGGTAAAATCCCTGGCTGTTTCAAATACAGTGGTGAGGCTACCATTCAAGTTAAAGTTCACAAATCTGTAAATGCTAAACTTGCTAAAACCGTACGTATTAAGGGTTCTGGTGAGAAATTTGCAGAATCTGTTGAAGCTAAAATCGGTGACGAAGTTGAGTTCCAAATTGAGTATGTAAACTTGCTTGCTGATACGGTGAAAAACGTGATGATTCGCGATATTTTACCTAACAACTTGCAATACGTAGAGAACTCTACTTATCTTTATAACTCTAATTATAAAGAAGGTAAACTTCTCCCAGAAAACACGGTTACTACTACTGGGTTAAACATTGGTAGCTACAATTCTAGAGGTAACGCTTACGTTCGCTTTACTGCGAAAGTAGTTGATAACTCTATGGCTTGTGGTTCCAACCAACTCGTAAACTGGGCTTCTTCTACGGTTGACTCTAAAGTTTCCAAAGATGATGCTTCAGTGATGGTTACTAAGGAATGTCCAAATCCTGATCCAAAACCAACTCCAACTCCAACCCCAACTCCTGAACCAACTCCAAAGGATATTGTTCCTACTGGTCCAGAAAGTGTGGTTGTTAGTGCGCTTGGTCTTGGTGGTGTGACTACCTTGGTAAGCTATATGATTGCTAGTCGGAGAAAATTCTAAGTTCTAGGTGGGCTTTTAGACCGCTTCAGGTAGGAACTCAGATGAAACGAACCCTGCATTATTGTAGGGTTCGTTTTTTGTTTTTAAATTTGCTTATGTTATAATGATGATATGAACGTGCGGAAAAAGGCGGCATTTTGTAAGCTACTAGTAGTTTTGTTGGCTGTTTTTGTTGTAGCTTTTTGCCAGCCAGCTTCAGCGCTTTCAGATAAATTGAAAAAACGCTATGGTGATTATCAGGTGTATTTTTATAATGCAGAGAAGGATTATAAAGCAGATGAAGATGAGTGGGATGAGGAAGCGTGTGAACCGGGCACTACTAAACCAGGCAGAGGGAATGGTCCGGAAGTCGGTGATGATTGGGGACAATGGACTGGTTCTTGTACGGCAATGACTCAAGAACGCATTAATTGGCTAGAGAAACAAATCCCAGATATTCAGGCGGCGGCTAGCATGAATGGGATTCCATGGGAATTAGTGCCGGCTCAAGTGTTTAAAGAGTCTGGTGGCGGTAAACATGAAGCATGCGCATATAATTCGCTCGGCTTGAAGGCCGCGAATGGCTATAGGTCCTGCGATGGTACTTTCGCAGAATTTAGTAGTTATAAGGAAGCTTATAATTATTACATGAATCATACTATTCCAATTAGAGCAGTAAAAAATAAATATCCAAATGATCCATATTCGGCAGCTTCATATATACAATACGGGACAAAACCTCCATATGCATCTTGTGATAGCGAAAAATATCCGGAGTGTGTTGGTCACATGAATGAACCTACGCCCCATTACGTGGAAGATGTTACGAGCATCATTTGTGGAATTCAAAAATGGGCGAAGAGTAAAGGGATTGCGATTTCGAGCGTGACCTGGGAAAATTATGATGGGAATAAGGGTGGTAATGAAAAAACAGAAGAATCTGAAGAGTCAACTCCTACCCCTTCTGAAACTGAGGAAGAAGAAGGTCCTAATGTTGGGGCAATTTATTGTGATGAAGAAGGTCATCCGACTGACGCAGAAGATGACGATAGTCTAGATATGGATCCACATACTTTGGAAGAATATATTAAAGCTTGGGCTTGGCCGCAATATAAAGGTGGCGGTTTCACGCAACAGCGGCAGGCGTATGAACAATATATGAAAACGGCGCCATATACCGGTGGTTGCAAAGGTAACGACTGTGCGGCATTCGTTTCGAATATTATGAGAGCGAGTGGCTGGGATCCGAACTTCTTGTTGGGTTCTACGTCAGCGCTTGCCACATGGCTACCGAGCCACTGGAAATCGGTAAGTGCGGATTCTCTCAAAATTGGTGATGTAGGGATTAAATCTGGACACGTGATTTTGTATGTTGGTGACTTGGAGGGCTTCGGCTCTAAGACTGCTTCAGCGTCATTATGTTCTCGTTCGCCAATGGCAGGTGCAGATAAAAACTTTGGTAATTATAGGTGGTATAGAAAGAAGTAATATGGAACAACTAAAAATAGCTTGGAATAATTTAACTAAAAATCAAAAAATTGGACTTTTTGCTGGAGTTATAGTTCTGATTGCTTCGGTTGTAATAGTTTGTATGTTTTTGATTAAACCTGAAGCGCATGTGAATTTAAAATTTAGCGCCAAAACTAGTATTCCAGAAAAAGAACTTACAAATATTAAATCACAATTGATTTTAGTGATTCAGGATAATAGTAAAAACTTTGACGAACATGGGGCTTATGATGGTGTGGTACGGGATTATCAAGAAAATGTTGGTAAGAAAACTTCCACGGCATCGTTCTTCGCTGACTTTGATAAAATCAGACAATCATATAAAGTAGAAATAACTTGGCCGGATCCTGGGTTAGATTCGCCAAATGTTGTAATAAGTTGCCCGCTAGCAGATAGTAAATATCCAGACACGCCATGCAAGACGGAAGTAAATTCAACTTCAGAAATCGTAGGCTATTTGCCATATAAAGGAACTTTAAATTCGGGCAAGGAATATACGGTTGATGTAAAATATGATGGATCGGGAATGTATTTAAATATTGCGATTGATGTTTGCGGTGGATCAAAAGAAGCTAATGAAGCTCTTGCGAGCGCCAAAGAATGGATTACGTCATTAAATAAAGATGCGGATGAATTCACCTACAACTTGGATACTAAAACTTGTAAAAATAAGACGGTTTACGCTCAAGTGAATCATGCAAAAACTAATGATACGAATGTAAATGAATATTTGCCATATTTTGTACCAAATATGTATAAAGTTTATCCTTTGACGGATGATGAGGGAAATGTGACTGCAATCAAGGTGGAAATCAAAGGTTGCACAGACTATCAAACTGATTCGGCTGAACAAGCAATTAAAGACTATTTGAAAGCTAAAAATATTCAATACCCAACGCAAATTGAGTATTGTGTAAATTAAATTGCTTATGCTATAATTAAAGTATGAATCCGTCATACAGTAGTGGGCCTAGTAATTCTGGTGGTCAACCAGGTATTGTTGCAAGCGGCCCGGACAGTAGTTTGCCGCAAGGCGCTGAAGGTACTGGCAATGGTCGTTCTGGCGGTTTTAACTTCAGTAATTTTATAAATAATATTCCAAAGAAGTGGCTTGCCATTGGCGCTGGTGCGTTGGTGGTAATTTTGATCATTGTGGTAGTTGCGATGGGGATGGGCGGTAAGAAAAGTGATAGCGGAAATAGTGGCGGAAGTTCTTCTAAACCTACCCCAGCTTTTAATAAACTGATTAATTATGTGGTCTCTGGTGAAGAATCCGAGTCGGATTTAAATGGAGAATATAGCGCACTTACGAGTTATTATCTTGTAAAACAATCAAAAACTAAGGATGAAAAAACGGCGGTCTATAATAGGACAAAGGAGCTTCTAGAGAATTTCACTAAGAATTATAAAGATAGTGATGATACATCTATGAACAGCGTAACAAAAAGTATAAAAGAGATTTTTGATTTGATGTATATGCTAGGAACTAAGGATAGAATTTATGACAAAGATATTCAAGAAAAAATCAAGAGCGAAGGGAAAGAATCAGCAAAGAAATGGGTGCAGAGTTACTACGACACCTCTTCGCTTGGCGATAATAGTTATGCGGAAGATTTCTCGACCACATATCTGACTTGGGCAAAGGCGGTATTCAACAATTCAGCCGATGTGAATAAACTATACTATTATTTAGATGGTTATTATAGCATGGAAGGAAGTTTTATTCAGATGGCTTATAATCTCAACACTTTAATGCATGGTAAAAAAATAATGGAGTCTGCTGATGCGTAAAACTAAAGGTATAGTATTGTCATCTATTTTCGTCCTAGTGTCTGTTATTATTGCTGTGGCCGCGTTTACGACATCTGTGTCTGCTCTTTCTAAATCTATTACTAATAAAGCAGTGGCGGAAGGTATTCGGACATGTATTGATTCTGGCGCTTTTGCTAAAGTCTTTTTGGCTTCTAAACTAACTGCTAAACCAGGGACTTCCAATGCATTTTTACTTACTAAAGGTGCTAATGATGCCGTAAAGTTACCATATGGTGCTGCTGGGGTATCGGATAATAATTTAACTTGTGAGGGATTAGTGTTTGGGGGTGAGGGCTTTGCCGGTATAATTCCAAAAAATATTAGAGAGGCTGCAGAAGATCAGAATGATGCCAGCAAAACTACGGTGGCTAAATTCTTCGCAGGTGATAAGTTGGATGGTAATGGTGGAGCAGGTTATACAGCCAAAGCACAGAATCCACAGTCTGAAGGAGAAGTCCAACAGTTAAAATATTCTTTGCCGACAGATCTTACCCTAGATGATGTGCGTAGCTGTGGATACGACGGCGAACTTAAAAAAGTATCTATAACGAGGGATGATGGCAAAGAAGTTAATGCAATTATCTTCCCGAAGGTTTTGAAGAAGGCGGACGGTACGGTTTCTTACGATACAACCGACAATAGTTATAATGTCCCTGCTCCTACTAAATATGGTAGTTCGTATACTTTCTCAACTCCTTGCGGACAGGTATTGATAACCAACGACGCTACAGATAACTTTATTTATTATACATTATATATAGACGGCTCTCCAAATACTATTCAAACTAGTTATGATAGTGCTCCTGATATTCGACTAGGTAATCTTACTCTTAAGAAAGATATCGCCCGAAGCCAGCCACCGAAAGACACTAGTACTTTTGCCGCTTCAGACTATGAATTGACACATAAAGGTTCCGGTCTGTTTGAAGGGCTGAATTCTAAAAATGCCGCTGGCTATGCAGTGAGCAATTATAAGTCCTATAATGACCTTGCGTTAACTAGAAAAGAAACTTACGAACTTTATACTTATTATATTAAAAGTGTATTTAATGGAAGAGTAACTTGTAATGACTCTTCCGACTACGAAGCAATAAAGGCTGGGCTAACAACGATTAATTGGCAAGCAGGTTTGGATTGCGGTATTGATCTTGGTTCTGCGTCACTCAATAATGATCCACTGAATGTGTATGGCTTAAAGTCTGATTATCATTTTGGTGTATTGATGGATATAAATGGGGTGATTAATGGTTTAGCTGGCCTGGGTGATTTGACTGATATTACCGGTAAGAAAGATCCAAAGAAAGATGATCCAAAAGATCCGGATGATCCAACAAACCCAGATAATCCTAGTGATCCTGATACGCCAAAAGAAGCAGAGACTTCGGATTATGAAAAATGCGATGACATGATGGATAAGGGCCTAAAATCGGGCGAGAAGATTGGTTCGATGCAATGGATTCTTTGCCCGTCGATGGATAATAGCGTATATGCAGCAGACTGGGTAGATCGGATGACAGACGATTGGTTGTCTATGGATCCAACAACTTATAATGCTGATTCTGTAAAAGTGGCATGGGATGCTATTCGAAATATATCGAATATCTTGATGATAGTATTCTTGCTTGTAATAATCTTCTCTCAATTGACTGGCTATGGTATTGATAATTATGGCATCAAGAAAATGCTCCCAAGATTGATTGTGATGGCAATCGTGATAAACATGAGCTGGTATATTTGTGTGATGGCGGCTGATCTTTCTAATATCTTCGGTGTCAGCCTTAGAAACTTATTTGCAGCCATTGGTAATGGCCTTCCAGCACAACTAGGATCTGGCGATCCAGATATTGCAGGCACATCCTATGCTGCCGGTGCAGCTGTAGGTATGTTTGCAGCAGCTGGTTCTGGTGGTTCGGCAGCTGTTGGTGCTGGTATCACTGCGGCATCGCTCGGTGCATCGGCGGCGGTAGCAATTATCGTTGCCGTAATTGTATTGGCTTTGATTATTTTGGTAGCAGTAATGATATTGTTCTTAATGCTCGGTGTAAGGTTAATTATCGTGATTATCTGTATCATACTCTCTCCTCTGGCGTTTGCGTCGTTCGTGCTGCCCAATACCCAGAACTTCTTTAAGAAGTGGTGGGATGCTTATAAAGCAGCTTTGATTATCTATCCAATCTGTGGGATGCTCAGTGGTATCAGCCACCTTTTGAGAAATATATTCTCTGAAATGGGCGATGTTCCTGTCGCTGTATCTGCAATTGCAATGATTATGCCTTACCTTGGGTTCTTCTTGATTCCTACTTTGCTTAAGAGTGCGATTGCTGCACTTGGTAAATTTGGTGGCGCTCTTACATCTATGGGCAACACTATCCGTAATGGTGGTAGAGCGATGGGGCATGCAGCAGCTGGCGCGGTCAAGAATTCGGAAGGCTATAAGAATATGCAAAACGAAACCGCCAGAAGAAGGCAACAACAGAGTGCTGAACGGACCATTAAGGCACTTGAAGATAGAAAGAAAAAAGGTGGTGCTTTGAATGATGCTCAAACTAGACGTTTGGCAAGAGCTCACGAAACTATACGTAAACTTGGTAATGAAGATCAAGCCGCAAGAACTATTTTGGCAGATAAGGAATACGCCGATTTGGCACTTACTAGCAATAATCCTGATCAACGCACTTTGATGGGCGACTGGAAAGAAGCTTGGAGAAAAGGCGATACAAATAAAATGAATGCGCTTACTGATGTAATTATCGCTAGACATGGGCCTGGTGGGGCGAATGAGATTGCTTCTGCGTTGGCTGGTGAAGAAATCTTTGATGATAATGATAACTTCGTGAGTAAAGAAGCGGAAGCATCCTTTAACGCTATCAGAATTAATATGCAACAAAATTCGGCATTTGCTGGCGCGATGCAAGGTAAAGCATCTGATGCATACCAGATGATTTCTGGCGGTGGTTATTATACTGACGGTAACGGTGTGACTAAGAGAGGTAATCTTGCCGCGCATTCCCAATACAACTCGATTGCTACTCAAGCCAAAGACTGGGCCACTCAGTCTGGTGCTACACTTAAACGGGCGGCGGCTGCAGGTGCCTTTACCCAGAGACAGGCTTTGGAGCTCTTGAATAGCACTGACCCTGCCATACAATCTGGTATCCAAACTGATGCATCTAAGAGGCAAGTGCTTGAAGCTGTTGCTAATGGTGGCCAGGTAGATTGGAGCAATAGTAACTCTATTAAAGCCGCAGCAGAAAATTATAGGAATACGTCAGGGCAACAGCCACAACAACAAGTCCAGCAACAGCCACAGCCGCGGCAACAGGCTACGACTGCGCCTACCCCTGCTCCTATTGATAGACCTGCCCCTACGACCAACCATATGAATAATCCTTCTCCTAGAAATTCTGTAGATGTAAATATCGATCATCATGGCGATGGTGCCGATGAAATACCAGAATAAGCAAGACCTTTTAGATTGACTTTTTAACTAAAGTATGCTATAATATGGATAAGTGAGTGTTTTTGTTGCACTCTGTAGATTAACAAGTTAAAAGGTTTATGGTAACTGAAAAGTGGGGTTTTGGCAAATCAGTGGAGGTGATGAGAAATGAAGAAGGTAGAATGGTTTATATTAGGAATTGCAGTGTTGTTTATAGTGTTGATAACAGTAGTCATAACGGTCAATGTAACTATTAAGCATCAGACAGAGTCAGTTGCCCCTGTAGCGGCGGAAGAACCTGTTCCGGCGGTGGAACCTGCAGTAGAGGAAGAAATCCCGGCGGCTACTCCTGCAGCGGCGGAAGAATCTGTTCCGGTAGTGGAGACACCGCCTGCGGAAGAACCTGTTCCGGCGGTGGAACCTGCGGTAGAAGAGGACAGTTACACAGACGTTCTTGATCCTTACGGAATGTACAAAGTTCCGGAAGAATGGGCTGCCGAGCGTGGCGGTTTATTTGTGGAAAGAGAAACAGGTCTTTATACTGTCGGTAATTTGGTTCCTCGTTATAATCTGGAGACTTACGGAGTTGGATATTCGTATGGGGATAATAGTACTGAAGATGGTCTGCTCTATATAACTGACAATACATCTAATTGGTCTGAAGAAAATGCCCCTACTGTTATTCAACCGGCTACGGTAGCTATTGGTGATTTTCCTGTGTTGCAAGTGAGTAGAAATGAGCAATTACACTATTTCGGTGATGCTAAAGAAACATTAAAGCTTTCTAAAACAGGAGATTCTACGTATACTATTCCGGCGGGTTATCGAGGAAAGTACGCACCAATCATAGACCAGGTATTTTATGAACGACCTACTAAAGGCCATACTAGCGTTGTTGATATGGACGAGAATGTAGTGAGTGATGTAAGAAATTTGGAATATGGCGAAGACTACAAATACGAATGGTTTGAGGGAACTGATTACTATGAGCAGCAATTTACTGCTAATTGTCGTTGTTACGACAGGAGAGATATAGTAGATTATAAAATTTCGGGCGAATTAACTAAATTTGGCTATGTCGCTTTCGACATTTCCGGTTTAGAACCTGGGTTCTATATTTTCTATTATCGTGATGGTGGTGATGCAGTATTCGAAATAACCGAATAAAACCTTTTAACTTAAAAAGCGCGTCTACATTGTAGGCGCGTTTTTCCTTGGCTAAATTTATTTAGCGGCGGTGATGACGTGATCGAATAGACAGGCGATAGTAAGTGGACCAACACCGTTAACGATAGGGGTGATAGCGGTGAGATCGGCGCGTTTCCGGACCTCTTGAGAAACGTCGCCTTTTAGGACGCCATCTTCTGAGGCGGTGCCGGCGTCAACGACGACGGCACCAGGAGCAACCAACTCGCTGGTGATGAGCGCCGGGGTACCGGTGGCGGTGATAATAACGTTGAAATCTCGTAACCGTGATAAATCTGAGCCGCGATGGAATATTTCGACATCGTAACCAGAAGCAGTGAACATTTTAAGAAGTGGTGCGCCAACGAGTTTGCCGCGACCAACTAGAGCAATTTTAGCGGTTTTGAGATTGATATCATAGCCAGCCAGAAGCCACAAAATAGCAGTGGCGGTGGCGGAATCGTAATCGCCATTTGAGCCCAAACCGTCTACATCTTTTGCTGATGCGATTAAATCGGTGAGCTCGTCAGTTTTTTCTTTTTCCAAGATTGGTAATTGCAAAATGATGCCGTGAATAGATGAATCTTCGTTAGCTGAGCGGATTTTTTCGGCGATGTCCTCGGTACTTTTAGCAAAATAATCAATTACATTTACGCCGATATCTTCGCCATATTGTTTTTTGAGCTCGACATATTTAACAATTACAGGGTTATCGCTGTCGCGAATAATCAATAATGTTGGCTTGTCAGTCATCGAGGAAACCTCGCTAAATTGCCGTTCTTTAATAAAACCGGCGAGCTGTTGCCCGTCTAGGATTTTGGTTTTGAAACTCATAAACTGGCCCCGCGATTCTTGGTGTTAATGATTTCGATTGGTTCTTGTTCGAGCCAGAAGCCAAATTTATCGTAAACGCTACTAGTGATCATGCCGCGAGCGCGGGCGAGATTGGCATAAGTGCCAGCAGATTCGTTGATGAGCACCAGTGGTGCGCGTGGATTTACGCGCATGCCGTAAAGTAATTGGCCTTTGAAGCCACATTGTTCGATAAACCAGGCGGAATTAATTTTGTTGCCATCTTTACCACGAATTACTGGGTAGCCTTTTTCTTCGCATCTTTCGGCTTCTAATGGATCGAGATAAACATTCTTAAAGAATGAACCAGAACTGGCTTTTTCACGAGGATCTGGAAGCTTGTCTTTTCGAATAGCGGAAACAATCTCGCGAACACCGGTAGGTGAAAAATCAGTACAACCAAAATCTTCGATATATTTTTCCATGGAATTATAAAATGGGCGTTGCATTTGGCCTTTTTTGAGTTCCAAAGTTACGGAAGTAATGAAGAAACGACCTTTCATGGTGGTATTCATGATACTCTTGCGATAGCCAAATTGAAAATCCTTTTTCTCGAGGGTAATAATTTTATCTGTAGCGGTGTCGTAGGCGGTAGCGGATTTAAAGACCTGGGAAAGATCTTGGCCGTAGGCTCCGATATTTTGAGCTGGGGCTGCGCCAACCAAACCAGGAATGCAGCTTAGAGCTTCGATGCCGGTGTAACCTTTGCTACAGGCATATTGCACGATATTATCCCAACTTTCGCCGGCTTTGATTGTAAACACGCCGTTATTATCAGTAAAACCACGCAAACGGTTTAATAAAATTACGCCATCAAGACCTTCATCGCGGCCGATAGTATTAGCACCGCCACTTACGATGTAGGTTGGGTACCAATAGGCGCTAGCGAATCTGTAAGCTTCGGGAATATCTTTTTCGTCTTCGATTTCAAGAACATGGCGAGCGATACCGCCGATGCGCATAGTAGTAAGACTGGAGATAAAAATATTCTCGTAAGATTTCATAGCTATATTATAGCATAAAAATAAGCACAAGCTTGGGGTAGGGGGTTGATTTCGATTTTTGGCTATGCTATAAGGGGCAGCAGGAAATATTGGGTGGCGTATGTTCCAAAAATAATATATAATATAACAAAGAAAGGTAATACTATGGCGAAGAAGGAAAAAGATTCGGGTGCGGAAAATAAAAATAATGATGGTAAGAGCGAGGCTCTTAAACTTGCGATTGCGCAGATTACAAAACAATTTGGTGATGGTTCGATTATGAAGCTTGGCGAGACACCAAAAATGGATGTGCAACTTTTGCCATCAGGCTCGCTTGCGCTTGATTTGGCGCTTGGTGGTGGTTGGCCAAAGGGCAGAATTATCGAGATTTATGGGCCAGAATCATCTGGTAAAACTACTTTAGCGCTTCATGCAATTGCCGAAATCCAGAAACAAGGCGGGCAAGCAGCATTTATTGATGCCGAGCACGCTTTAGACCCAGCTTACGCCAAGAAAATTGGTGTGGATACTGGAAATTTGCTGATTTCTCAGCCAGACAATGGTGAGCAAGCTCTCGAAATTTGTGAAACTTTGGTACGTTCCAATGCAGTAGATTTGATCGTAGTAGACTCCGTAGCAGCACTTGTTCCACAAGCGGAAATTGATGGCGATATGGGCGATGCCCAGATGGGTCTTCAGGCTCGACTTATGTCTCAGGCTATGAGAAAACTCACCGGTATTATTTCTAAATCCAAAGCTACGGTGATTTTCATTAACCAGATTCGGATGAAGATTGGTGTGATGTTCGGTAATCCAGAAACCACCACTGGTGGTAATGCACTTAAATTTTACGCTTCGGTGCGTGTGGATATTCGCCGGATTGGCCAAATTAAAGAAGGTGATGCTGTTTCCGGCAACCGTACCAAGATTAAAGTAGTGAAAAACAAGATTGCAGCACCATTTAGAACGGCTGAATTTGATATTATGTATAACGAAGGTATTTCGAAGACTGGTGATGTGCTTGATCTCGGTGTAGATTACGGAATTTTGGAAAAATCTGGTGCCTTTATTAAGTATAAAGGTGAGACAATCGGCCAAGGTAGAGAAGCAGTAAAGAAACTCTTCAAAGAAAAACCGGAACTGATGAAAGAAATCGAAGATCAAGTTCGCGAAAAAGCTGGCATTTAAGGAGTCCTGATGCATACCGACGAAATGTGGCAACTGTATTTTCCTAATGGTGAACCAATTCCGGGGGTGGGGTGGGATTCGGCTCGGGATAATCCGGAGGAAAAAGATCCAGAAATTGTTGGTGTGGCAGTGGTTTTTGTGTTTAGAAAAACTAAAGAAAATGGCTTGGAACTTTTGTGGCAAAAACGCTCGGCTGGCGTTTCTAGATTCCCGGGGTTTTATGATATTTCAGCGGGTGGACATATCAACTTGGGCGAGTCTTTAATAGAGGCCGCTGTGAGAGAGGCTCGTGAAGAAATTGGCGCGGTGATTTCTCCGGAAGATTTAGGCTTTGTAACCATGCGTGGATTCAATAAAAACCGTTTCGCTTGGGTTTATGCGGTAGATTGGACGGATCGGGTGGATGAATTTAGATTTGATGATGAGGAAGTAGAAGAGGTAAAGTGGGTACCATTTGAGATGACGCATGAATTTAAAGAGAAATATGCCAAGCCGAGCCTAAAGAAAGATAATTTAACTTTTGAGGCTTTGAAAATCTGGTTTGAAACCCATGGATACCTATAAAATCACGGAATTAAAACAGGGGGTGAGAAACCCAGATCGGGTGAATGTGTATGTGAACTCTAAATTCGCGTTTTCTTTGGATATTTCGCAGGTAGTAGATTTTGGAATTAAAATTGGGCGAGAAATTTCCGAGGAAGAGCTTGAAGAATTTAAGAAAGCTTCAGAATTTGGGAAATTATACCAGAGGACTTTGGAATGGGTGCTCACGCGTCCAAGATCTGAAAAGGAATGTAGGGATTATCTATATAAGAAAATTTTTGAGAAAAAATTAGATAAAAATTATATAGATAGAATTATCGCAAAACTAGCAGAGAAGAATTATCTAAACGATGCTCGTTTTGCGGAATACTATGTAGAGAACCGATTCGTGAAAAAAGGCGTATCTTTAAAACGCCTTAAAATGGAATTGATGAAAAAAGGTGTATCCAAGGAAATTATTGAGGAAGTTTTGGCGGATACAGACAGGAATGATATCGAAGAGCTTGAAAAAATGATTCTAAAGAAGCGATCAAAATATCCAGATGACGAAAAGCTTACTCAGTATCTCTGTCGGCAGGGCTTTCAATATGATTTGGTGCGGGAGATGATTCAGTCTTTCGGAACGGATTCACAAAATTAGGAATAAAATCTTCGTTTAAGGCACGCTCTTTGATGACTTTTTCTTCATCTCTTACGATAACTTTGTAATCGGTGACCTCGACGATTTCAGCGCGAGGGATAGTGAGTTCTGGATCTAGGAGGCTTTTGATAGATGGACGCTTAACAATAATTTGTTGGACGGAGAAGTTATCTACCGTAACGGTGAAATCAATAATTTTGCCAAGTTTGGAACGTTTTTTAGTTTCA
>Ga0265298_10004859_pt1 | contig 17037 bp, 7 predicted proteins | sample AusTroGonzalo_MG_3_FD_193486 | JGI IMG/M metagenome (GOLD analysis project Ga0265298, IMG submission 193486) | Bovine rumen microbial communities from tropical cattle in Woodstock, Queensland, Australia - Gonzalo_01 | ecosystem: Host-associated > Mammals > Digestive system > Stomach > Rumen ... | reverse complement strand
ATCAACAGTGTACAAAAAAAGACGCTTAATGTTTTTAGTAAATTTGTAGTCATTATTATTTTATGATTAGTATTTTCTCGAATTTTGCGTGCAAAGGTACTAATAATTCTTGAATTTCCACTCTCAAGAAATCACATTTTTTTTTCCGTATGTTACCTGATGGGCATACATAATAGTTTACTGCTTACCATTTACTGTTTACCGTTTTCCACTTACGGATTATAAACAAAAAGGCTCTGGACTTTCACAAGCCCAGAGCCCTTCACATGTAAAGTTCTAATGATTTATCTTTGAGATAAAATCTTACTTAACAACATATTTTCTGCCGTTCTTAATAACGATGCCCTTGTAGTCCTTAGACACACGCTGGCCAGAGAGGTTATAGATAACGTCAGAACCTGTGATGGTGTTAGTGATGTTGAAAATACCAGATACAACATATGGGTTAGTACCAGCACCTTCCTTCACGTAGAAGTTGAGATCACCAGTTGCATTAATCAGATTCTCCGGAGTCTTACCCTGCTCATTGATGTCGGCTTTCAGGAACCACTGAACATCCTTGATCTCATAATCGCAAGCATCCTTGATTTCTGCCATGTTAAATGCGAAAGACTTGAAATCGTTATTATAGCCATCGTTACCATGAGGTGTGCCGTCACACTCATTAGGAATAGTGTATTCCTTCTCGAAGTCCTGCCACTCAGTTGTAAAGGTTACATCACCGATAGCACCCCAATGAACGTACTGACCAGGTCCGTTGTGAGCCTGTGTGGAAGTCTTAGCCTCCTTAGAAGCCTTATACTTGAATCTGATAACAGTTTCTTCTCCAGCCTGAAGTGTGCGGTTAGCAACAATGAAGAACTGGTTGTCCCAAACCTGTCCTGTACCTGCCGGGGTTCCTGCCTCCTCATCTGCGGGCTGCTCAGCAGCTGTCGGCTGTCTTTCCTGTCCATGTACAATATTTACGGTTGGGTTAGTAACGATATCAACGGGCTCCTTAGCTGCTTCACCTTCAAGTTTCATGAAGAGAATCTGGCCAGATCCTTCCGTTGCTTCAGGATTTTCAGTAAGATCAACTGGAGCAACAAAAATCTTCCATACACCGGCTGCAGGGAGCTTAATCTTATATGATGAACCAGGTACATAGTCCTGCCAGTTATCTTCATCATCGCCCGTGATTGTGCCAGCAGGCTTAATAGTAGCACCCTTGAATGAAGTATCGTTACCGCGAATGGTTGAAATCATGACCTCATTGACCCATGTATCCTTCTTACCTACGGTACCAACGGTAGCAACATAAGCATCCGATTCTTCATCATAAACGAATTCGGTAGCAGTATCGAAATCATACTCAATACCAGTTGTTGAGTTAGAAGAAGCAACGAACAAGCCCTCGTCGAGTACCATAGTCTCCCAAGAGAGGTCGTCGAAATAGAAGTCAATGGGTGCTGTGCGTCCATTAGTTTCATCAGAGTTCAGGTTGAATGCCAAAGACCAGCCATTTGCAGTATTAGAGTCGAAAGTAATGGTCTTATCAAACTCCTGCCACTCTGTCGTGAAGTTTACATCACCAACAGCATTCCAATAGAGGTAGTCAGAAGGATTCTTCTTGTGAACCTGCGTACCTGCAGAAACATTTGTAGAAGCCTTATAACGGAATTTAATCTTAACCTGTGTGCCTGATTTCCAACCCTGAGGAGACTGAAGCCAGAACTGGTTAGACCATGCGACAGAAGCAGCGTCATCGGTTTCAGGATTGTTATCATCAATAGGTGCTATTTCTTTAACATGAACAGCAAATACGTGGTTTGTAGGATCAGCAGGATCAGCTTCAATAGGACATGGATATGGACGTGCTCTGTCGCTATCATCATTAATAACACTCGGCTGGAAGTTAGTGCCCATAGTCAGAGCCCATGCGCAGATTTCGCCAGTGCGGTCACCTCTCCAGTTGATATTGTAACCCTCGTCATTATTTGCAAGAGCCCAGTCAGGCCAATTTCCAAACTCAGCATCACCCATGTATTTACTTTCGGTTGCAACATTTGGTATGATAGACTGACCATCGTTCGTAATCCACTGCTGCCATGTAACTGGTCGCTGCTCCTTACCTTCGTGGGTAATCTTCAAATAGGCGATGTCAAATTCACCCACATAGTCACCACACTGAAACAGCACATCTCCACTAGGAGCATTTCCATTACCATCAACGGTTGCTGTGTAGTCAAAAGTACCCTCAACCCATTCCGTTGTGATGGGGAACTGACCATAAGGGGTCTGACCAAATCCCAGTGCAGAAATGTTCTGAGCTACGGAACCCTTAACCTTGAAGTGAAGTGTGTAAACAACGTCAACCTCTGGAGTGAAGCCACCGATAGGGAAGAACTGGCATGCCCAACCTGGATCAGTTGCTTCAGTACTTTCGAAATGAAGGCAACCATTCTTGATTGAAAGGCGCGCTCTCGCTTCGTCAGCAGCACCCCAACCATAAAATTTAATTGCACTGCCGTCTGCCATCGTAGAGAAGTCAACTTCTGCGTCAACAATCTCTTTGGCATTTGTTCCCAAGAAACATGTCAAGAGAACAAGAAGTGTAAATAATTTCTTCATAATAGAAATAATTTTAGATTAATAAATAAAGTTAATAAATAAAAGATGTATAATTTAATAGTTCAGAGGAATCATTGCCAGGAAGACGAGAATCTTCTTGCCTTCCTGGGCAATGAAGTGAGTTCATTACTGTCCAGCAAGCGCATCACAGAATGCCTTGTAAGTAGCTGTACGCACCCAGTCCTTGGTAGTTTTGTCAATAGCCCAGAGACCTACGGGGTCGTTTGTGTCAGCCATGTTCAGTTTACAGATACCTGCCTGCTTCTCTTTTGGAATCTTGGTCATGTATTGCTGGATGACGTAAGCATAGTAGTCTGCCAGCTTCTGACGCTGAGCGTCTGTAATGTCTTTTGCTGTCACAGCTGTGCCTTCAGCATCCTTATAGGTGATGTCGAAGTTAGAGAGACGAATCAGTTTGCCAGTGGCAGCAAGGTTGTCAAGCAGCGTGTTCAGCGTTGCCTTGTTAGCCTCCTGCGTTGCAGCATCCTCACTATAGCTGAGATTCAACTTAGCATTGATACCATCGATCTTGGCACCATTGTTGTCCCAAATGCCAATCCAGTACTTAAGGCTCTCATATACCTTCTGATCCTCAAGGCCTTTCTCGCTGATAAAGAACTTCAGTGCATTCGCATCGCCTCCATTCTCTTCGAATGCTTTGCGGGCTTCGCGGGCAACAACAGGAGCATACTGCTCACTGCCAAGGATGTCTTGCCAGAAAATCTTTTCGGTAGAGTGCTTGAGGTCGAACTTGCCATTCTCCAGTTCTGCCTTCGTGTCGATAGGCTCGTCGATGAGGTCGAAAGAGGTAATACGACCTTCGTTGATCTTCATCACGCCCTCGCACCATGCCTTAACAGCATAGTTAATGGTATCAGTCTTCTCTTGCGTTGTCTGCGGGCGGTGGTTGTCAGGATAGTAGCCTACCTGCACCTTCTGGATATAGACGGTGATACCGCGAGCAGTTTCAATTCGTAAGTAGCCATCAGTTACTCCTTCTGCGCTTTGGGATTCTATGACAAACTTGGTCCATTTACCCTGCTTAAGCGCCCACTTTCCAGCAGTACCACTTCCAGTTACTCTGTTGCCAGAGAAATTGACATCAAAAGTAACATCCTTATCAGCCTTAGCCCAGAACGTCGTGGTGTATTTTGCAAGCGGGTCAACTTCGAAACCATCTATGATGTTGACTTGAGCTTGAGAGCCAATTTTAAGCACATTCTGATTGTCATAATTGACAATAGAGGCTTTCGATGTAGCGTAATCACCGTATTTTCCTACGGGCATGTCGTTGAAGTCAACAACCTTACCTTCCACATACTCGACAACAATCTCGATAGGAGCGGTCAGCGTGTTCAACCAATCGTCAGCCTGATTAGCATTGGCAAAGAGAGGGCTGCCGAATACTTTAGCATTGATCTCTTCCACATGATCGAGAAGATCCTTCATGTCGAGGAAGTTCATCACACCTTTAGCATTGACGATGGAACCAGCCATCAGGGTGGTACCGAAAGAAACATCGTCGAAGTTAGTTATAGCTGCAGCATGGGCCAGCTCCTGCTTGTTGAAGTCGGCCACCTTAAGCTGAGCGCCGAGCACAAAGTTAGGATTTTTAACTCTGTCGATATATGACTTGACAGGAGCCAAATCCTGATAAGGCGTTACGATAGACGGATCAGGATCAGCTTTGAAATTATCTGTCTCATTGTATTCGGCACAGGAAACAGCAAGTGCACCAGCTGCCAACATCAGAGATAAGTTTCTGAAAATCTTGTTCATATTCTTAGCCTCCTATTTTTATTTAATGTATTTGGTTGAGAAGAAGACTTTCTGGTTTGACTCACGCGTCTGAACAACCATCGTGTCAGTGGTTGAAACCTGAATATTCTTGTCGTTGAAGTTCACATTGTAAGCCAGACGGAGAATGTCACGCTGAACAGGCTGGCCGTTCATGCTTCCCCACTGATAGTCCTTGTATTCTGTCCGCTCTGTTCCCTTGGTGATGAATTCACCGGAACCGGTGGCTGTAACATTCTCGTCGTCGGTGGAAATCGTGCACTGATTACCACTGAATGTAAGAATCAGGTTACAAGAGATGGAAGCACCAGAAGTCTTGAACGATACAGGGAAGATGGCCTGTGTCATGTTCTTAGTGGTAATGCCACATACTTCATCGTTTGCATTCACAGGGTTTTCCTGGTAACGCTCAGTGTCTGTGTTGACCAGTGAGAAATCCTTGCGGACAATTTGTGTTGTGACGCCGTTTTCTGTCACATTGTCAACACCACGACGGATATATTTGGCATGCCACGGGTTGATGTATTTTACACAGTAAAGCACATAATCCTTTGCCAGTACATCCCAATCTTCTGTATTCGTACGAGAAGGATTGAGACCTTCGCGCGGCGTACCAGTGAGAATATGGTCAATGCCTGTTGCTTTCTTCATGACCAAAGGAATAACATAGTAGTTATTGATGGCATTAGGATTGGCAAAGAATTCATCAGTAAACTGCACTTCTACATAGCCACGCTGATCGCCATTATAAGGAATCTTGCTATCCGACAGCGTATAATAACTTGATGGCATCGGATGCACAGGCTCTGCTGCATTTCCGTTTACGTCCATAAAGTAGAGATTGTCGCAGAGTGTATTGTCAACAACAATATCTACGTATGCGTTACGTCCACCGTATGCTCCACCCATAGTTGCCCAAATACGACACTTGTGCTCGTTGTCGAGCGTATTGTCGTAGATGTCGTTACCAAGTATGAGTGAACGTACCGGGAACTGATAGGCGAAGTAGGCGGTAGTGCCTCCTTCATAGTCAGGGAATTCTCTGTCTGCATTGTAGCACGATGCAAAGGTGAGAGAAATTGCTCCCAAGGCTATTCCGTATATATAATTCTTAAGTTTCATTATTGTAAACTTTAAACTTTAAACTTTAAACTTTAATCTTTACACTTTACTCCCAACCCTTGTTTTGCTTCAAGTTGCTCCATTTGAGCACTTCACCCTTGGGAATCGGGCCGTAGCACTGATAAGAGTTGTCGAATTTACGATCCTCCACATTGAAGATTTTGTAAGTGAGCTCACCAGTTTCTTCGTTGCGGTCAATTTGCATACCCTTCACTGGTTCGTTCAAGGGAAGCATCCAACGACGGAGGTCCCAGAAACGCTTGTTCTCGAAACAGAGTTCGATGCGACGTTCGTTACGGATTAACGCTCTCATCTTGGCTTGATCGGTAGCGCACTCCTCCAGATAAGCATCTCCAGCAGCAAGTGGCATTCCATACATATCATATCCAAGTCCAGCACGATTGCGGATGGCCTTGATGACATCGTAAGCGGTGAAACCTATTTCCGCAGGGGCTTTTTGGGGACCCCATGCCTCGTTGGCAGCCTCGGCGTATGCCAAGAAGATTTCCGTGTAACGGATGCGTGGATAGATATGCTGTTGCTCAATGACAGAGCTTGACAGCGGACTGACGTCTTCACGGAGCAACTTCTTCAGGTAGTAACCCGTGCGTGTGGAGGTGTTACCGTGATTAATGTTATCATCATACTCAGGATTACCTGCTGAATTGATTTTCGGATAGGTACCTGTTATAATTTCTGCTTTTCTAAATGTAGTACCGTTATAGATGATGTTATCAGCAAGACGCGGGTCACGATTAGCGTATGGATTCTGTGGGTCGTAACCAGAAGCAGGATCTGTAATGGGAAGACCACTGCGCATTGGGAAGGCATCAACGAGGTTCTGCGACGGGTTGACACGACCGTTACCATACAGCGTTGGCGGGAAGTTCTCACGTTCCTGAGTTGCATTCTTCTGACGGTCTTCACGCCAAAGAATCTCAGGATTTGCCACCGTTTCAATCATTGATTTAAAGCTGGAGTTGAACCAGTCCTTATTACCTGTCTTGTCGAAGCCATCCATTCCGCCAATGCGCTTGAGAACGTTAGCACAAAGCGTTGCAGCTTCAGCAGAAGTAACACCGCTCTTGTCGCGGAAGGCAGGGCTGGATGCAAGCAAGGCAACCTGTGCCTTGATAGCCTCGGCTACCTTAGCAGACAAGAGACCGTAAGCTTTCTGACCGAATACAAGGTTGTAGCTGGTCAAATATGCACCAATCTCCTTATATTTGGCAGGAATTTCTTCATCAGCGGAGATGTTCTCATAATCATAAGGAAGCAATGCCATAGCACTGTCGCAGTCTGCGAAACATTGCTGAACGCACTCTGCAAAAGTGGCACGTGGCTGGTTGAAGTCGGAACTACCGTCCTCAGGAGTCGTCAACAGGGGCACACCTAAAAGTTCACCGTCTTCTGTATAGCCACCATGAGCCATCAGCAGATAGTAATAGAAGAGCGCGCGAAGGCCAAAGGCCTCACCCTTCAGGCGATCAATGAACATCTGCTGCTTGGAAACAGCACTGGGAGCCCATCTTACCTTCTCAACCTTTGAGAGGAAGAGATTGATATACTGGATACCATCCTTACAATTGTCCCATTGAGACATTGGGTTATTATCTGATTGCCATGCACCCTCCGCCATCAGCTTGTAACTATTGGTTTGGTTATTGGTGACAGCGTCATCAGTGGCAATGTCCGTCTGGGTGGTCGTCAGATAGGGAAGGCGACCATAGCCGTACATCAGCAGTCCGTCTGCGTACTTTGACTCCTCGTACATGGCATCCTCCTGTCGGTTGTTTTCGTCTGCCGGCTCAAACATATCCTGACAGGAGCACAAGGCTAGCAGGCCAACGAAGTACAATATAATATTTTTAGTCTTCATAATTTTCAATTATCAATTTTCAATTGTCAATTAGAATTAAAGGGTTACCTTAACACCGAGATTGTAGAAACGAGTCTGTGGTGCATAGCCTACGCTGGTCTCCATCATCTTGCGATGCTTTGAGAATGTTAGGAGGTCGTTTCCGTTTACATAAATTGAGAGAGCCTTCACAACCTTACCGTCGAACCATTCCTTCGGGAAGTCGTATGTCAGCTGTACCTTACGAAGGTTGAAACGGTCTGTGCTGTAGAGCCAGTATGTAGAAGCTGCGCCGTTAGCTGTTGCCAATGTGGTCAGACGCGGATGAGTAGCAGTTTCTGCTGTCTCCGGTGTCCAACGGTTACGTGCATTGACAGAGTACTTGGCGTCTCCGCTCATAAAGTAGTAACTGCCATTCATCATGCCCTTAGCACCAAAGTTACCATTGCCCAGCATGAAGAGCGTCCAGTTCTTATACTTGAGCGTGAGGTTTACACCCAGTGTGAGCGGAGCACCGTAGGTTCCCCACTTGCCAAGTTCTACCTGGTCTTTGTTGTCGATTTTGCCGTCACCATTCACGTCCTCGTACCTCAAGTCACCAGGCTGGAGGTTCGTGTTACCACTCAGCGAAGATGTGGGAAGACCTGCTTTTAAGGTATATTTACCTGTTTCTGCATTATAGTCAAAGTCATCAGCCGTGTAGTAACCTAAGCACTTGAAGCCAGACATGGCATCAAGAGGTCTTCCTTCATGGGTGAGTTCATTAAGCGAATTACGCCAAGGTGCAGCCTCGTCAATAATCTCATCGTACTTCTTCCACTCGGTCTTGAGATAGGTGCCGACAACACCAAGCTGTGCGTGAACCTTACCGAACTGCTTCTGAGCTGTTATACTGAAGTCAAGACCTTTGCGGTTCTGGATATTGTTGTTGATAGTCGGCTTGAATGAACTACCAGAAAGACCACCTGCCAAGTGTGAAGGGAATGTGGTCGGGTTCTGGATGATAAAGCCATCCATATCCGTATTGAAATAGGTGAGTTCTGCGCTAATCAGCTTCTTGAAGAACGAACCACGGAGGCTAACTGAGAATTCCTTGCGATGGATGAAATCAAGCGAAGGGTTACTACCCGCTGTAGAATAAGTCAGGTTTGTAGTAGAACCTTCGTTCCATGAGAAACCGCTACCAGCCGTTGCCCACAATGCATCATAGAGATAATAATACTTCTCACCCATATATACATCAATGTCCTCGTTGAGGTCGCTGTAGGATGCGCTGATCAGCAGGTCGTCAACGAAGCTACCCTGCATGAAAGGCTCTTTGGCGATGTTCCAACCAATGGTGAAAGAAGGTGAGATGGCTTCGCGATGACCTTCTGCAAGACGAGCAGAATGTACACCAGCCAACGCCACTTCTGCAAAGTAACGACCCATATAGTCGTAACCTGCCTGCAGACCTAAGTTGGCATTGGCATAGCGATGGTATGTGCCACTGGCTGTGGTTGTGTACATATTGGCCAGCAACATACCCGTTACGTGATGCTTACCGGCAAAGGTGTGGTCGTAGTCAAAATGTCCATTCCAGCTGATGGTCTGGCGATACTTACTATTCGACTGAGACATGTGACCGGTGACCAGCTCATCGTTCTGCTGGGTAAGAGCCACAATGGCATCTCCTGAGTTATAGTTACTCCACGTTGGAATAAATACCGCATACGTATTGTTGTATGAAAGATTATAGCTGGCTGCATAGTCGATGGAGAACAAGGTCTTGAACGTCAAACCCTTGACGAACTTGTTCATGTCATAGTTAATGCCGGCGTCGAACTGGAACTGACGGCTAACGGCCTGTGTCCTACCGCCGAAATAGCAGTCTGCGATAGCATTGGTTTGGGTAACTTTCGTTCCACCGGGGAAATATTTTCCGTCGAGCAGGTTCAGCGACTTGCCAAGAATGGCAAGAGCCTTGCTGGCATTGGGGTCAACCATGTCGATAGGAATCAGCGGTGCTGCGTTCTCCGGGAAGTTGGGACGCATGGTAGATGCCTCACCCCAGAAGTCTCCCTTGTTCTTGTTTTCATTGTAGAACGTGGCGCTTGCGTTGGCAAAACCCGTGATGAGCTTGTTGACAACGAGGTCAACGTTACCACGTACGCTGAAACGATCGGTGTAGTTATCCTTTGCAGGACCGAAGTTCAGAAGGTCTTCACTGCGATAGTAGTTGATGTTCGTGTAGAAGTGAGCACGTGTGCCACCGCCCTGAATCTCCAACGTTCCTTCAGAACGGTTATAAGCCTTACGGATATACTCATCTGAATAATAGTTAACATTGGGATAACGGTAAGGATTCAAACCAGAAGCATGGTTATAAATGTTCTGCAGAGAATACTTTTCGGGAATAGCGATTCCGTCATTAGTTAATGCCTCTCTATAGAGCGTCATATACTCTGCGGAACCCAGATACTCTGGAAACTCCTTGGCAAAATGGAAGCCAGTGTTGGCATTTGCCGTAATCTGAAGGCCATCTACCTTGCCACGCTTGGTGGTAATCAGGATAGCACCCTTTGCACCCTTTGCACCGTAGAGCACTACTGCCTGTGCACCCTTCAGGAAGGTAATCTGTTCGATCTCCGATGGCAGCACGTTGTTAGACGGACGTTTTATACCATCGATGATAACGAGTGGCAGGTTGCTGTTGTCGTTATTGTCAAGACGGTCGTTGTCCATTCCCCAAAGGTTGTTGCCATTCCATCCGCCAACAAGCGCAAACATGTCTTCAAGGCTACTCATCGTATAATCCTTCTTCGACAGTTCTTCCATGTCAACATAGGAAATACCTCCGAGAAGATGATCTGCATCCTTGTCGCGGAAAGCAACATGGACTTTCTTTTTCACCACGGTGGTGTCAGCGTCGTCAGCGGTCTGCGCATTGACCGCCAGTGGCGATGCTGCAAGCATGGCAAAGAGAAATATGTTTCTTTTTATATGTTTCATAATTTTCAATTTTCAATTTTCATTTATCAATTGATTACCATCCCGGATTCTGGGGGAATCCTTCATATAGATAGGTATCATCGTCAGGAAGCGGGAACCAGTAATGCTTTGATTCCAAACGGCGGGTGATAATGTCTTCCTTGTGGAAATTACCAACCTTGGCATCCTTTGGGTCGTGCTGCGGCTCGAAAGTCTTACTATTATAGAACCAATCATTAGTTTCCAGACGTTCGAACTCATGAGAGTACTTCACCGTATAAGGAGGCTCGGTCAGGAGAAGCCAACGCTGCAGGTCACACCAACGGAAACCTTCAAAAGAAAGCTCCACGGTACGCTCGCGACGTACTTCATCCATGAAGTGCTCCTTCGTATCCATGAGGTTGGGCTGTACATGCTCCATGGGGAAATCATCGGTGTTTACGCGGTCGCGAAGCACGTTGATAGCCTCAACAGCTGACAGTGTCGGACAATAAGTCGGTCTTTCCTTAATATCGGTTATGCTTGTTGCAATAGCTGTCCTGGCTTCTGCATACATCAGATAGACATCTGCAAGGCGCATATAAGGAATATAGGTTTGGATAGCGTAATCCCACTCATAATATTTGTCACCCTTGTTACACTGGTGAGGAATCAACTTCTGAATGAAATAGCCAGAAGCACTTCCGTGGTCGATTTCACGCATGGCACCACCGGTGTAAAGAGAACAGTAGTCAAGAACATGGGCTTTCTGAGCATCAGTCATACCTTCTCTGTTGATTACATAGTGGAAACCGTCAAACACGATATCATGATAGAAACGCGGGTCGCGGTTCTGGAAGGGGTGCTCGGGATCCCAACCCGAAGCTTCGTTCAGCACATACTGACCGTTGCGAACCAGATAGATGGGCTGTCCATTGGCCATACCGTATTGGTCAACGAGGTTGGCTGTGGGGTGATGAATGATGTTGTCATGCTCTACAAGACCATCAACCTTAGGACCAAAGAGCTTTGCGCAGTTCCAAGGAGCACTGTTGACACCCGGGCATGCACCGCGGAAGATTGCTTCGGTAGAACCTGGCATTTTCCAATTCTGCTTGAGGGTATAGAAGATGTCTGAATAGCAGTTCTCAGCATTCTCGTCCATCACGTGGTCGTAGATGTTAGAATATCTGAAGCCGACAAGCTTGTACTTGACAGAGCCTTTGGCAACCAAGTCAAGTGCCTTACCAAGGGTCTCGGCAGCCTTTTTACAGTAAGCCACATCATAATCGTAGGTCTTACCGTTGGAGCTTGCGCCTAACAATTGGGCAACACCACCGTTTTTGGTTTTCTCAAACTCCTTCATGAGGGGAGAACCTGCCCAGAGATAAACCTTACCAAGGTAACAGAGCGCCATGAACTTGTCGATACGCAGGTCGTTCTTTCCAGAAGTCTGCATACCAGCAAGCGTCTCATCCCAATCCCAAGGCAGGAGGTCGTATGCTCTTTCGAAATCCTCTGCACAGCGGTCTGCACATTCCTGGAAAGAAAGGCGAGGCAGTTCGGGAATGGCATCAGCAGGGAATGCTTCGTCAATATAGGGAAGGCCACCGAAGTAGCACATCAGCTCGAAATGCCACCATGCGCGGAAGAAATACATCTGTCCAAGTAATAAGTTGCGCTCCTCGTCCGTTCCTACGAGCGACTTGATATTGGCAATACCCATGTTGCACTTACGAATGCAGTACCATGAGCTTTTCCAAAGAGAATCCCAGTTACCATTCAGCCAAGACTGGCTATTGGTCCACCAGTTACGGTAGTTACCAAGATCGACCTGGTGATCCATGTGCGCATAACCTTCTGGGTTGTGAAGGGCATCATCACCCCAGTTCCATGATGTACAGTAGTTGGCCTTCTGCTTGTCAGGAATCAGGTCATAAATTTCCTCAATATATCCCTGGAAATTGCGGAAGTTCTTGAACGCCTCGTCCTCAGCTACGATAGACTCAGGGTCCTTGTCAAGCCAGTCGGTGCAGGACGTAAAGGAAGCACCGCCGGCTAACAAAAGCAGCGAACCACACAAGAGGGATTTGATGTTATGATAATATTTCATAATAGTATTCTATTTTATTACGAATAATTAAATGTTAAGCTTGATTCCGAAGTTAAAGCGTCTAACGGTTGGGTAAGCACCGCCTCCACCGCTATATCCGAAGTTACTCTCACGGTCGTCAGGCATCTTAGTAATCAGCAAGAGGTTGTTACCATTCAGATAAACCTTCAGGCTGGTAAAGCCAAGCTTCTTAATCCAACCCTTTGTCCATGTGTAAGCGACTTCAACGTTCTTCAGACGGAAGTAGGAACCGTCGAAGAGGAATTGCGTACCGTCGTTATAGGAAACCTGTGTGGTAAAGCGTGGTACGACTACCTCGCCGTTTCCATCTGCAGGATTCCACCACTGACCGTTATCATATACAGTAAGCAACTTATTATTAAAAGAGGCAAGACCTACATCACGTGTGACACCTGTTACACCATAGAGCTGTGCAAACATGCTAAAGCCTTTCCACTCCCAGCCGATGGTGGCATTGTAGGTGTGCTCAGGGTTACCTGTGTAACCATAAGGAGCAATATCGTTTGTCTCGTCAACAATACCATCACCATTGAAGTCAACAATGTAATGGTCACCAATGAGTACCTGTGCGTCGTTGCTCTGGCGCTCTGGTGAGCTATAGAGTTCATCGTATGTGCCAATAAAGCCATTATCGATGAACGAGGTGTATTGGCCCTGTGAATAACCCTCCTTCTTGCGGTAACTTGGAATCAGTGCAGGGTCATCCTTCAGGATAATCTCATTGTGTGCATAAGTATAGTTGGCATTTGCCCAGAAACGCATGCCGTTTTTCAATACCTTATTGAAGCGAAGTTCGAACTCAAAACCGTAGTTCTTCATCTTACCCTTGTTGATGTCAGGGGTCTTGGCTGCACCATAGAAAGAAGGTACAGAACGTTCATTACCAGAAATGAAGATATCGTAGCGGTCATCGCGGAAGTAGTCGAAGCTACCTGCGAACATACCACGGAGGAATGCATAGTCGAAACCGATGTTCTTTTTCAATACGGTCGCCCAACGAAGGTCAGGAACAGCAACGGCAGCTTCCTTATATCCTGTGAATGGGCTGTTAGAACCATCCAAAGACATTCTATAAGGACCAACGACTTCCCAACGTGTCAGGTATGCCCAACGCTCACCGGCATTATCATCACCGATTTCACCGAGAGAGGCGCGAAGCTTGAACATGTCAACAATTCCCTTGTCCTTCAGTTTCTTCATGAAGGGCTCTTCTGACATCATCCAACCGATAGCTCCTGAGCAGAAGAATACGAAACGGTTGTCTGGAGAGAACTTCTGTGAACCGTTGTAGGCACCGTTGAACTCGGCAAAATACTTGCTCTTAAAGTCATAGGTGGTACGGAATACCCAGTCCTCACGACGGTTCTCAAGCTCTGAGCCATATTGAGTGGTACGACGTTTCCAGTTACCCATCAAAGTAACGTTATGGTCACCGAACTGACGACCCCAGTAGAGCTGAAGCGACATTTCTGTGGCACGGCTTGTAGAACTGATGTTACCTGCTTCAGTAGTCCAGTCACGACTCTCATAGAAATCGAAACCTGTGGTGGTATCAATATCATTCTCGCGAATGAGCTGACCGTCTTCTGGAAGGATATACGCTTTCTTCACAGTATGAAGGTCTGAGATACCACGTGAACCCTCGGTGAAGTTGTTGTCCCAAGAGATTGTTCCGCGTGCAACAAGACCCTTCGTGATGAAGTCGAGTTTCTGCTCGAGTGCGAAGTCAGTAAAGATTCGTGTTATCGTATTCAGTTCATAACCGGACGTTGCCACACTCTGTGGAGAGTTCTCGATGTTAGAAGTCAAAGGATAGTAACCCCATGCGCCATCAGAGAACTGAACAGGGAAGAGGTTGGGCGCCATACCGTATGCACCGGCCCATTTCTGCTGCTGGAAGAACTCGCCACTATTACCATAATAAAAACGCGGAGACTTCTTCTGTGCATTAGAACCCGCCAGGTTCACCTTGAACTGAGTGGTTTTCGTGATCTGGAAGTCCAGATTTGAACGTACATTCAAACGATTATAGGTATAACCACCTTCATAACCTTGGCGGTTATCCCATAACTTGGTCATATCACCTTCGTTCTGGAAGTCGAATGCCACGAAATACTTTACCAACTGCGAACCACCAGAGATGTTGAGGTTTGTATTGTAAGACAATGCGAATTGTTTGAACATTTCATCCTGCCAGTCAACGTTGGCGTAGCGCTCAGCCTGGCTATAGTCACCAAGATAGGTGCCATCAGCTGCAAAGTTTGGCTTAACGGTATAGTCTTGATTGCGGAAGAGATTGATGAAAGTCTGCGGACGATAGAACTCCCAGGCAGCAGAACCGCCAATGGCAAGTTCGTGCTCAATGGCCTCGTTACGCAACATGTAACCATCATAAGAATCATACTTACGCGGAAGCTTGGACACAGCCTTCAAGGTGGCGTTGAAACCAACATCGATTCTTGCCTTACCTTCCTGACCACGCTTGGTGGTAATCAGTACGACACCGTTAGCACCTTCCACACCGTAAACGGCAGTAGCAGAGGCGTCCTTTAACACTGAGATCGTTGCCACAGATGTGACATCAACGGACTGGATGTCGCGCTTGACACCATCGACGAGGATTAGCGGCTGGCAATCTACATTACCCCAAGCTGCTGCACCACGAATGTAGATTCGCGGGTCTTCCTCACCGGGGCGACCGGTAGAGGCGATGGTAGCAACGCCAGGCAGGTTACCCGTGAGGGCAGCACCGACGCTACCAATACCTGCAGCACGCTCAAGTACCTCACCTGTGGTCTGGGTGATAGCACCCACCACTGAGGCTTTCTTCTGCTGACCATAACCGACGACAACGACTTCTTCGAGCGTGGCGTCTTCTGCCAGCGTAACGTTGAATGTGCGCTTACTGCCTACCTTCTCCTCGTGGGCACTCATGCCGACATAGGTGAAGACAAGCGTTGAAGACTGTGAGGGGACCTTCGCCAAAGTGAAGTTACCGTCAATGTCTGTAACAGTAACCACTGAAGGCTTTCCCTTCACGGCAACCGTGGCACCGATTAACGGTTCCCCGTTAGAGTCAACGACCGTTCCCTTGACGGTAATGCCTTCTTGTGCATACAGCATCGTGCTGAATGCAAAGAGCATTAGGATCGTAGGAATGGTCTGTCTAATCAACTGCTTTAGATTTTTCATTTTGACAGATTTTGATTCATAGTTTTTTGTTATGTTAATAAATTCTGGGTGCAAAGGTACGGGAATATATTATTATTCCGTTTTCGCATTGTAACATGATTTTTATGTTTTGTAACATTCTTTAATTATTGGTGGCTTTTGCGCGCTCTTCCTACGTATAATATAGGTGATGAGCTGCCAAGTCGTCTCATCCGCATTTGAAGTCATGGTGGCCTGCCGAAACGTCGATTTCGGCGCCGTTGGATCTGCGAAATAGTGAAGTATTCATATTTTTTTATTTTTAGAAATTTACATAATGGTTAGGGTTAGGTTTCCTGTTTTAGGATAGTTTGCTCTTTGTTGTCTTTTGGTACGTTATCAGTTTTTTGCAGTCTGGTATGTTTTGTTACTTTTTCTATTGAAAAAGAAAAAGGGGGATGACTCACGTCGGCCCCCTTTCTGTACCAAAACTACTAACTATATTTAACCTAAACAAACAAATTACGCTGCAAAAGTATAGGTAATATAGGATATATGCAAAAAAATCTGTATCATAAAGTTTATTTTTTGTATCAGAATTTTGGCTAATTGGTATAAATGTGCTACTTTTGCAAAGTTTTTGTAACCTAACAAGAAATGAAGCGTAAAGTTCTAATAACGTTTTTCCTTATTTTTGCCAGTCTTAATGCACTGGCTCAGATGGGTAAACTCTTTGATGCTAACCAACAGCTATCAAGCAGTTTTACCAGTCAAGTCTATCTGGATCGCGACGGATTTATTTGGACGGCAACCCGTAATGGGTTGAACCGATATGACGGCTATCAGTTCCGCATATACAAGAAGGAGAAAGACCAGCAGACAGGCATGGCCAGCAACTATGTCAACTGTATGATGCAGGATCACAATGGTCTTTTCTATCTGGGAATGTGGGGTGCCCTGCAGACTTATGACGGTATGCGGTTCCGCGACGTCAAAGTAAAGGTTGTTGGCGGACAGGAGGCCCAGTGCTATGTGCTGTGTTTCGAGGAACGGCGTGATGGCAGCATCTGGGCCGGTACCTCTGGTCATGGCTTGTTGAAGTTTGACGACAGCGAACATGCACATCAGGTCGATGGGTTGTATAAAGACGTGCATACCATCTACCATTTGCTGGAGGATAGTCGCGGTCATCTCTGGATTGTCACCCGTGACAAAGGCCTGATTTGCGATGATGGCAAGAAACCCCGTATTTATTTCAAGGATTCCCCCGTCGCTGCCCAGCTCCGTAAGGTGTGCGAGGACCAGCATGGCAATATCTATTTGGGAACCTCCGGCGCCGGTCTTTATGTCTTAAGGAATAACGAGTTTGTGAAGATAGAGTCAGTAGGTAACAAACCGATCTCTGAAATCTATTGTA
>Ga0265298_10004858_pt1 | contig 17037 bp, 19 predicted proteins | sample AusTroGonzalo_MG_3_FD_193486 | JGI IMG/M metagenome (GOLD analysis project Ga0265298, IMG submission 193486) | Bovine rumen microbial communities from tropical cattle in Woodstock, Queensland, Australia - Gonzalo_01 | ecosystem: Host-associated > Mammals > Digestive system > Stomach > Rumen ... | reverse complement strand
ACTTTGGCAAGCGTGCTCAGGCTGGCGATCCGCAGGCCATCGCCGTGTGGGAGGAATTTGGAGCGAATATAGGCGAACTGATTAAAGCCGTTCTTTTCACCTACGCCCCCGAAGCAATTATCATCGGTGGCGGTATAGCCAACGCATTTCCTCTCTATGAGAAGGCCATGCGTCAGCAGCTGAGCACATTCCCCTATCCAGAGAACGTGGCTGCCACGCGCATAGAGCCATCAACCTTAGCGAACGCAGCAATGCTAGGAGCGTCGCTGTTACTTTAAACATTAAAAATTAACATTAAACATTTAAATGATGAAAACATATCATCACCTATACTTTTCGATTCTCACTTGCCTCTTTTCACTCCTACTGATGGCATGTACCGAGCATAAAACACTGGATATGAACTGGGAGGTAGAAACACCCAACGGATGGATTCCCGCCAAAGTGCCTGGCACCCTGATGGGTACACTGACTGCCAACGGCATAGAGCCCGAAGCACTGACAGCCGACGATTATGCCAGAATTAACAAGACACAGTTTGAGAAAAGCTGGAAGTATCGCACCACGTTCCAGTTGCCCTCACTGAACGAGGGTGAACATGCGGTGCTCAACTTTGATGGCATCAGTTACCGAGCTAACGTATGGCTTAACGGCAAGCAGATAGCCAACAAAGAACAGATGTACGGCGCATTCCGCCAGTTTGAGTTTGATGTAACACAGCAGATTGCCACAGATAACAAACTGGAGGTAGAGGTGTTTCGTGCACAGCCAGGCGAGCCTAACATAGGCTTTGCCGACTGGAATCCGCGTCCGGCCGATGAGAACATGGGCATCTACCGCGAGGTGCGGGTAAAAACCTGCGGCAACGTGGCCCTGTCGCATTCGGCTGTGCGATCGCGCATAAACACCGAGACGCTTAACGAGGCCTGGCTGACCATCGCTACCGAACTGCGTAACTTATCAGACAAGCCTATCGAAGGCTGCGTACAAGGTACCGCCGACGGGCAGTCGTTCAGCTACCCCGTAAAACTGGCTCCTGGCGAGAAGAAGCGCTTTACGAGCCCTGCCGAAATACATATCAGCAACCCTAAACTGTGGTGGTGCCACAACATGGGCAAGCCCGAACTGTGCGATCTGCACATTGAGTTTGCCGAAGGCCACAAAATTTCGGATTTCGAAGATGTGCGATTTGGTATTCGCGAAATAAAGAGCTACCTGACCGATGAGGGCTATCGGGGATTCATACTGAACGGAAAAAAGATTCTCATTCGCGGTGCCGGTTGGACCGACGATATCTATCTGCGCGACACGCCAGAGAGTAACCGTCTGCAACTAGAATACGTTCGCGACATGAACATGAACACTGTCCGACTAGAGGGTTTCTGGGGTACCTCGCAGAACCTCTACGACCTCTGCGACGAAATGGGACTATTAATCCTCGTTGGATGGAGCTGCCATTGGGAATGGGCCGACTACCTAGGCTCGCCATGCGATGACCTGTATGGCGGTATCCTCAGTAAAGAGAACATCGATCTTATTGCTAAATCGTTTGAGGATCAGGTTATGTGGTTACGCTACCATCCGTCAATCATCGGTTGGTTTGTCGGAAGTGACATGTTGCCCAAACCCGAACTTGAAAAATGTTATCAGCAATTCCTCAGTCAGGAAGACGACCGCGACTATCTGATATCAGCCAAGGATCAGACCAGTGAGATTTCAGGACCTTCTGGTACAAAGATGGCGGGTCCCTATGAGTATGTAGACCCCAAATACTGGTATCTGCCTGAAGCACCGGGTGGTGCATTCGGTTTTAACACCGAGACAGGTATCGGCGCTCAGCTTCCTGTAAAGGAGTCGCTACAGAAAATGCTGGGCCAACAGCTCTTCCCTATCGACAACCGCTGGAACATATTCTGTACCGCTTCAGGAGCTGACATGAATTCGCTCAGACAACTGAATGAGGTTATTCACTACCGTTTTGGTGATGCAAAGGATATTGACGAATATCTGCGCCGTGCCGACATGCTGAATTATGAGAGTACTAAAGCCATGTTTGAGGGATTCCGCGCCCGCTGGCCTCATACCACAGGTATCATCCAATGGATGCTCAACGGTTCACGCCCCGGCATCTATTGGCAACTGTACGACTATTACAAACAGCCCAACGCAGCCTACTACGGCGTAAAGAAAGCCAACGCCCCTGTTCAGTTGATCTACGATTACTATACCAAGACGGTATATGCCGTAAACGAGACACTGGAGATGGCTAAGGCGAAGGCCCAGATGAAACTGCTGAAGGGAGGTCAGACTACCGAGGACAGCAAAGAGATAGAGGTGGCCCCAGGTACAGTAGTCAAGGCTTTCGATATCGATACCACTGATGCAGCTGCCGCCTTCCTGTTCCTAAAGCTGACGGATAACAACGGAGACGAGATTGCGACTAATGAGTATTTCATAGTAGCCGAAAACGATACCTACAATTGGGAGAAGACTTCTTGGGTAAACACTCCCATCACGAAGTACGCCTCTTATGCCATGCTCGACGATATGTGTTCTAAGTCATGCAAACTTTCTATTAAGAAAGATGGAGCTCAGTACGAGGTGACAGTCAGCAATCCAACAGACAAGGTGGCATTTATGGTTCGGCTGACAGCCAAGGACGAGAAGGGCGAGCTCGTATGCCCCGCCTACTGGTCGGACAATTATCTGACACTGGCTCCTGGTGAGAGTCGCACCGTTAGTTGCAAACTGCCTGCAACACCAGAGGGCACTGCAGTCAGCATACAGATAGCCGAATAACGGATTGACCAATCTTCCTTTATTTAGGATAGAAAGAAAGAAATATTCCGAAACAGTCGATTGTTTCGGAATATTTTTGTAACTTTGCGCCATTATTTCGCAAAATAGCATTTTAAACAATAAATAAACAGCTTATTATGAACGACAACAAAGTAATGAACATGGCAGCGGACAATATCCGTATTCTCGCTGCTTCAATGGTTGAGAAAGCGAAGTCTGGTCACCCCGGTGGTGCCATGGGTGGCGCAGATTTCATTAACACCCTGTACAGTGAGTTCCTGGTTTACGACCCCGAGCATCCCGAGTGGGAAGGTCGCGATCGTTTCTTCCTCGACCCTGGTCACATGGCTCCAATGCTCTACAGCCAGCTCGCTCTTATCGGCAAGTTCACCCTCGAGGATCTGAAGAATCTTCGCCAGTGGGGTTCTGTAACCCCTGGTCACCCCGAGCGTGAGATTGCACGTGGCATTGAGAACACCTCTGGTCCTCTTGGTCAGGGTCACTGTTTCGCTGTAGGTGCTGCTATCGCCGCTAAGTTCCTGAAGGCTCGTCTGGGCAACGTGATGAACCAGACTATCTACGCCTACATCTCTGACGGTGGTGTACAGGAGGAGATCTCACAAGGTGCTGGCCGTATTGCTGGTAACCTCGGTCTCGACAACCTGATCATGTTCTACGATGCTAACGATATCCAGCTCTCAACAAAGACAGAAGTAGTAACCTGCGAGGATACTGCTAAGAAGTATGAGGCTTGGGGATGGTTTGTACAGAAGATCGACGGAAACAATGTTGATCAGATTCGTGAAGCCATCAAGAAGGCTCAGGCAGAGAAGGAGCGTCCTTCACTGATTATCGGTCACTGTGTAATGGGTAAGGGTGCCCGCAAGGCTGATAACAGCAGCTACGAGAGCAACTGCGCTACTCACGGTGCTCCTCTCGGTGGCGATGCTTACATCAACACCATGAAGAACCTGGGTGCCGATCCTGAGAACCCATTCCAGATATTCCCCGAGGTTAAGGAGATGTACGCTAAGCGTGCCGAGGAACTGAAGAAGATTGTAGCTGAGCGCTACGCCGAGAAGGCTGAGTGGGCTAAGGGTCACCCCGAGCAGGCCAAGCAGCTTGAGGAGTGGTTCAGCGGTAAGGCTCCTGTTATCGACTGGAGCAAGGTAGAGCAGAAGGCTGGTGCCGCTACACGTGGTGCAAGTGCTACTGTACTCTCTGCCCTCGCCGAGCAGGTTCCCAACATGATTTGTGCTTCTGCCGACCTTTCAAACTCAGATAAGACCGACGGTTTCTTGAAGAAAACCAAGGACATGGTTCGTGGCGACTTCAGCGGTGCCTTCTTCGAGGCTGGTGTAGCCGAGCTCACTATGGCTTGCTGCTGCATTGGTATGGCTCTGCACGGTGGTGTTATCCCCGCTTGCGGTACCTTCTTTGTATTCTCTGATTACATGAAGCCCGCCGTACGTATGGCTGCCCTCATGGAGCTGCCTGTTAAGTTCATCTGGACTCACGATGCCTTCCGTGTAGGTGAGGATGGTCCTACCCACGAGCCTGTTGAGCAGGAGGCACAGATCCGCCTGATGGAGAAGTTGAAGAACCACCACGGTAAGAACTCTGTATTGGTAGTTCGTCCTGCCGATGCCGAGGAGACAACCGTTTGCTGGCGCATGGCTATGGAGAATGTTGATACTCCTACAGCCCTGATCTTCTCTCGTCAGAATATCGACATGCTGCCCGAGGGCAACGACTACAACCAGGCAACCAAGGGTGCTTACGTTGTAGCTGGTTCAGACGAGAACTTCGATGTAATCCTGCTGGCTTCAGGTTCTGAGGTTTCTACCCTCGAGGCTGGTGCTAAGCTGCTCCGCGAGGACGGCGTAAAGGTTCGCGTGGTTAGCGTTCCTTCTGAGGGTCTGTTCCGCAGCCAGAGCAAGGAGTATCAGCAGAGCGTACTGCCCGCTGGTGTTAAGAAGTTCGGTCTCACCGCTGGTCTGCCCGTTAACCTCGAGGGTCTGGTAGGTGCCGACGGTACTGTATGGGGTCTGGAGAGCTTCGGATTCTCAGCTCCTTACAAGGTGCTCGACGAGAAGCTCGGCTTCACCGGAGAGAATGTTTACAAGCAGGTTAAAGCTTTGCTTGCTTAATTAATAACAAGGCACGGATTAAGGTCCGTGCCTTTTAAAATTTTACTACTATGGAAGTTAAAACAGTTGGAGTAGCTTGCGATCACGCAGGCTTCGCTTTAAAGCAGTTTGTGCTCCAGTACCTAGAGGAGAAGGGTTACCCCGTTAAGGACTATGGTACATGGAGCGACGCTAGTGTTGACTATCCTGACTTCGGTCATGCTTTGGCCGAGGGCATTGAGAGTGGCGAGGTTTATCCTGGTATTGCCATCTGCGGCAGTGGCGAGGGAATCTCAATCACCCTGAACAAGCACCAGCAAGTACGCGCTGGTTTGTGCTGGATTCCTGAGATTGCACACCTCATCCGCCAGCATAACGATGCTAACGTACTTGTCATGCCTGGTCGTTTCATCGACAATAACATGGCTCGCAAAATCATGGATGAATTCTTCACCGCAAGTTTCGAAGGCGGTCGCCATCAAAAACGCGTTGATAAAATCCCCGTACAGAAGTAATTTATCTTAGGCACGGATTAACACTGCCTTATTTTATAAAGACACGGCCCTTTACGAAAAGGAAGCCGTGTCTTTAATCTTTTTAAGCCGTGTTAATCCGTGCCTAATTCAATCCTTTATATCGTATTTGCTTTTTCGCTGCTCGGCTTTGCGGGGTTTGCCAACACCGTGGAAACCCAAGTGAGGAGTTTTCACACCCTGATAGCCTGCGTGGCGCTGACGTATGCGCTGAACATAGTCAACAGTTTCTGAACCGCGCATATATCCATACTTAACAATAGGATCGTTGTAGTACTGCGGTGTTGCCAATTTCAATACATATGGCGACACATCGCTCCAGCGGTGTGGATTCTTACCGTCACGCTTGGCTAAGTTCATAGCATCGCGTATGTGGTGCGCTCCACCATTATAACTGGCAAGCACGAAATTGGTACGCTCGTAATGGTCGTGAATATCGGCAAATGTATTTTGCAACTGCTTAATATATTTAGCCGCTGCAGCAATATTAGCCTCAGGCTCGTATAGTTTGCTACGAGGAACTCCCAGATGGTCGGCCGTACCAGGCATAATCTGCATTAATCCTTTTGCCCCCGCAAACGATACAGCCTTGGGGTCGAATGTCGATTCCTGATAACATTGTGCCGCCATCAAGCGCCAATCCCAACGTATATCACGACTATAGGTCATGAAATACTGATCGTAATGAGAGATGATACCTCCTTTGGCGTCAAGCATCGGTGAGAATATGCGGCGACGTACCTTCTTAACAGTCAACAATGCAGCCTCCTCCTTCTTTATCATATCTATCAGTTCTGGACGATACCACGCTTGTAACTCAGCTACCAAATCAGGTTTTTCACTATCGGCCACAATGTTTCCAGGTGTAGGCCACGCCACGAGATCGACCTCACTAGAGTCAAGTTTTTGCACCAGCTCCAAACTATCTCGACACACATCCACCCTAAGATGTACCCCCAACGAGTCAGCAAAACGCTGACACAACAGATACTGAGTGCCGAGTTGGCGCCCATGATAGTCATAGTAAGTCTCTGGTCCACTGACGGTAGCCATAATCAGTTCACCACTAGTCTGAATATCGTGCAGATCGAAGTCGTCATCTACGGTCGTAGTATCCGTCACGGCTCCCCATGGCGCAATAATCGGCTCTTGCTTTTTCTCAAAACACGAGACAAGTAATAGCAAAGCCACTACAAATACTGAATATTTATACCAATCTTGGCTCAATTTCTTGATATCTAAATCAAAATCGAGTGCAAAGATACGAATTTAAGCCCACAGATTGCGCTGATTAGAGATTTTTTTGTAATTTTGCACCCGAATTATAGACTTTAACGTGAGTATATGTTAAGAATTGCAGTACAATCTAAAGGACGTCTTTTCGATGACACGATGAATCTGTTAGCCGAGGCTGATATCAAGGTCAGTGCATCGAAGCGTACCCTGTTGGTCCAGTCGTCCAATTTTCCGTTGGAGGTTCTTTACCTTCGCGATGATGATATCCCCCAGAGTGTAGCCAGCGGCGTGGCCGACATCGGTGTGGTTGGTGAGAACGAGTTCGTGGAGCGCGGTGAAGATGCCGATATCATCTCCCGTCTCGGTTTCTCTAAGTGCCGTTTGTCTTTAGCCATTCCCAAGGAGATAGACTACAAGGGTGTCGAGTGGTTTAATGGTAAGAAGATTGCCACCTCCTATCCTGGCATTCTAAAGAAGTTCCTTGATGAGAAAGGTATTAAAGCCGAGATTCATGTCATCACCGGTTCTGTAGAGATTAGCCCAGGTATAGGTTTGGCCGATGGTATCTTCGATATCGTCAGCAGCGGCTCTACCCTCGTCAGCAATAACCTCCGCGAGGTTGAGGTGGTAATGTGGAGTGAAGCACTGCTCATCGGCAACAAGCAACTCTCAGAGGAAAAACGTCTCATTCTTGAACAGATGCTTTTCCGCTTCAAGGCAGTAAAAGATGCTGAAGATAAGAAATATGTGCGTATGAATGCTCCCAAGGCTCGCCTACAGGAAATTATCGACGTGCTACCTGGTCTGAAGAGTCCAACCATTATTCCTCTGGCCGACGAAGAGTGGTGCTCTGTTCACACCGTGCTTAACCAGAAGCAATTCTGGGACATTATCGGTAAGCTCAAGGAGATGGGAGCTCAAGGCATCCTCGTTACACCAATCGAGAAAATGATCCTTTAAATAAATAAGGTATAAGATGAATATTATCCGGTATCCTGAAAGAAGTGAGTGGAGCACACTTGTGGAGCGTCCCCATCTGGACGTTTCACAACTCAACGAGACTGTGGCCTCAGTACTGGCCGATGTCAAGAAACGTGGTGACGATGCTGTAAAAGGCTATGAGCTGAAGTTCGACCACGTAGATCTTGCATCGCTTGAGGTAACACCCGAGGAGATGGACGAGGCAGAGAAGCTGGTAGGTGCCGAACTGAAAGCCGCTATCCAAGTAGCTCACTATAACATCCACGCTTTCCACGAGTCACAACAGTTCAAAGGCAAGAAGGTTGAGACTCAGCCCGGCGTCACTTGTTGGCAGAAGAGCATCGCCATCGAAAAGGTGGGTCTCTACATCCCAGGAGGTACTGCCCCTCTCTTCTCTACCGTGCTAATGCTTGCTACCCCTGCCAAAATTGCAGGTTGTCAGGAGATTGTGCTCTGCACTCCGCCAGGGCGCGATGGTAGGGTTAATCCTGCTATTCTTGTAGCTGCTCGTATCGCTGGCGTCAGCAAGATATTCAAAGCAGGTGGTGTTCAGGCTATCGGCGCCATGGCCTATGGTACAGAGAGTGTACCTAAGGTTTATAAGATCTTCGGTCCAGGCAACCAATATGTCATGGCTGCCAAGCAGCAGGTGAGCCTCCACGATGTGGCTATCGACATGCCCGCAGGTCCTTCCGAAGTCTGTGTCATTGCCGATGAGCATGCTAACATCGAATTCATTGCTGCTGACCTGTTGTCACAAGCTGAGCATGGTATTGACTCACAGGTATTCCTGATTTCGACTTCAGAACAGGTTATCCTCGATGTTCAGGCCGAGGTGAATCGCCAACTCGATTTACTGCCTCGCAAGGAGATTGCTCAGAAAGCTCTTGAGAACAGTCGCTTGGTGCTTGTTCACAATAAACAAGAGGCCATCGACCTTTCTAACGCCTATGCGCCTGAGCACCTTATCATTCAAACTAAGGATTACGACAAGTTGGCCCGCAAGGTCATCAATGCCGGTAGCGTATTCCTCGGTGAATACGCCTGCGAAAGCGCAGGTGACTATGCTAGTGGCACTAATCACACACTGCCGACTCATGGTTATGCAACGACCTATAGTGGTGTCAATCTCGACAGCTACTGCCGAAAAGTAACATTTCAGCATCTTACTGCTGATGGTATACACAGCATTGGCCACGCTGTAGAATTGATGGCGGAAGCCGAACAACTCGATGCCCACAAGAATGCCATGACAGTTAGAATAAACAGTTTAAGATGAAACCGTTAGAAGAACTTACTCGAAAGAATATATGGTCTTTGGCTCCATATAGCTCTGCTCGCAACGAGTACGCAGGCCGCGAGGCACGTGTGTTTCTTGATGCAAACGAGAATCCATATAATCAGCCATTTAACCGTTACCCCGATCCGTTGCAACTTGAACTAAAGGCTGCGCTCTCTAAGGTAAAGGGTGTTCCTGCTGAGAACATCTTTCTCGGCAATGGTAGCGACGAGGCTATCGACCTACCCTACCGCTGTTTCTGTCAGCCTGGGATAGACAACGTTGTAGCCATCGAGCCCACCTATGGTATGTATAAGGTCTGTGCTGACATCAACGACACTGAATATCGTACTGTAATGCTCGATGAACATTACCAGACCACAGCCGATGCTTTACTGGCTGCTACCGATGCAAACACTAAGATTATCTGGCTCTGCACACCCAACAACCCCACAGGTAATTGTTTGAATCGCGATGAGGTTATCAAGGTCATTGAAGGTTTCGAAGGCATTGTTATTGTTGACGAGGCCTACAGCGATTTCTCTACTCAAAAGCCCTTACGTGCAGAGTTGGGCAAATATCCCAACCTCATCGTGCTCAACACCATGTCGAAAGCATGGGGATGTGCTGCAATCCGTTTGGGAATGGCATTCGCATCTAAAGAAATCATCTCAATATTCAATAAGGTAAAATACCCTTATAACGTCAATCAGCTTACTCAGCAGCAAGCTCTCGAAGCGCTGAAAGATCCCTACGAAGTCGATAATTGGGTAAAGATTTTGTTGCAAGAACGCACCCGCATGATGGATGCTTTTGCACTGCTACCCATCTGCGAAAAGGTATATCCCACCGAAGCCAACTTCTTTCTAGCTAGGATGACCGATGCAACAAAGATATACAATTATCTGGTAGACAAGGGGATTATTGTTCGCAATCGCCACCGAGTGCAGCTCTGTCAGAACTGCCTCCGCGTCACCATTGGGACAAAGACAGAGAACAGCGAACTTATAGCCGCTCTCCGCCAGTATTAATACAACTCTTCGTGATCGTATCTCGATGGAATATGTCGAATCAGCTTGTGGGCTGCGACTTGTGCCATAGCCTCATAAGCATGTTCGCTGGGATGTAAATGATCACCGCTGTCAAAACCTTCGGCAAACGCCTTTGGATTGGTAGTGCTACGAACGGCAGCATCAAAATCAATACAGCCGTCGAAAATAGGAGATGTTCGTAACCACTCATTGAAAGCGTGTCGCATAGCGTCACGTTTTTCATTATATGTACGCCATCCATAGATAGGTAGTAAGGTGCCACTCCAGACCTTCAAACCCATCGCTTTAGCGGGCTTTACATAGATATCCTCTACACCACGTTCCATCTCCTCTACTGTTGGTAGGTCGCTCCACGGACGGAAAGGATTAACATCTTCACCCACAGGGTGAATAATATCGTTAATGCCATGCTGGATAATGACATCGGTTGCTCCTGCCACATTCATTTCAATTGGAAAACGCGTGGCCCCCTTCAATCCATAGGCCTGATAGGTAATACAGTCGTACTGTCGGAGAATACGTGTACCACTAACGGCACGGCGGATAATTGACACATTGGAACCAAATGCCAGCTGTGCCATGTAGTCAGGCCACGACTGAGCCGTGATAGAATCGCCATAGCAAACTACAGCATGATTCTCTGCTGATGTCAGCACATCAATAGTATTCAAAAAGTAGAACCAGTTAGTATGACGTGCCAAATCGAGGGGCAACTCATCAGCCTCAGCATAATCACCATAAGCATAGAAACCCTTGGATAACGGACCAGTAACAAGCGTTCCACTGTTCATCTGTGCATAATCAGCAAGATAGAAACTTACGTCTATCGTATCACCACGGTTAACAGCATAGTCGATGGCATCGCTCTCTGTTTCCTTACCAGGTAAAAGAGTCACGCAAGTCTCACCACCAAAAGTAATTGAGGTATGCCCCACAAACACTTTCGACAGGGTTACAGGTTCAGTGCCTGTAAGATTAGAGAAACGAAAACGCAATGCACTGCCACTAAAACACATTCTGATGGGATAACGTAACGTAATATTCTTGGCATATATAGCCTCTTGTCGGTTTGTTATTGAAGTGGCGTTTCCCCAACAGGCCACCCATTTTAAATTATTATCTGTACTACTCATTTTATAATTACCTAGCCAAGTTTAGACATAAATCGCTCTTTATCAACAACGAATCGCAGATGACTGCCCTCGCCAAGTAGCGCATCGCCACAATAAGCAGACACCTTAAACTCTATCTTCTTACCATCAACCTTAATCACCTCGGCTGTAGCTGATACCTTATCACTAATCTTCGAGGGTTTAAGATGTGAGGATTCGATATGACCGCCAACGGTAGTGCAGCCTTCAGGCAGTTCATCAGCAACAGCAAGCATGGCCGCATTTTCCATCAATGCCATCATAGCAGGAGTAGCCAGTACAGGCATATCGCCAGACCCCATTCGAATAGCGGTAACAGCATCTGTTACCATCAGTTCACTTGTATGTTTCAATCCAACTTCTATCATTTTCCAAAACTATTGTTAATCTATGGTGCAAAAATAGTAAAATTAGATTAGAATCATGTATCTTTGCAGTCCATTTTAATAAGATTTAAAGGACAAGTAAAAAGACGTACCTTTGCAAATAAAATTGTGATAATGAGCATAAAACTGATAATATTCGACTTTGACGGGACGCTGGGTGATACACGTCGGAATATCACAACAACCATGCGCATGACCATCAAGGAGATTGGATTGCCTGAACGCAGTGAGGCAGAATGTGCATCTACCATAGGATTACCATTGGCTGAATGCATCAGGGCCTTGTTTCCCGATATCCAAGAAGAACTCGTCCATCGTTTTGAAGAGACTTATAGACGGATTTTCAATGACAATCTGAAACGAATCAAACCCACGGCCTTCCCTTGTGTAGTTGAAACCTTATCTGCTCTACATCATAAGGGCTATACACTCACAATAGCATCATCACGTTCGCACAATTCTCTTGCAGAGCTCACTCGCGACATGGGCATTGCTGATTATATTTCCTATCTAATTGGCGCAGATGATGTAAAAGAGGCAAAGCCCAAACCAGAGCCCGTATTAAAAACGTTAGCAACTTTACATTTTGATCCCATTGAGGCAATTGTTGTGGGCGACATGGCAGTCGACATCCTGATGGGAGCTAATGCCGGCACCAAAACATGTGGTGTAACATGGGGCAATGGCAGCAGAAAAGAACTTCAGGAGGTCGGAGCCGACTATATCATTGATAGTATGGAAGAATTGAATCGAACAATAGATGACATATGAAAAAGATTATTAACCCTTGGCGCAACCATCCCGAATACGACTGTTTTGGCTGTTGCCCAGAGAACCCAATAGGACTGCACATGGAGTTCTACGAGGATGGCGATTATATTATGAGCACCTGGCATCCCAGTACCCACTATCAAGGTTGGGTGAACACAATGCATGGTGGCATACTGAGTACGCTGATTGATGAAGTGTGCGGCTGGGTGGTTACCCGCAAACTGCAGACTAGTGGCTATACTGTTCAACTGAATGTGAAGTTCCGCAAGGCCGTTCCAACAACGGAGCCAGAACTAACCATTCGAGCCAAAATTTCAAAACTGGTGAGGAACCTTGCCTATATCAGTGCTGAGATTACCAACTCGAAGGGAGAACTCTGCAACGAGGGCGAAGCCATCTACTTCCTAATGAATGAAGAAAAGGCTAAGGAAATGGGATTTCTGCACTGCGAGGTGGAAGAATAAATATTTAGATATAAAGTGATGTATGAGAATCGAGCACATAGCGTTATTCTGTAAAAACCTAGAGCAGATGCGCCACTTCTTCCTCGACCACTTCGAAGCTGTGAGTAACGAGCTGTATCATAATCCTCGCACAGGACTACGGACGTACATTCTCACGTTTCCTAATGGTGGAACACGACTGGAGCTGATGCAGCGACCAGACGCTATTGATGCAGACCCATCAAAGCCCAACATCGGGTTTATCCACGTCTCGTTTGCATTAGGCAATAAGGAAGCTGTGGATGCAAAAACCATCGAGCTACGTGACGCCGGCTATCAGATAACGAGCGGTCCACGTACCACTGGCGACGGTTATTACGAGAGTTGTATTCATGGACCAGAAGGGATCCAAATAGAAATAACAATATGAGATGGACTGTATTATCAGATAATAGAAATAATGATAGCTCTCTTATTACAGAGCATGGACTGTCAATCCTTCTTCAAACGGAGCAACATAATATTCTGCTTGATACTGGAGCAAGCAGTGCGTTTATCCGAAACGCTGAGTTGTTGGGTATAGATCTCTGCGATGTGGACTATGTTTTCATTTCACATGGACATTGTGACCATGCAGGAGGTATACGATATTTGCTTGAATGTAATCGACAGACTAAGGTTATTGTCTCGCCTGATGCCATGAATGGTAAGTTTTTCTCTATACGAGGAAACCTTCATAGCATTACGACGGAATGGCCTGAGATAGACGATGAAAGACTTATTTTGATAGAGCACACCTGCGAGGTAGAAGCTGGCATCTGTGCGATTGCCCATATTCCTCAGATTCATCCGTTGCCCAAGGGGAATCAGAATCTCTATGTGCAGGATTCCCACGGGAATTATATCCACGACAATTTCCGTCATGAGTTAGCTCTATATATCAATGGCCTACTATTTACAGGATGTGCTCATAGTGGGTTGGAGAACATTCTTGCAGCTTGTCCTTGGCCAGTAAATACCGTTGTCGGTGGTTTCCACTTGCTTGAAGGACAAGAGACAGAGGAAGAAATAAAAACTTTGGCTCAAAAGCTAAAAGTCAATTACCCTAATACGCAATTCTACACCAGTCATTGCACTAGCGACATAGTATTTGATGTGATGAAAGACGTGATGGGCGAACAACTACAGTCTTTCAGATGTGGAACCACAATAATGAGTTAATTATGAGAAGAGCAAGCAGAGAACCGAATGAGCAGCGAGAGCAGAACCGAACCTGTTCAAGTTTTGCCGAGAGGCGAATGAGGAAGGTGAGTCGTCAAATGGATGCAACTTTCGCATTGAAGGTTTTGGATAAGGCTCCATATGTAACAGTCTGCATGACCAGACCTGATGGTAGTCCATACGGATTACCCCTATCATTGGCACGTACTGATGAGAGAACGTTTTATTTCCATTGTGCCTTGGAGGGTGACAAGTTGGACTGCATAGCACACTGTCCGACAGTTTTCTTGTCGGCTGTTACCAAATGTGCGCCTACAGTTGGCCCTAAAGACGGGAGTTTTACGTTACAGTATAGTTCGGCAACAGCCGTTGGTAAGGCAGAGATTGTGACAGACCGCGAAGAGAAGATTGCTGGTCTAAGAGCTATCTGTCAGCGATTCCTTCCTCACCACATGGACGCTTTCGATGATGCTATTACCCGCAGTCTTGACCGGACTGTAGTGGTTCGCATCACCTTGACAGAGCCTCCTATCGGCAAACGTAAGCAGTATGATAAACAGGGGGAGGAAATAACCGGACAGAGCAGCGAGAGCCATCATGCTTGCATGAATGGCCGAGTCGTGAAAGACGAAGACGAAGTCAAATGGGGGACGAATAATAACTAATGGCTTGGAAACTGAAATATCACTGTAAGCAATGCGGCTACGAAGCCGATGTGTACGAAGGGCGTGGACTCTTTCGGCAAGAGATTACTGCCGTATCGTGCCCAGACTGTCAAACCATCCAGAATATTGTGGTGGGTGGAATCATTGCCGACGTGGCACCTTCCTACAGAAGCGAGGTGGGCCGTCTGTGTTTGCAATGTGGCAGCGATAATATCAAGATATGGGATAAACACACCTGCCCAAAATGTCAAGGCGAGATGGAACAGACAGGCGAGAAAGAGTTTTGGACGTAGTATAATTGTTTCTTTACTCTCCAATAATCGTTACAACCAACTCTCTGGAACCACCATAGTTTCTGTACTCACAAAAGTAGATGCCTTGCCAAGTACCGAGATTTAAGCGACCATCTGTAATGGGGATGGTGACGCTAACACCGCTCAGCGTTGATTTGGCATGAGCGGGCATATCATCGGCCCCCTCTAGAGTATGCTCGTACTCAGGACGATTTTCAGGGACCAAGCGATTGAATATTGTTTCCATATCTACACGAACATCAGGATCACAATTCTCGTTAATGCTTAGTCCACAGCTTGTATGCTTTGTGAAAATGTTCACAATGCCCGTCTTCGGAAGCTTCGGCAACTGACTTACGATCTCGCTTGTTACCAAATGAAATCCACGACGCTTAGGATTCAGAGTTATTTCAATTTGCTGTACCATTCTTATTTTTACTTATAGTGTTTTATTGCTGTTTCAATCAACTTACGATCGGCCATAAAGGAATTATAGGCAGTTCTAACCAAGTCCCAATTTCTGGTAAGAATAGCAACACCTATACATTTCTTAATTGTTGGCCAGAAAGCATTTCGGTTGGTTCGCATATAATCGCGGATTATCTCTTTGTCGCTTACTCCATACGACTTCAATAATGCCATACTCACAAGGCCTGTTCTGTCCTTACCAGCCGTACAATGAAACAACGTACATTTCCCATCTGCTGCATTCTTTCTAAGATGTTTCACCACCAAGTCAAGTTGCCTACGACTGAACTCGTCAGTAACAATCTGCTCATATAGAGATGCAAAATCTGGCACCATCTGCTTCAGCTTCTCAGGCTGTTTACGCAGGCTCTGGATGATGGCCATAGGATCCGAACCCGTCTCATGAGTAATTCCGATGGATGGATCTTTCAGCAGGGAAATCAGTTCGTATTCAACACTATCAGGCAGCGGATCAGGGAATTCCTGAGCCTCAATAGGTGTACGAAGGTCTATGACATAATCGATGTGATACTTCTGGCACAGAACTTCACATTCTTTTGGAGTAAGCACACTTAACTTGCCGCAACGTATATATAAGCCTTGAGAAGTCTTGCCCTTACCATCTTGTAAAGGTATTCCACCAAGATCTCGCAGGTTCAACTCAAAACATTTCATTCTTCTTTCTTAAAGTATTCTAATCTTGGGTACAAAAGTACAAATAAACATGGAGATTTGTGTATCTTTGCGATGAAATAAATAAGTTTTGTGATATAAGATGAAGTATTATGCCTTTACATTCATATTTATAGCCTTGTTTATATGTTCATGCAATAGTAACAAGGTGAAAGACATACAGTCCTCTAACGTACGAACGGAAGATACGCTAAGAACCATTACAGAAGAAATGGCTTACGAGGGCATAAACAACTATTGTCATAAAGAATATGACTGGAGCGTAGCTAAGGATAATCCAGACATCATGTATATAACAATGGGCGAAGAGACGGACTCTACGTATCAAGTGGTGTTCCGAAGCTATACTGGCGCCTTCGTGCATTTCTTTGTAAATAAGAAAAGTGGCATCACAAGAATGGTAGAGAAAGTACCATCCATTAATGTCGAGGAGGGCGCAGGTACCATCAACCTATTTGATTATCTCAAGAAATAGTTTTTTTGTCAGTCATAATATTCGATTTGTAACTCTTGGCTGACATCAAACTCACTATTATCATCATAGAAGTAAACCAATCGCAGGCCACGATACACGGATGGAACCTTTAGAACGTCCAGCAGATGCCATTTGGGGCGTCCGAAGTCGTACGACTCTCTGTCGAGAATGATGCGATTCGAGGCATAATCAAAGTGATAATAGCCACCGCCAAGGCACGAATCGCCAGGTTGCAGCAGATCTTTATGCTGATTTACCATGCCAAGACGGAAGTAACCAGCCATAGTTATAATAAACTTAGGTAAAGCCATGTTAATATCTTAATGAATTGTAAACTTGGTTGCAAAAGTACGAATAATAAAGGAAAAAGGAGTACCTTTGCAAATAAAATTGAGGATATGGAGAAAATAACATTTAGCCGTACAGAAATCAGTGAGGACGTACTGATGCTGATGGCGCGGA
>Ga0265298_10004856_pt1 | contig 17042 bp, 33 predicted proteins | sample AusTroGonzalo_MG_3_FD_193486 | JGI IMG/M metagenome (GOLD analysis project Ga0265298, IMG submission 193486) | Bovine rumen microbial communities from tropical cattle in Woodstock, Queensland, Australia - Gonzalo_01 | ecosystem: Host-associated > Mammals > Digestive system > Stomach > Rumen ... | reverse complement strand
CTCTGATCATCCCGATAGACATCTTCAAGCCTAAGAAATAGGGCCAGATGGCTACATTCAGCTCAAAATACCCCTTTTTGTGCGTCTTGAAGTATATTCCTTCAAGGTATTGTAGCCTGAGAGGTTGGCAAATTGCCAACCGAAAGGCCGTATTACACTTCAAAAAAGGCGAATTGAGCAAGAATCACATGGATAATATAATAAATAAGGTACGCGCGATAACGAAAGATGATGCCTCCCGCTGGGTCATCACCTTCGTTCCTGCGTCCACAGACGAGAAGACCTTGCTTCGTTTTGCCTTACTGGCACAGCAGCTGTCAGAACAGCAGCCGTGTCCTGTACTGTTGGAGTCCATTCACAACCACGAAAACTACCTCCCCCACCACCAAGGCGGCGGGAAGAAGTTCAAAGTCCACAGGATCGTGTTTGAGGACTTCAAGGACAAAAACGTCGTTCTCATAGATGACGTAATAACGTCTGGTCGCACATTCAGGGAAATGGGCAACAAACTCATGAGAACAGGCGCAAAATCTATCTACGGGGTCATCTTCGCAATGACCATACACCCGAACTTGCCAGTCAAGTCCAGGAAGTACTATTTTAAGTCCAAAAAGAAATTTCTTTACACTAAATGAGAAAAGTTTGCAAATTTATGAAAATTCATTGAAATAGCGTTTTTAAAACTGAGTTTAAGAGAAACGTAACTTATTGATTTTTAGCGCAAAAAGGTGACTTTTTAATGATTCGGGGGCATCCCCTGGGGGGCGCGAGGTCGCTGGTTCGAGTCCAGTAATCCCGACACAATGAAAACCAAGATCAAGGAGAAGCCGGAAAACACGCGCTTCTCCTTTATTTATCGGGGTTTTGGAACTCTAAGAAATCTCTATGTTACTTATAAAATCAGTTATAAAAAAAACGGTGAAAGTGCAACATTTTGCACTATTTCATAACATTTTCACACATTCCGCAACGGTAAGTATGAAAGAAGAATGAAGTAAAATTGTTTTACACGTTTTAAATATAATGGTAATATGAGTAAGCTAAGTTATTATCTGGATTGCCGCACACAGCGTAGCGACGGCACATCCGCACTGAAATTAATGGTGAACTCCAAGGCTGGAAACATCATGGTATCAACTGGTATCTACCTCACTCCCCAGCAATGGAGTCCACAGGGTAAAATCATCGTCAAGCACCCTAATCGGGTGCAGCTCAACTCGCACATCACAAATTTATTGTGCCAGGCTGAAGACGCTCTGATGAAGGCAAGGGCAGCCAATGGCCGTGCGCTCACACGGGAGGAGATGAAGCAGGTTATCTTTCCTTTATACAAGGAAGATTATGTCAACTACACATCCGTCCGTACCGTTTTTGAGCGAACCATTGAGGATCCGCTTCTAAAAAAGCGCACTCACGAACTGTATTCGTGTACCCTATCAAAGATAGAGTCATTCATCGGCCATAATGCCGATAAACTGCGATTCGAAGAAATCACAGTCGGATGGCTCGAAAAGTTCGACAAGTGGCTGGCTCCATCCTGCCCTTCAGCAAACGCCCGTGCCATTCACATGAGGAACTTGCGTAAGGTGTTCAACTCAGCCATTGATGATGATATCACCTCGAATTATCCTTTCAGGAAGTTCAGAATCAAAAAGGAGGCTACAAGAAAGCGCTCCTTGACAGTTGAACAGATCAGAAGTCTTATGACAATGGAATTGAAGCCCTACCAGAAGCGTTATGTAGATACATTCATACTAATGTTCTATCTGTTAGGTATCAATGCTGTTGATCTCCTAACTGCAACGCCGAATCTGGTAATCAATGGCAGACTTGACTATACAAGAAGTAAAACAAAACGCCCCTACTCTGTCAAGATAGAGCCGGAAGCACAGGAGATTATAGACAGATACAAAGGCAGAAGCCATCTGCTGAGTTTCTGTGATAATGGCCGGAAATATAAGAATTATCTCAAACGTATGAATATATGTTTGAAAAAACTTATTCCCGGTTGTTCATCCTATTATGCACGTCACTCCTGCGCCACTATTGCGGCAGAGATCGACATTCCTCTCGATACTATTGCCAATATGCTTGGTCATACCGATACATCCCGCCGTGTTACGCTGGTCTATGTAGATTTCAACCTGGCAAAAGTTGATGAAGCGAACCGTCGGGTCATCGACTATGTTCTGGGTAAGGGTAAGTACAGGAAAAATAAGGTGAAAAGCAAATAATCCTCACCTTATATATAATATATGGAGTCCAGACATTCTGCTGGACTTCATATATTTGCATTATCGTATTTTTATATATACGATAATATAAAATATTTACTGAAATATTTGGTGGTTTCAGATTATTTTCGTACCTTTGCACCATAGATAACATATATATGATAATATAATAATATAAATATGGGTATTTCTGATATTGACCTCCACAGCTATGACAAATACATTGTCAGTTTCTCAGGCGGGAAGGACTCTACGGCCCTTATGCTGTACTTGTTGGATAACGGCGTACCCCGCGAGAAAATTGAGCTGTGGCATCAGGAAATCGACGGCAGAGGCAGAAGCCTCTTTGACTGGGAAGTCACGCCCGACTATTGCCGTAAACTGGGTGCCGCCTTCGGTGTTCCAGTCTATTTCCAATGGAAAATAGGCGGCTTCGAGCGTGAAATGACGCGCACAGAAAGCCTGACGGCTCCCATCTGTTTCGAGCTGCCAGACGGAACAGTCTGCCAGACTGGCGGCGACCGGGGCAAACCGGCCACAAGAAACAAGTTCCCTCAACCGTCGCCCGACCTGCGCGTCCGCTGGTGCAGCGCCTATCTGAAGATCGACGTGTGCGCTACGGCCCTGCGTCATCAGCAGCGGTTCCAGAATATCCGCACCCTCGTTCTCTCCGGTGAACGTGGGGAGGAAAGCAAACAGCGAGCCGGTTATGCTATCCTGGAACCTGACAAGGCTGACCTTCGGAACGGCAGGAATCCCCGTCATATCGACCGCTTCCGTCCAATCCGGGACTGGAAAGAGCGCGACATCTGGGATCTGCTGGAAAAATACCGGGTACGTCCCCACCCCTGCTATTTCATGGGCTTCGGTCGCTGCAGCTGTAAATTCTGCGTGTTCGGGAACTGTCATCAGTTTGCCTCCGCTGCCTGCGTCAGCCGTACACAAGCCGATGACCTGATACGCTTCGAGAAGGATTTCGGGTACACCCTGAAGCGTGATACCGACCTTCCGACGCTAATCAGTAAGGGTGAACCATACGATACCATCACGGACGAACTGCGACAAATCGCAACGTCCTATGAATACAAAACGCCAATCCTCGTTGGCGAAAACGAAACCTGGCAGCTTCCGGCAGGAGCCTTCCGCAAATGCGGCGGCCCGTCCTGAAGCAATTACCCTACCCTTCTCATTGTTTCTGGTTCAGTCCCTTCGGTGACTGTATCAGATGCGAACGGTAGAAATATGCCTCCGGCGTGATATGACTACTGCCGTCGTGTGTCAGTATGTGATTCAACGTCTGCTTGGTACAACCAAGCTGCCTTTCCCCGAACTTCTTGAAGATGGCAGCCACGCTGCCGAAGAAGTAATTCTTACGTCCATGTATAAAATGGACTAAGATAACCTTTGTTCGATAATCCTTACTCATGGCCACAAAATATTTATTATGGTGCAAAATTACCAAATAAACCGTATTTGGAAATATTCAGGCCAATATTTTTATATTTTTATAACAGAAAACGAGTTTATTCAAGATGGTATTGATCCAGAATTGCTCATTGTTATAGTTCATGTTCTCCTTTTCTATCGGTAATGCTGCATGGCAGCCGACCTATCTGTACTTGACCCCTTTTACCTTGCAAAGGTAGGGTGAACGCTGGAACCTCAAAGCACAGGTATGCCCTACGGGTTCAGAGGGAAAATTGTCACAGCAGCCTTCCACAGATAGCTCATCACTATCTGGGTATTCCGTGAAATTTTTCCTCCTCATCGCTTTGTTTGTTCCCCTCTTCTTTCGTTCCCTCCTTTCGGTAAGCAAGTAAAAGGCTATACAGATAAAGGTCGTACCGATGACATAAAAAAAAGATCACATGGACACAATGAGACTCAAAATCAAAAGTAAAGCTTCCAGAACAGGAAACCCGATAACTTCAAGACAAGAGCGCATGAAAGTCCATTTAAAGATAGGAGGATCAGTTATGAAAAAGTCATTCAATCAAGTATCAGATCAGTTGGAGCGCATCTACAAGCTCTACTGCAAGGGTTTCGGCACACGTAAGATGCTGGAAAGAGCTGAGAACTTTTTCTTTGGCATCCAGAACATCGGTCTTTGTTTTTAATATTTCCATATATACGATAATATAATAATATAATAGTTTTATAATATGATTACCATCACGAAAGAGCATAAGGTTGGCGAGAGATTCATCGACGGACAATCCGGCAAGGAGGTCATCGTTATCGCCGATACCTGTAAGACAGGGTGCAAGCTCTGTGCCTTCTCCACCTTTGCCGGTGGTGCCTGCCCTGGGGCTGTCTATGACCGTCATCCATGCTGCGCATCAGATCGTGAGGATGGCCGCGAGGTGTATTTCAGGTTTATCCGCTACGTGCCGGAAGCACAGGAACCGCCCCTGATCCTTTCTGGCTTGGGTAACCTCCATATCGGCAAGATTTTTTAGTATTCACTTTTAAATATCAAATATTATGGCAGTTAATAATTTTGGCTTCATTCAGAAGAAATATCGCCAGCCCGACTATGAGCGTGAGGTGTTTTGTAAGTGTCGCGCCTACTATAAGGCCGAAAATAAGAAGATGTTTGTCGTGGTGGCCTGCCCGCATTTCCTTTGCGGTGAACAGTGGAACGCACGTATCGACCACTACGAGGTGTTGCGTCAGGACGAGGACTGCTGCCGCGTAATAGCCGCAGAGGTCAAGACTCAGAAACGTACAATGGAAATCATCGAGCGACTTCTGGAGAAAAATAAGATGGCTGTATAATAACTTAAAAATTCAAGATCTATGATTATCTGTTACGTTCATTGGACCGACGAGAAGGGCGAAGCCCAGAATGAAGAGGTGTATTCTGTGACCGCCGCCAAGAAACTCATGAAAGAGCATCCCGGCGCACGAGCCAGCAAGACCAAGGTATACTCTAACGGTGATTGGGTGAACTGCGGAGAGATCCACCTGAAAGGCTCCAACAAGAGCTTTATCGCCAACTCCCCACGGAACATGAAGAAGGCTAACTATTAAACAATATGGTTATGGCTAAGAAATGGTGTGTTTATGATGTGGAGCTTCAGGAAGCATTTCTGAGGGAACACCGGGGCAGGGGATTCTCCTACCAGTACGCAAGAGGTCTGGCTGTTACCGCCACCAAGCGGTACGGCAGAAAGTTCGAGCCGAGGGTAGAAGAGGAAGATTAATAACTAATCATATTTTCATATATACGATAATATTAAAATACAATCAATATGAATATCAAGAAATTCAAACGTACCATCCAGCAGTTCCTTAACGATGGCCATGCCTATACGGAGCTGCAAGGCAAACGGATCAATCAGGACGGCGAGATCCTGTATATCAGCAACCGCCTGTTTTCGTCCAAGGAGGTGAAGGACTTCCAGAAATACGCTGAAATGCTCATGCAGTATCTCAAGGAAGACAAGTTTAAGGAGTCACGTTTCATCATCCGTCTCTACGGTGCCGCCGACGCAGACGCAAGGATGGTAACGTGGATCTATTCTCAGGTAGCCCTCGTGGAAGAGACCTTCGAGATCCCCGACGATCTGGAGGTTACCAAGATGTTCGAATACCAGGGCTATTCATTCATCCCTGCCGGAACATGGAAAAGCCGGGGTATAGACGGCAACTTCTTTGAGTGCCAGCGCCGCCTTACGTCGGACTACTCCCTGAAGATGACTAACTACATGGGTGCTGATTTCCACTGGAATCATCAGGACTTCTACGAGGCCGCCGGAGGCTATAACAAATGCCTCGATGACTTCTTCTTCTGTGTGGAGAAAAATTCCTACTATTGCCCCTGTCCGAACGAGATTTTCCGCTTAAAATCAAGTTTTTCAGGCGTTTAGGGTCTTGAATTTGTTAAATCAAGAGATTGTTAAGATACAATTAGGAACCTACGAAGGGTTTTAATACTTTTGCAAAATATAAACAACTAAATAGTTTTTGTTATGATTAGAGCGTTTTTTATTGGCCGCGTCGGTAAGGATGGCGCAAAGGTCATCGAAGGTGCCAACGGCAACTTCATGTCAGTGGATGTCGCAACCGATATCTATAGTAAGGGACAGAACAAACCCATGTGGATAAGACTGCGCAGCAGCCGCCCGAACCATATCAAACTGGCTCAGTATCTCACGAAGGGTAAGCTCATTGAGGTCATCGGTTCACAGGTAGAGCCGAATGTCTGGATCGACAAGGACGGCAACCCGCGCTCGCAGGTGGTGATCGTGGTGGATAACATCAACTTCATCAGCACCGGGCAGCGTAAGAACCAGGAGGAGAGCGCATCGAACGTGCCTACGGTTACCGTTACGGCTCCCGCAGAACAGCCGGAGGGTGGTATTCCGTTCGATGCTCCGAATGATAAGGCCGACGATCTGCCATTCTAACAGTCTGCTCATAGCAGGATGTCTATAGAGGCTTCGGACGCTGAGCCAGCAGATCAGCGTCCTTCTTTTCATTCAAAGGTATATGGTAAGGAAGATTGTTTTTGTCTTGGCCCTGATGATGGCGGCAATGACCGCCTGCGGCCAGTCCTTCGTCTGGTTTACGGAACCCGACGAGATATATGCCGACCATCTTTTCAAGGTAAGGCAGATATGGTCTGACAAATACGCCCTGGCAGTGGGGAAGGGTGACGCGAAGCGCACATCTAAGGATTTCAACGGGAATCTGGTACTGTTGGTGGCCGCCGACGGCAGTGTGTTCTACGATGACCAGACAGTGGATATCAAGCGTGACAAGATACCCCTCGTGGTGGGTGTGTTCAGATACACGTCAGGGAAACAGAAAAAGACCATTCCCGTAGTGGCCATCAAGAAAAAGGAAAAGAAACCGACCGCCAAGGCCGCGCCGAAGAGAAAACCACAGCAGAAGCAGGTGACGACGGCTGACGGCCTGATAGCAGATTAACATATAAACACAAAAATACTAAAATGAAAAAGAAACTTCTCATTTTCGGTGTGGCGGTGATGGCTATAGCGGCCATCGTTTCCGTCAAATACACCAACGATGCGTTTAAGAGTCTCAAAAAATTTAAGTTCGACGAGGATGAATGTGAGTGATTTTCGTCTGGGAAACTTCGTAATATACGAAGCCTGCGACCATGTGATCCGGGGTGTCAACCTGAAAAAGAACGATAGGGGAGAGGAGGTGGCGGTGTTCACCGTCTCAGCCATCAACCATGACTGGGGTGAGGACACCTGCGGCATAGAAGAGCTGAAAGGGCTGGATCTGGAGCCGGAGCTGCTGAAGAAACTCGGTTTCGTCCCCCTGAACAAAGGACTGCCCGACCTCTGGATAAAACCACTGGAGGGCTACCGCTATATCCGCTACCACTCAAAAGTTCACTACATGGAATTTGAGACTACGCACACCTTCCACCGTGTTCCCTGGGCCGTCAGGTATCTGCACCAGATGCAGAACGCCGTGACGGACTACGGACTGACATTAGACCTCCGGCCATAACACAGCAATCCCCTGTTACTTCTGACGGTAGCAGGGGATTATTGTATCTTAGTCTTCGTCGAAGATCTTCGTCAAGTCCTGTTTGGATGTCCGCTGGACACGGACAACGCCGTGCTTCTTCTCGTAGGTCTCGATGAAATGCCCCCAAGCGATATCATTCACCTCCTTGATGGTGGTGCCTGACTTGGCGGCAATGGCACGGATCTTCGCATATTTCTCCTTATTGACAACGAGATAGGCAGTCTCTTCCTGAGAACTGCGGGGAGGACGGCCACGCTTACCCTTTGCCCTGACCTGTGCGGCAGGAGAGGTAGCGGCAGCCGGTTCCTGAGTCTGCTCTTCCTGGGCGACGGACTGGCCGGGCATGGTAAGCCCGTTGAGCAGGTTATCCATCGCCTCCTTCTTTTTCTGTTTGTCGCTCATATCGGATCTATTTAATGTTATCGTATTTCTGTATTTACATATATTTCGCTGCAAAGATATCACTTTTTTCTGAGACAAAGGCCATCTTCGGCGAAAAAATGCGAGAGTCAGGCCAAAATAGCCAGTAATTCGTCCACAAACGCCTTATAATCCAGTGCGCCGTTGCTCTTAGGAGCATACTTCATGATGTTCTCGCTGACCATCGGGGCCTCGGCGACGCGGATATTCTTGCGTATCTTCGTCTTGAAGACAAGACTGCCAAGCTGGGAACGCAAGCCTTCCTCAATCTTCTGGGAGAGCTTGGAATTTTCCCAACGGGTGAGAAGGATGCCAGTCACATGAGCCTCCGGATTGAGCTTTGTGCGGACAGTCTCAATGAAATCATTGATCATCGTCAGACCCTTGAAGGGCAGCACTTCGGCCAACAGCGGAATGACAATCTCGTTGGAGGCGGTGATGGCATTAAGCGTGAGCAGGGCCAGACTGGGAGCACAGTCAATGAGGATGAAGTCATACTTATCCTTCAGCGGCTCAATCAGCCCGGCAAGGATTTTCTCACGGGAGATAGCGGATGACATCTCCAGCTCGGCCATAGCCAGCGCGAGCGAAGAGGGAACAAGGTCGAGATTCTTCGAGATATGGATGACCGGCAGCTCCTTGGCTTTTCCCGTCAGGGCGTAATAGATACTCTCCTCGGTCTCTTCCTCCAGAAGACTGGCGGTAAGGTTGGCCTGAGCATCCACATCAATAGCCATCACGACATAGCCCATTTCAGCAAGGATGCTGGCAACGGTGGCTGTCGTGGTGGTCTTACCAACGCCTCCCTTATGGTTGGCGAATGAAATAATTCTTGGTTTCTTCATATCAATAATACTTTTAGTGTTTAATATACATTTAATCCCCAAAACCTCCTTCACCGACAATATCCAACTCGTCGAGCAGGGCATTATACTGGCGATCGGTAAGCTTATAGCCCGTGCCGCCGATGGTGTCACGGTTCGTCCAGACATAATGAGAGCTGTCTTCGCCTGCAATAGCGGCGATATTCTGGATCGGCAGGATAGTGCCGTTCTCTGTTCTGATACATTTTATCTTTGCCATAATATAATAACGTATTTATGTTCAGATTATTACAACGCCGTGCTTTTTGGTGATAGGCTCCAAATCGGAGGCATCGGCCAAAACATTCTCAATCTTAGTGGCTACACCCTTGGGTGTGATATCCATACGGGCGACCTTGATCAGGAAACGCCCGTCACTGCGGCCTGTCTCTACCACCTCGCCGCCGATGGCCTGCGAGCGGATAATGACGGCCTGACCGACCTTAATTTCCTCCGGTTTCATCCTCTTCCTCCTTTCTCTTGTCATAGATGGTCTGGAAGGCATTGCCCATCCAGTCGAAAAGCATCTGTCTGACCTTGCCGTTTTCCTGATCCGTCAGGAGGTCATACAACATCCCGACGGGAATACTTACGGACTGTACGACAAAACAGCGTCCGTCATCCATCTTACGGTAGAGAACGGGGTGGCGGTCAATGTCGTTTGGAACCTTATCCAGAATGGCAAGGGTCTTCAGGCGGGCAACACTTTCGTCTGCCGTCACCTTCAGAAGCATGAAGTTATTCTTGAAAATCATTTTCATAACAGTAGCGTTTAGAGATTAGACGATCCGACCTTCACGGGAGAGGCGGTAATCCTGACACGCGCCCGCTTGGGCTTGGCAGGTGCCTCCGGTGCTGTATCGGCGGGCTTATCCTCGCCCATAACCTCCTGAAGGAACTTATGGGTTCGGTTACGGCGGTGGCGCAGCAGCTTACGCAGGCCAGGGGAGAGCTGGGAAGGATCCTTCTTCTTCCTCAGACAACGTTTCTTGTTGTTCTTGGCCTTCTGGATGGTGTTCACCACCTTCTCAATCACAAAGTCGGCTGTGTCAGCCTCGCGGATGAAGACCGGGTGAAGATAACGCTTCACCTGATTATACCACTCAGGGCTGTCGCCGATATGCACCCCGATCAGGAATTTCGGGATGAAAAGCTCGATAAGGATATTCTTGGAGGTGTGCCTTGCATCCTCCTTGAACTTGATACCCTTCTCTGATAAGTAGGCTTTCAAAGCCTCCAGTTTCTCTTTGTCGTTCATATTCTATTCCTCCTTGATTGTTAATTCCTTCGGTGAGTTCTCCCAAGTGACTTCAGGGTAGAGGGCTTCGTCGAGGTTGCCGATCCAACCCTTGTAGAGTCCGCTCTGACTTTCCTCGAAACAGGTCTTCTTGCGGACGGGCTTCTCCACATACACCTCCAGCGTACCGTCCTTATTGCGGGCTATCCATATTCCCATAGTCAGCCCTCCTCTTCGGTTTCGTCCTTATCAAGTAGCGTCGCCTCGAAAATCTTCTTGCCGTCGCTGTTGGTAATCACTACGGTGTCTTCGCCGGGGTGATCCTCCACCCACTTACGGAGATAAAACTCAAAGAGTCCAATCATTTCGCCCTCCGTGATAGGACGGCGATCCTGGCTCATCGTCTGCGGCCCCTTCTTCGTGGGCTTTTTCTTCTTCGTAAGGTAGGCGTTCTGCCAACCTGTTACGATTACATAATCTTTTGCTGCCATAATAATTATTTTTTGGTTTCTTCTTCGGTATTCTTCAGATAGACCCTGCGGGCCTTGTTCTTCATCATCTCATACATGTCATCGACACGCTCACGCCAGATGGGTGTGTCGGTAAAGCCAGAGTCTTTCTTGAACATCTCAATCTTCTCGCGGGCAATCTTCACCATACGTTTCAGATCATTGAATGTCTCGAAGCTCAAGGATGGATCGTGCTTTTTCAGCAGATCGTTCATGTCAATGACCGTCCAGTCGATGATATCACACGCCATGAAGGCGGTGGTGTAGAGGATGTGCATCATCTCAATGGCCTCCTGCGGCAGTCCTGACTTCTTAACGTCAATCCTGCGGCCTTCGCCCTCGATGCTCTCCATATAATAGTCATAAGCCAGCTCGCGCTTACGCTGGAGCTTGTTTTCAAGCGTGATGACAGTGGCGAGCTTCAGATGACGCTTGGCATCCTCAATCTCTCGCTGGATCTGCTTCACAGACTCATTCTGAGCGAATTTCTCCAAGAACTTCTGGTAGAGTTCAGGAGAAGCCTGGTTGATGTCGTACTTACCCATAGTCTTGTCGGTTTAAAGGGCTACAGGCTTCAGGGCGGTGTCAGTCCAAGGAAAATCGGCATCGTTCCAATGCTGATCAATGACTTCGTTGACCTCCTCGCTGGCAACGCCGCGAATATAGTCCAGATAGTCATCTACTGACAGTCCCAAGTCCTTCAATGTAGCCATAGTTATTCTGTTTTACTCTCTTTCTTCTTCTCGGCCTCCTTCTCTTGTGCGAGCCGTCCGGCCTCCTTGCAGTGTTCATCCAGTGCCTTGATAGTCACGGCACGGAAATTACGGTAGGTGCGGGTGTAGAAATCATCGGTGAACTTCTGACGGATGGGAATGTCAATACTCCCGTCCTCGTGGAAGGTGGGGTTTCCGACCACAAACCAATAGTTGTTCTTCGCCACACGCTTCTCGATGGTGTCGATCATATCAAACTCCCTGTCAGAGTAATGGTAGATGGGACTGTCGAAGACCTTCAGATTATCCAAATAGAGATAGCCTGTGTTTCCAAACCTGCAGATCTGGTGTGTCTCTACGCTCTCAATGAGGTCGTAACCTTCCTCATTCTTTCCGCGATACCATCCAAGCCACCACTCACGGGCATCCGTGATGGCAAAGGGAACCACCAAAGCCCCTTCGGGAACAGGTTCGCCAATGGCCATCTTCCAATTACCGTCCTTCTTCGAGGTAAAATCATGCTCCTTACGGAGATACTTAAACAGAAGATGGCTCATGAGCTGGCTCATGGCTCTTCTGTAGGTGTCTTGTTGTTTGTCTTTTGCCATATATATAATATAAAAAGGTGTTACTTCAATCCATAGCACTTTTCACATTGCTGCTCCAGTGCGTCGTAGTCAAAATCAGGGTTAAACTGCTTCAACTCGTGACGCAGCTTACGGATAATCATGCGGTCGATGTTCTGGTCACGGCAGATCTCGTAGTATTTCGCCTGGTAGTCTTCGGCGTTTTTCATTCTCGCCTCCATCTGCTTATAGGTCATTTCCTGACCCCGTGATTCCAGCTCCTCGCGCATCTGCTGGCGAACGACCTCCAAATCATTCTGAGCCTCACGTCTCAGACGGCGGTCTGTCTGCCAGTTGAAATAGAACTTCTGGGCAAGGTCAAACTCGTGATCCTTGTATTTCTGCTTATGCAGAGCCGGTGCCTGCTTGGGAATGGTGTAGGCCGACCTTACATCCCGGTATTCCTTCAATATCCAGATGAGACCTGCATACTCAGGAACCTCTTCGGGCTGGATCAACCCTTCGGGAACAGCATAATAGAAATAGTTCGGCCTGCGGTGGTTGGCAATAAGGTCGCGGCTGTCTTTTTCAGTCCGTGCCACATAGTCCTCGAAGCTCTTGTAGAGATGCTTGTTATATTCGTAGTTCTCGTAGAAATACGGCATAAACCGCTCTTCCTCGGTAGGACCTTTCAGGATAAGATGCTTCTCTTTCTTATTCTTGAAGTCATTCTTGAAGTCGGAACGGCTGATCTTGATCTCAAACTCGTAGATATAGCCGCTTTTCGTCCAGATGAGCTTATCGCTTTCCCACTCGAAAACATACAGTCCATCGACATTGTATTTCCAAGAGGCAAAGAAATGGTTGAGCCGCCGCTGGATAGACTGCTCCGTCAGCGGTTCACTCAACATATTCGTGCTTACACTCCTTCTACCCATGGCTATAAGGTGTTATTCCTCCTTGGTCTCTTCGGCAGGTGTTTCCTGCTGCTGATCCTTTTCGTGGAGTTGTTTCATCATCTTCACATACCACACATTGCTGATATCATCATCGGTGATGTCCCTCAGCTGTTCCTCGCTCTCGATCTCTCCCCACCATGATTCACAGCCCCAGATGATTTTCCGGAGTTCAGGAACGAAGATTGCAGGGTTATTGTGGGTTCCTACTTTGAGGATTCCCTTCTCCTCGTTGAAACTGATGGTGTTCTGTAACGGCAGATCTCCAAGATAGAAACCCAGATAGGTCTTATCACCATATTCCTTACCGCACGGGCGTATCTTTACAAGACAGCCCTGCTGGTGGCCAAGGCCCCGGAAGTCAATAGGTCGGTCTTCGATCTCGTTGACGGTGATGGGAAACTCGATATACCGTGACTTGAAATGCTCACATTTCTCGCAACGGGCTTCATCTGTTGGCTCCCATTCCTTTTTCTCCTCTTCCTGGCGGGCGCACTTGTGCTTTACGTTCTCGTTGGTCGAGTTCTTCCAGTCGAGGTGAGAGAAACGGCAGCGGTCAATCTTCTTTTTCTTATCTTCACTCATATTCTTATAATGTTATGTTCAGTCTGATCTTAAAGGCTTTCAAAGCCTGCTGGAGTTCGTGGATGTTATAGACCGTAAGGTCATAAAGCATCCAACGGAAGCCGTGAGCGGATGTAGTGACAGGAATGTTGATGGATAGGTGATAATCGGTCACGCCGTATATCTCTATCATTGTCCTGTCAACTTCCAAACGCCAAGAGGTACATCCTTTTTCCGTCACCTTGAAGCCGTTCTTTTCAAGGATAGGCCTGGTGATAGGGATGGGGTGAATAATACGGTAGAGCGGACTGTCTTCTTTGACAAGCTCGTTTTCCTGACGTTCAAGGAGCTTCAGGATGTCGGCAGTCACCTGCACAGCCTCCGGCTTGTGAGAAGGGTGATGGATCATAATCCAGTTGCCGATCATCAAATCCTTAGAAGTAAGGTTCCATCCCATATCTTTACTGTTTTGATAATTTTATACCTTCTCTTCTTCCTTTGGTGGAAAAAGATCCTTCTGTAAAGCCCACTTGCTGGTGGAACTGAGATAGAGACGCAGATGTGCGTAAGTGGCGGTGTAGAAACCGGAATCGTTATACTGTCCGAAGCCCACAATCTTATTATTGTGGTCGGCGACAACAATATCATCGCCACTGGCGGGCATTTCATCCGATGCGTTATGCCACACGTCAGGCTGATGGCGCAGTCCCTCTACGAAACCTCTGTCATGGGCTTCTTCGAGGTCATAGCCGTCGAAACGGGTGAGCGTCATACGGCGGTGCATATCGCAAGCCGGATATTCGTTACGCTCATTCACCCTGTTCTCCGCATACTTGCGGGAAAGTTCATCCTTCACTTCGTTGATAGTCTTCTTTTCCATAAATGTATTGGTTATTATTTCTTTTTCCTGTTACTGAATCTCATGCGTAGCTTCATCTGCTCGCGCTGGTCACGTCGCTGTTGGTGACGCGGATCATCGGCGGGGTAGAGGGGCGGCAACTTGGCTTCTTCCAGTCCTCTGCTGATGACGTGTGCGGGTGGCAGGTCTTCGAGAAAGGCTTCCGCATTGATATGCTCTGCCAGTTTCTCCCTCAAAGTCTTCTCCATGTCAGCATGGGATTCCTTGATGACTTTGAGACCTGCTTCCTGGGCGCATCTGAAGATGAAGTCTATCTGCTCCGTAGTCTTACCATCGGTGATGATGATAATACGGGTGTCGGGCTTCTCTGCGGCGATCTTTGCAATACTCGCCTTGACCTGCTCCTTATAGTCTTCCATCGTTACAGCTGATTATGTTCTTTAAGCAGTCTCTCGCAGATGACAAGTACCTGCTCGACCTTATCCAGATCGAGCCATTCCTCCGTGCGTACACGGGTTTCCATGTCTATCCAGAACTTTTCCTTGGAATCGTATTCAAGGAGTGTGCGCAGCTTTCCCTCTACATTGTCGGGGCCGATACCTCCGGCATAACCGATATGTGCGCCGGGAGAGGTGAGAATCTGGATGGGGGTGTCAATGCCTGCACCACCAGAAGCATCCAGAAGGAAAGAGAGGTGTTTGGGACGCTCACCCGCCAGGAACTGCTCGCACAGCTCCGGAGTGTGCATCTGTACGATGACCTCGTTGATATACGGGATGGGCGACAGCTTTCTCAGATTGGAGAAAAGGCCGTTTGCCCGAAGGTTGAGCTGGCAGCGTCGGAACAGTCTGATATGCGAGCTTAACTGCTCCAGAACCTTGAAGCGTTTGCCGATGGCAAGGTCTATCGCGGCCTGTCCGCAGAAATGCGCTGAGAGGTTGAGACCTTGCTTCTCCAATCGGGCAAGGATTTCCGGGTTAGGGAACCGCTGGCCGTTTTCCTTCCAGTCGTAGGACAGCAGGACTCCGAACTCTGCAAAAGGATATTTCTTCTGCAACTGCTTGACGCGCTTCAAGTCCGTGCGCTCGTCAATGCCTGTGAATGTTACCTTGGTAAGTATCATAATCGTCAGTAATTAAAGATCAATCTCCTTTGTTTCAAATTCCAGATAGTCATCGCCAATCTCCTTGATGGTGATGCCCTTGCAGTAAGGTGACTTGTCCTGGTCAGACATCTTCACCTGATAATCGTTACCCTCGTGGGCGATATGCCCGTAAGGCTCCATGCGGTTGCCGTCGCCTCCCGACTGGAGATACATACCGGCCACATCCTCCACAAGCGCCTCTATCGCGGGCTTGTCTTCGTCGTACTCTACTTCGTGGAAGCTGCTGGAGATTCCATTAGCCAGTTCTTCGTTGAAAATCTCGTCATCAACCACCATCTCGTAGGTAGCGGTGAGGGTTACATCTACTTTGAATCTTCTCTTTGCCATATTAATATATTTTTTTTGTTATATATGTCCGCGAGCGTACATTTTTTAATATATAGTTAATGTAACTTTTCTAAATTGTTTTCTTTTCAGATGTATAAGGGGTGTCAATGGTCTTGTTCGCCATGCGGATTGATGATCTGGTGTTAGCCACTTCGGGGTATGCCCCGAACCCCTCTCGCCTTACGGCAATTTTTCTATTTTCGTATATCCAAATATATAATCAGATGTATTTTCGCTTGCAAAGATATATAAAAATATGGAAATACAAAAATATTTTGAGAAAAATTTGGTGGTTTCGAGAAAAAATTGTAATTTTGCAGCAGAAAAGAGCGTGTATAAGGCCATTTTTGAGTCATTTTGCGCGAAAGCAAAACAATAGGGTTTTCCCTACCATAGAATAGGGTTTTTCCTTTGATATAGTGCAGAAAAATGAGTATATTTGCAGTAGAAAACAAGAGATAATATATATAATTAATTTAAAGGATTTGAATATGAAAAAGTTAGTTTTGAATATCGTGATGTTACTGGCAGCCGTTAGCGGTTATGCACAGGTGACAGTCCAGGAGCCGGAGTTTATCAACAGCTACTGCATCCTGACAAGTGAATCAACGTTTGATGTGCTGCCGAAGGAGAACGGCGACATCCAGAAACACCAAAACAAGGTGAGTAAGTTTGCTAAGATCGCGGGAGCCGCTTCCCGGATCGGTGGTGCAGCAGGTATGCTCGGCGTGGCGACGGCAGGATCCGTTTCAGGAGTGATGACGGGTGTGCGCGTGATGGGAACCGCCTCCAGTGTAGGCAGTGTGGCAAGTGCGGCAGACGTACTGGCGGGTGTCGAGGGAATGGATATCGTGTTTGACGGTGGAAGTTCAACCTATCAGGTGAAAACGTCTGGTGACATCAGACTGCTGATCAAGGGTGAGAATAACGAGGCTGATCCAATGGAAATGTACCGTATCGTCCGCTTCCAGAAGTCGAAGAAGGACAGGCGCATCCAGTGGACGCAGTTTGAGCCGGCACTGTTAGACAGCGAGAAAGCGCAGAAGGCGGGCTATGTGACCTTCGAGGGTCATAAGTACGGAGAGCAGTCTTATCTGCTGACCATCCCGGCCTCTGAG
>Ga0265298_10004855_pt1 | contig 17043 bp, 18 predicted proteins | sample AusTroGonzalo_MG_3_FD_193486 | JGI IMG/M metagenome (GOLD analysis project Ga0265298, IMG submission 193486) | Bovine rumen microbial communities from tropical cattle in Woodstock, Queensland, Australia - Gonzalo_01 | ecosystem: Host-associated > Mammals > Digestive system > Stomach > Rumen ... | reverse complement strand
GTCTCTCGCCTTTGACCTCAAAGCAAATTTTCCCTTTGCTATTCGGGAAAACAAATTCTTTATTGCCTAGATACTTTTTTATCATAGCAATAAGCTTTTCCGCTTCTTCTTTTGTGATTCTCATGATTGTTTTATTCCTCGCTTTCGTTGGAGAATTCTTCTTCTATTTCGTTGGTGGGATCGTCTTCTGCGATGAATTCATCGGGAATAACGTCTTCCACTGGGATATTTCGGACATCAATCTGGCCGGTGACGACAGAGGAAATCAAGCTGTTTTTATATTCGTTTGCGAGATCAATCTCGCCTTTCAGTTTATCAATAACGGAATCGTATTTCCGGCAGACTTCATCAAGGTGATTGACTATTGCATTTTGTTCCGATATGGGAACAAGAACAAATGGCATTTCAAACAGTTTGTCTCCGGTGAAATGAGGTATGGTGGCCTTGTTGCAAGCATAGTCTATATATTTGCGTCCCACCAATGCATAAAGCCAGTAATACAAAAAATGAACAGAAACTTTTTTTGATTTAGTCCTGATACGATGGATTGAATTCTGAATATAAAGTTCACCTTCCGATCCCATAAAGACGGCTGCTCCCCCAGCACCAGCGCCACCTTCGACAACAAGCAAATCACCGGCTTTTATTCGATATTTCCATTTTTCTTCAGGGGAGAACCACATTTCCTTCAGGTCAGACAAATCAACTCCGCTGAAATGCACGTCTTTCGCACAGAGATATTTCTCATAGGTGTATGTTGAATCCGTCTGAGATGAAGCAAGCATTTTTCCCAATATACTGCGGTAAAAATGCCCGACCTTATTCACTGTCCAATGATTCGGGATTTTGCCGAGCCAGTCGATGCCGGAATCTTTCATTTCGGCATTCGGATCAAGGCCCTTGGTAACGGCTTGATTGATGATCGCCTGGCGCTGCTCCTGCAACAATGCGATCTGTTTCTTTTTCGCCCGGATCAGCTTGTTGATTTTCGCCGTCATGGCGTCCAAATACCGCACGATCTGCTCCTGCTCGGCGATAGGGGGAAGATAGATATGAGAACTTAACAAACTTGGCAGCGGAATTGTTTTTCTTAATCCCCGATAGAGAGATTTAAGGCTTTTTCTATCATCAAGGGCAAGATAATGGTAGTATAACCATTGCAGGTTACATCTTCTTACCCTGAAAATATCGTATGCTCCAGTGATCATGCCATTGTCGTTGGCAACGCCTACAGTCCTTGGGGTTTCATCAACGTCAAAAAGGCAAAGGATAAAATTGTTCTTCTCGACTACTTTATATGAATCGAAATCCTTCGGAAATTTTCCCTTCCCCTCTGAAATGTCACGAATGATGACTCCTTGCTTGGTCAGAGACAACAATGTATAGGTGGTGTCATTTCCCACACGAATATCTTTCGGCAAAAGCACATCCTTATACCGCAAACGACTCCAGTGCTCCGGGATTTTGGGGAGCCAGGGAAGATTAGTGGTTTTATACGCGGGATACGGGATCATTTTCAATACTCCAACGCCTGAACTGTTCGGCAATTCCGAACAGTTGCACTTTCTGCGACAGTTTCCTTTTTGGAAACAGTCGCTGTTCCGGTCAAAGATGCTCGATCCAATACCTTAGTCGTTGTATCGGACAGTAGTTTCCATTTTGGAAACAACTGAATGTTTCTGTAGATGGCGCTGTTCATTTCCCGCCCCCCAGGATATCGTCGAGCAGTCCGGCAGTCTCCTGTTCCAGCTGGCGCAGGTCCGCGGTGATTTCGTCGAGGGACCGGAGCTGTACAGGCTTATAGAAATACTTGGTGAACGAGAGCTCGTAGCCGATTTCCGTTTTATCGTGGTCGATCCATGCATCGGGTACAAAGGGCTTCACCTCGCTTGCGAAGAAAGCTTCGATCCCGCCCTCGTATTTAAACGGCACACGTTCGTAATCCCGCAGATCGCTGTCCGCTTCACCGGGGATCGGCTGAGCCGTCTCGTCCTTGACCGTGATGTATGGGCGAATCTTTTTCAGTAGCGTCGCTTTGAGCTTGGTCGCCTTTGCAAAAACTGTCCAATCGTCCAGCGGAATACCGGACGGAAGCGCGGCAACAGCTTTTTCCCACGCCTCAAGGTCCGTCGTTTTCAGCACACCGGACGGGATGGGATTGTCCGGGATCACCCTCAGACGCAGGGGGCGGTCGACCGTGATCAGCCAATACCCAAACTCGTCGTTGTCGAAAACCTTGCTCTGCTCGGTTTCCGCACAGTCGAGGTAAAGCTTCACGATCCGCTGGCGGATTTCCGGCGTGAGCTCGCAGTTCTTCTTGCCGAGGTTCTTCCGCATGGGCGTCTTCATCTCCGTGGCGTCGATGAGCTGAATCCTGCCTTTCCGGTTGTCCGCCTTGCGGTTGCTCAGAACCCAGATAAAAGTCCCGATGCCGGTGTTGTAGAACATGTTTTCCGGCAGCGCGATGATCGCTTCCAGCAGGTCGTTTTCGATGATGTACCTGCGGGCGTTGCTTTCCCCCGACCCGGCGTCGCCAGTGAAGAGCGAGGAACCGTTGTGAACTTCCGCGATGCGGCTGCCGAGCGCCGTGGAATGCTTCATTTTGGAGATGTTGTTCAGGAGGAAGAGCAGCTGGCCGTCGCTCGAACGCGGGAGCATCTGATAATCCGGGTCTCCGGCGAACTGCGTCACGAAACGGGTGTCCTGGATCTCTTTCTTGCCGCCCAGCTTGTCCTGGTCCACCTTCCACGATTTCCCGTAGGGAGGATTGGAGAGCATGAAGTCGAACTGCCTGGTCGGGAAGGCGTCCGCGGACAGCGTGGAACCGAAGCCCATGTGCTCGGCCTGTTCCCCTTCGCCGGAAAGCAGCATGTCGGCCTTCGTAATGGCGTAGGTCTCCGGGTTGATCTCCTGCCCGAAAAGGTGGATGGAAACCCGCTTGCCCGTATTTGCGGCAAGCTCGTTCAGGCGGTTCTGCGCAATCGTCAGCATGCCGCCTGTACCGCATGCGCCGTCGTAGCAGGTGTACGTGGCATCCTTGATCTGCTCCGAGATCGGCATAAAGATCAGGTCGGCCATCAGTTCAATGGCATCGCGCGGCGTAAAATGCTCCCCGGCCTCTTCGTTGTTTTCTTCGTTGAATCGCCGAATCAGTTCCTCGAAGATCATACCCATGGAGTGGTTGTCCAGGCCGGGAATCCGGACGCTGCCGTCGTCGAACAAAACCGGCTTCGGACTGAGGTTGATGGCGGGCGAAACGAATTTCTCAATGACTGCGCCGAGGATGTCGGCGTCAATCATGGTCCCGATCTGATTCCGGAACTTGAATTTCTCCAAAATCTCCTGCACGTTGGGCGAAAAACCGTCGAGGTAGGCTTCAAAGTCGATCTTGAGCTGCTGCGCTTTGGAACGGGACTTCAGGTCTTTCAGGCAGAAAGGCGAACTGTTGCAGAACGGCTCGCCCGTCACGTTGCACAGCGTGGCGGTCTGATTCGTGATCTCGGCTGCGTCCAGTTTCTTCTTCATCTCAAGCACAGCCGGTTTGCTTTCTTCGAGTACGGCATCCAGACGGCGGATTACCGTCATAGGCAGAATTACATCGCGGTATTTACCACGGACATACACGTCGCGCAGACAATCGTCGGCAATACTCCAAATGAAGCTGACGATCTGATTAAACTGAACCTGTTCCATTATCGTTTCACCTTCGCCTCAAACAGATGTTTCGTTCCTTGCTCTGAGGCAACGCCCCTCAGCCGGACTGACGCAAAAAACATAACGATACACTTTAGCACAGATAGAGTAGATTTCAAGGGAAAAATAAGGATATTTCCCACAGTAGTCCCATTTTTTACAATGGGGCTAAAAGCTCATTTCTTGCTCCCCACTGTCTTCCCCGTGGCGTCACGGAAAATTGTCCCGCTTCCGGATGTAGTCGCAGTACCGGAGGTCTTGCCTGTGGCATCTCGATAAGTTGTACGGTTGCCAGATTCGGTAGCGGTACCGATGGTCTTGCCCGTGGCGTCTCTGTACGTCGTCCTGTTGCCGGACTCTGTCGCCGTTCCTACGGTCTTTCCGGTCGCATCACGGTATATCGTGCGGTTTCCCTCGGTCGTGGCTGTTCCTGTTGTTTTGCCTGTAGCGTCGCGGAAGATGGTCTTGCTGCCGCTGGTCGTGGCTGTTCCGACAACTTTCCCCATAGCGTCACGAATGGTCTCCCGCTCGTCGCAGAACGCGACGGCGGTCAACAGGAGGATAGATAAGGTCAACAGTTTGGTCATGGTTCGCACCTCATTCTTCCGATTTTTCGAGCTTCCAGCCAAAATCGTTGTGATAGATCATTTGCTTGGTCATGCCGCCGTCGATGCAGATGTTCTCCCCGGTGATAAAGCCTGCCTTGTCTGAGGCGAGGAAGAGGACCATGTTTGCGATGTCGAGCGGATTTCCGACACGACCTGCGAAATGTTGCGAGGCGTCGGGACCGGAGTATTCTTTGAACGAGGTGTCGATCCAGCCGGGCGAAATGGAATTCACGCGTACACGTCCAGCTAAGCTCGCGGCAAGAGCGTGCGTGAGCGCGGCGATGCCGCCTTTGGCCGCCGTGTAACTCTCCGTTTGAGGCTGACTCATCCGGTCACGCGAGGAAGAGATGTTGATGATGGATGCACCTTCCGCGAAATGGTCTTTGAAGAGTTTCGCAAGGTAGAACGGCGCAACAACCCCGACTGCCTGTGCGTAGGCGAACTCTTCGTAGCTACATTCGTCAATGCCCTTGAACAGAGGCATGGCATTATTCACGATGACATCCACATGCCCGCTTTTCGCGATAACCTCAGCGGCGAAACGTTCAAGGTCGGCTTTGCGGGAAAGATTCCCCACGAACCACGGCCCCTGCTGGATGTCGATCACGTGAACGGTAGCCCCTTCACGTTCGAAACACTCGGCACAGCATTTGCCGATACCTTGTGCTCCTCCGGTTACGACCACGACTTTATCTTGGAACAGCATTTCCTTGTTCTCCTTCAATTTCTGGTTGGTCGGATACGCATGTCGTTAAACCGGGCTCTCCCCGGTTACATTGATTCAATGTTTCTTTCAGCAGGCTTTCCCTGTATTCCTTTAGGTTCGGTTCGAAGACATGGTCTTGTACGGACTGGTACAGGAACTCATTCTCTGGGGATGTAACGACTGCCCTGCAGAACCACAAATAGGCCGCGTCATAATCTTTCTTCACACCTTTACCATCTTCGAAGCATTCACCAAGACGATACATACCCCAGGCATCCCCCTGATCGGCAGCCTTACGAAATAATCTGACGGCCTTACGCGGATTATACTCTTCCTCGAATTCATTCAAATGGTGCATGCCAAGCAGGACCATTGCTTTCGTATGTCCCTGTTCCGCGGCCTTGTGCAGCCATTTTGATGCCGTTGTACGGTTCCGTCTCACGCCAATGCCAAACCGATAGCACTTGGCAAGTTCAAAGGCTGCATCCGGCAGCTCATGTTCGGCGGCTATGCGATACCATTTGACTGCTTCCGTTTGATTCCTGCCAACGCCATCGCCTGTTTCCAAGCACCTGCCGACGCATAGCATCCCCCTTACGGTATTCGTCTTCAAGTCATGGAAATCCTGTTCGAGCATGGGGGTGTTGGCGGTATCTATGTTAAGTTCTTATTCGTTCAGATCAATCAAAATCGGGTTGTTTGCCTCAGCGACATGACGTCCTTCGCCAGTGTCAATGACTCTGACGAGATTTGCGCTTGTTGTGCCGTCGTCATCGCAAACATCGGCATCGACAGTATGTTGAACATGTTGATACAGCAGGACACGATGACGCATGTCTTCAGGAAGGACCAGATGTATTTCTATGACATCTCCCTCGCTGGAGCCACCGGGTTCATTCTTGCCGCGACTCCATTTTTCGTTCTTTCCCTTGGTACGGCGTCCCTTGGGGGTATCGTTTTCTGCGGTCGCGTTGACTCTTGCGAAAAGACCATCATCGAACGTCTGTGGCCTTTGCGCTGCGACCTCGTCGATAACCTTGGTAAACTCGGGATCGGAGACATATGCCCCCTGAATGCGTTCGAGGCTAACTTCGCCGGGCGGATTGAAGAGCATATCCCCACTGCCGAGCAATTTTTCCGCGCCTGACGAATCAAGCACAACGCAGCTTTCCTTATTGTCGTTGACACGAAACGCGATTTTGGTGGGGATGTTAGTCTTGATAAGGCCTGTAATTACATCCTTTTTAGAGAACTGTGTGGTAATGATGAGATGGATGCCGGCTGCGCGGCCTTTCTGCGCGATGCGACAAATGTCTGTTTCCATATCATCCCTGATATCCGATTTTGGCAACATGATCTCTGCCAATTCATTGATGACGAAAACCAGGATCGGGATTTTTTGTGGAATCGTCATGCCGGAGTCATCAATGATCGGTTGCCGATCCATTGGCCTGGAATTGAAGGCGGACAATGTTTTTGCCTTAGCCTTCGCAAGTACCTTGTAGCGGCGTTCCATTTCTTTGACACCCCAGCGGAGTGCCTGCGACATCTTCTTCGGATCGTTGATAATCGGGGTGATGAGGTGTGGAATCGAGCGACACATTTCAAGATCCGCAGAAACCGAGCCCATCATGACAAGCTTCAATTCGTCAGGAGAGAACCGGAAAAGAAGACTCAAAATAATGGAATTCAAGCAGACAGATTTGCCGGAGCCATTGGTCCCCGCAATCAGAAGGTGGGGAGCTTTTACGAGATCAAGCAAAGCAACCTTACCCTCAATGTCCCGCCCAAGGAGAATTGGAATGGCAGCGGCCGTTTCTCTCCATGCGGACGATTCGAACAAAGAACGCAGGTAAACAGTGCTGGAGGTTTTGTTGGGGACCTCAATACCGACAGCGTTTTTGCCGGGAATTGGAATGACAAGACGGATACTCTGAGTTTTCAGTGCCAAGGCAAAGTTGGTTTCAATTTTGGAAAACTTATCGGTGCGCACGCCTGGATTCAGCGCAATTTCAAATCGTGTGATGCGAGGACCAACCGTAATGGCCGAAACATAACCGTTAATGCCAAAGCTCTCTAATGTTTTTTCTATTTCCAATCCAGCTTCACGGAGGTAATTTTCATCCTGCTCACAGACTTCATCACTGTGACTGTCCAGCAGAGTCGGGCTGGGCAGGGCATATTTGGATTCTGAACTGTTTTGTTTCATGATGCGTGTTCCTTTTTAGAAAGAATTAAGATTGCTTGATTTTTGCTTTTATTTTTTTTCCACCATTTGTATAAAAATCAAGTTTATTCGGGAACCAAAGGAAATGATCAAGCTTATAACGAATTAACGGAACTTGTTCCAAATGATATTCATAGATTATCTTCGTTATCAATTGGTAATACTTTTTATATAAACGCTTTTCACGCATTTGTTTGATAGAAGTAGGCTTAACAGTTTTCAAATAATATGGGATAACAGCAGCTACGACATTATCATAAATTGAATAATGGTCGTTCCCATGGGTTATCCTGTTGTGGTAATGACAATATTTCGTAGCAAAGGAAAAGAGATTGATATGATCGTGTTCTTTTTTTTGCCTATCACTTCCTATTATTTCTGAATTGGGCTCTATTTGCTGCCATGCAAGTTCAGTGACGAGTTCAAGATCGCCATTCTTAACTCGTTTATCAAAATCAACCATCTTTGTTATACGATCTGCCAACGTAAAAATAGACAATTCCTTTTTATGTCGCTGCAGTTGAGTTGAGTTTGTATAATCAATCAACATGATTTTGTGTAGGACTTCATGAAAACATGAATTGTTTTTTTTGTTTGTAAAATAAATATCAAGTTGTTTCCCATTTCCATCCTTTCCATATTTAGGATGATTGTCTACTTCCATTTCAACTCTTTCAATGTTTTCCGGGGTCAAATCTGGAAGAATTCCTAATGTCGAGTCACTGTCTTTGTTCATCGTTTGTGTTTCCTTAAGTTTGAATGTATTTTGTAAATGGGAATGTTTTTATTTCTTTTTCGAATCGTGTTTTTTTACTATCTCCTTTGCAAGGGAGAGGATGTGATTCCGCATGGAGGCGGGGGAAATGATCTCGGCATTGCTGCATTGCCGCATCGTCCAGGTGGCGAGACGATATTTCGACATAGCCTTGACATGGAGTTCACAGCCGCCGTCCGGCAATGGCACGATTTCCTGTTCGGGGTGGAGCGGATGCGTTTGAACGAGGTTGGACAAATAGCTGTCGCAACGGATTATGACATTTTCGACGATTTCCGGATTGAAGAGCGTTTCTTCTGTGGCAGAACGGATGATCTTCTGGTCCGGAGTAAACGTGATCCCAGTCGGCACGACGGCCTTCATGCGGCTCAAGGCCAACACCCGCACATCTTTCTTCAAGTGGCAAAAGCCTTTGGCATACCACACACCATCGTAAAAAACGAGGGCGTGGGGCTCGAATTTACGTTCGGTTATATCGCGATGGCTGCTCAGATAGGTGATACGACACATTTCGTGGTTTTGCCAAGCATGAAACAGGGGGATAAAAACTTTTGCATCTATTTCCACCCGGTTTGACGGAATAACAATCAGCGAATCCATCTGTGTGTGATCGAGGAAATCAGGATTGTTTGCCGTCAGAAGATTGTCAACCGCGTCCCTGACTTCCTGCTTCAATGGCGAGGGAAAGATGTGTTCGGCTACCCGTGCGCCAAGGATTGCTGCGACCATTTCGTTCTCATCAATGTCCGGGCAGGAGAACGTCCAACCGTGATGCGAGAGGTAGTAGCCATTTCTGGTTACATCGAACTTAATAGGGGCTCCGAAATCCGTCTTCAAAGTCTGGATATCTCGGTAAATGGTCTTTGCAGAGCATGCCAGATTGAGATTCTCAGACAAGTCAGCCTGCCGCATTGCGGCTGCAAAACTTTCACAGTTTGGATAACGATTCTCCTTCAACTGTGCTACCAGCCGAACCAATCGCATCAACTGTTTTTTGTTTATCGGCATATTCCCACCTCTCGTTCATTTTTATTCTTCGTGCAATACAGTAATCTGGGGGGATGGACATTTTGTGTCCAAGGGTCAATTTTTCCTCGAAAAAACAAGAAAAAAACGTGTTTGTCACGGTTTTTAGCCTGTCCATCCCAAGTTTTCAGTCTTAATATACCGTTTCGTCTTTGCTTTTTCAAACATGGTTCCATATTATCCATGCGCTGTTCAGAAGCAAGGTCTTTCCATCGCTTCATCCGGTCTCAGAATGCCACGAACCTGTGCAATGGTGCACATGCGGGCTATGACGGGATAAAACGTGTTCCACTGGAGAGGCGGAGGAAGGCCGTTGCTACCGTGCGTTTCCTTAATCAGCTTTCGTCCGTAGTACAGCTTCAGATACCACGAATTTCCGTCCAGGACCATCGCGCCGACCGAAGGATGATACTCCTCCGCCCAAGTGTCCATATGACTTAATTCAAATCTTGAACGGAATGCGATCTTCTCGGCCATTGTGATACTGCATGACCGGATACCCTCAATCGTCTTTAGTTCCAGATCACAGCGTTTGCAGTCGAACGTTAAGGTCCTGCCGAGCATATCCGGCCAAATATCTTCGTGAAAAACGAGCTTGTTGTAGTTCAAATAGGTCGGAAGATCCGGCTGTTTATTTCTCTGTGCCTTGTTCATTGGTTGCTCCTCGTTTCCGTGTCTCGTGTCGTCGGTTCGGATCGGAATCTCCGTGATTCCGTGTCATCCGTTTTTCGTTTTCGAGGTTAATATAGCACGTTATACTGCCATCTAATGTCAGTTTAAGGAAAAAATCGAAAAAAATCACCAATCCCAGGCATTGACGTCGATTGAGCTTTCCAGTTCCTCCTGCAGCGGTTGAGGCAGCTTGGAGAAGAAGTCCAGTCCGGTCGCCTGTTCGACTTCATCCACGGTCACAACAAAGGTCTGCAGACGCTTTGAACTCCCTTCGTTCGGGAGAATGAAACCAATCATTTTCTGTGGAGGAGTCCGGTCGTAGACGACTTTGTAAAACGCGTCAGGGACAGTCACCTCGTTTTGTCCGATGGTCAGCGTCTTGGTTTTCGGGAGGATCGGTCCGGTAACGATGTACACGTCTTTCTCCGTGATCGCGAACTTGCGAACGGTCGATTCGAGTTTTTGCCAGATACCACGATTAAACTCGCCTTTCTGCGGAGACATGTTCGACATGTAGAAACTGTCGGACATCGTCTGAACAGAGTAAGCCATATCCGCTGCCGGAGCAAGGTGTCCACGGTCAAAGCCAGAGCGTTTGTAGTCGTCGAGCGTGGCACTGCCACTTGGGATGTCGGGGTCTTCCCTGAAGTCGTTCGTGCGAGCCGTGGCTTTTGTTGTGATTTCCTCGGCTGTCAGCCTGTAGATTACCCACGCAGGCTGTTCATGAAGCTCAATGTACCCCAGCGCATAGCCCGGACGGTCGATAATCGTATCAGCCGGACCAGGAACTCCAAGTATCAGGTTGTCGGAACCGGATTCGTCGACCGGAGTCCGGCAGGAAACCGCGAAGATCACAGAGACGATAATCGCGATGGAAAAAATGAGGAGCTTTACCCTCGGACGTTTCGTTTTTGGGGATATGTGTGATTTTCTTTTCCGTTTGCGTCTCGCCATCGTTGTTCCTCCGGCGATGCAAAGCAAAAAAAGAGCGGCCTCGACTCGTTGCGTATAGTGAGGCCCGCCAGAGCCCGAACAACAGCAACAAGCCGGGCCGCAAAATACGGTCCGAGCCGAAGCACTGTTGCTCGGTAAAACTGGCGGTTTCACTATACGGTGCTATACAGCCCAGAAAAATCTGGGGTTATGTCAGAATCAAGTTATGCTGTTTTGTGCCTTGCGCCTCCTGTTCAGGTATTGATGGCTATGCGAAACTTCACTGTAATATACTCCATCAGGGAGCATTTTTCAACTACCGGACGTTTTTTAAAGGAAAAACGAATTAAAGAAACCTCGCACACGTAAGAGAAAAGTTTTTCGATTTACGTGTCGTACGTGTCGTACCCGTAGTTCGGCTTCTCCGCAATTCTCTTGGCAACATAAAAAAACAAAAGGGATCAACTTGACATTAAAAGATTCTGTGCTATCTTATAATGTGTCAGAATGAATCTTAAGAGGTTTGTTTATGTCTGTTAATTCTCCATTGTCGCTTCTTGTTCCGCAGGATGTCATGCTCCTGTACGGCTCCCGTGTTCGAGCCTTGCGCATTCAAGCTGGGATCACGCAGAAGGAACTGGCGCAGCGTGCCGGGGTCTCCGAGGGGACGATCAAGAGGTTTGAGCATGCCGGCGAGATTCAGCTCCGCAGTCTGCTTGCGATCGCGTTGGTGCTGAACCGACTCGACGAGTTCGAGGAGATGTTCAAGCTCCCGGATGTGCCGACGTCCCTGTACAAACCTGAAAAGAAGCCGTTGAAATCCCGGCAGAGAGCGAGGAAGAAATGCGTCTGACCGTCTACCTGAATCATTGCGGCGTCCGGCGTGAAGTCGGGCTTCTGTCGGAAGAGAACAACCGCATCTTCTTCGAATACTCGCCTGAGTTCATTTCGAGCGGGATTGAGCTTTCCCCGTTCAAACTTCCGCTGAAATCCGGCGTGTTTGAGGAGACGAAACGTACCTTCGACGGGCTTTTCGGCCTCTTCAACGACAGTCTGCCCGATGGCTGGGGATGCCTTCTGCTTGACCGCAAGCTGAGGGAGAAAGGCTTGTCCTTCCGCGAGATTTCCCCGTTGCATCGTCTTTCCATGGTCGGACGGAATCCGATGGGCGCGCTGGAGTACGAGCCTGCGGACGAGTACACCGATTCCTTTGCGGATGTCGAGCTGGATTCCCTGTCCGCCGAGGTGGACAAAATCGTGGCGGGCGAAGAAAGCGATGTGCTGGACGATCTTCTTCACATGAACGGTTCGTCAGGCGGCGCACGCCCGAAAATCGTGGCGTGGGTGTCCGACGACCGCAGGAGGATCGTCCACGGCGGAACCACTGTTCCCGAGGGCTTTTCTCCGTGGATCATCAAGTTTGCCGAACGCAGCGATCCGCAGAGCGCGGGCGAACTGGAATACCGTTATTCCCTCGCGGCGAAAGCGGCCGGGATCAACATGCCGGAAACCCATCTTTTTCCGCTCAAATCGGGCGGCGGGTGCTTCGGTGTCAGGCGTTTTGACCGGACCGAACAGGGCAAAGTCCACGTTCACACGGCATGCGGCCTGCTTCACGCCTCGCATCGGTATCCGACGCTGGACTATGAAAGCCTGCTCAAGCTCACGTTCGTGCTGACGCGCAACCACGCCGACGTGGAGGAAATGGTGCGTCGCATGGTGTTCAACGTGAAGTCCGGCAACCGCGACGACCACAGCAAGAACTTCTCTTTCCTGCTGACCGCCGATCACGAGTGGCGGCTTGCTCCAGCATACGACCTGACGCCAAGCTCAGGTTTGAACGGCGAACACACGGCGATGGTCAACGGCAAAGGACGCAACATCACCGATGACGACCTGATCGCGGCTGCGGCCACTTGCGGCGTATCGAAAAGCAAAACCAAGCAGATGATCCGCGAAGTCGAGGCCGCCATTGAAAAAATGAAAGTTCATTAGTTGTTATTCAAAAGTCCCCCTGCCGGATTTATTCCGGCAGGGGGCTCTCTCCTCAAATTCTGTTCCATCTCTGTTTACAACAGTGGTCGTCAGTCTTTCAGCCAATGATACAGTAGAGCGCCGAAGCCAACAAGGGCTGCGCCACCAGCGAGGTATCCAAGGACCTCCAAGCTGTCATCATCGTCGTCATCGTTGTCGCCGCAGATGTCATCGTCATCATCGTCGTCATCGTCCAGAGTGATGGGCGGTTCGGTATCCTTCGGAAGCTTTCCGGGAATCAGGATGGTCTTATCCAAAAACGGATCATTCTGTTCAGTCCCGTTCGCCTCGTTCAAGGCTTTTTCATTCACGAGTTGACGAAGAAGAGTCAGGATTTCTTCGTTCGTGGTGGGATTGTTCGGAAGATCAGCCGACTGGCTGTTCTTTTCGGGGGTGTTGGAAGTAGTTGCCATAATGTGTTTCTCCTTGTAAAAGTTGAGGTTGAAATGGCTTTCATTGAGGTGGAATGCGTTTTTCACTGTGGACGAAAAATGTACGGATTGACGTGTGGACTTGAACCGACGCGGTGTGTCGGGGCCACAGGTGTCAGGGTAACGGGACCGAGTTCATAGGACGAAGTTTGCCGCGTCACGGTCGTTACCATGCCATCGCTGTGCGTAGTAACTATCGTTGTAGTTGGGATTACTGCAGGAGACGGAGCGACCACAACCGGAGGCGATGCCACGATAGGCGGAGCCGGAACAATGACTGTTGGCGTAGGAACGGGCTTTGCCGGGACTGTTACGATGACCTGCGTGGAATCATGCAGCAGTGATCCTGCGGCTTCAGTAGTACCGACCACGATGCCTTCAACAACGGCAAGCGGCAAGGCAACAATAGCGCCTGTGGCGTTTGCCAAATCGGTGAAGATACCTGGTCGTTGCACGATGACGGTCTGTTGTGCGTGAACAGGAATGATGGCCAGAATGCCAAGGAAGAGAGCAAGGAAGAGTTTTTTCATGGGGAGTCCTTTCTTTTGAGGTTGTTTTCGGAATCGTCATTGATTCCATGAATGCAATATATGTTTGAAGAAAGATGAGCAACACTCAGCTCGGTTCGCAGAGCGATTAACGCGTGCGTAAGATAATTGTTTTTCGATTCACGTGTCGTATCCGTCGTCCGGGTGGATACGACTATAGGCTTGGGTGATTGTTTTGAGGAGAAAGATTCATTCTGAGACAGGTGTTCGGATTTCCCGAACACTTGCTCCGGCATAAGCGTGTTTGAGCTCACGAGCATAATGTCATCAAAAAAAAGGAAACAAACCGCCTGTTTGATTTGCATTCCTGTTCATTTGAGTGTATTTTATAAAGTTTAAGGGGGCCGATATGATTTTTATCCTGAAACAATACGATTTTGAACTCCTGACCTTCGATCTTTGCCAAGATGGTCTGGACGGGTTCGCATGCTCAATTCTGAGCGTGAATGAGGCGAATCGCAAACTTCTCCCGATTGGAATGACCGTTGACGGAGAAGGTGTGCTCGCGTGGTTGCGCTCTCGCATCATCCCGCGCAATCGTGAATATGTCGATAAAATCCTGTCCGTGTATGGCCTCAGCCACAACAATCTCCTCGGCATCATCAAGCTCAGCCTCGGCCTCTCCCTGAACGACAGTTACTGGTGCGTGCCGGAAGGTTTTACCGGGCGGTTCAGCGAGTTCAACCTGTACGAGAATCCGTTCAACAAGGCCCTCGCACTGATTGCTTATACCGGATTCGGCAGCGTTCGACCGAGCGGATTTTCCTCCTCACCGGAGTTCACGACAAACGGAAATCTCAGGAAAGGCTGGCGCAAAGTCAACGGTCAGATTCTGCTGTACAAAGGCGGCAGCTCAGGAGCGGCCAACACAGGAAACGAACCGTATTCCGAATATTACGCTGCTCAAGTTGCCTCGGCCATGAGCGTAAAGCATGTGCCGTACAACCTCGCGAAGTGGAAGGGAGTGCTTTGCAGTACGTGTCCCCTTTTCACCGACATCGACCATTCGTTTGTCTCGGCGCATCGCTTTTTCCCGAAGCTCAAGCTCACGGAAATCGCCGCTGAGCTCAAAAAGATGGGCGACACCTTTTATCAGCCGTTCTGCGACATGATCGTTTTTGATGCACTCGTCTGCAATACAGACCGGCACCTCGGCAACTTCGGCCTGATGATCGACAACAGGCGGAACAAACCCGTTGCGTTCGCTCCGCTCTTCGACAACGGCATGGCGCTATTCCCGTTCGCCATGAGGGACGACTTCGACGATCTGAACCGATACGCCGCAAGCCGTCTTTCCGCATACGACGTCCCATTCGGTGAACTTGTCTCCGCGTTCATGACCAATCGGCAAAGAAAAGCTCTCCGCAAGCTCGCGGATTTCAGATTTGAACGGCACCGCTACTATAATCTCCCTGCATGGCGACTGAAAAAGCTGGAAGCATTTATTCACGACCGGGCCCATGAACTGATATCTTTGTCTGAGGGAAAAGCAAAATGAGCACGGACAATCGGCATATCTTCGACGAGTATATCGTTCAGGGGGAAACGACGCAGAAACAGCGCGCCGAGAACTGGCAGATCGCCATCGGATTGCAGGACGTCGACAAGCTGAAGAATTCCCGTTATCTGCTGAACACAGCAAAAGAGCATATTGAGGGCAGGATTGACCTGGCGGCGGCTGAAGAACGCATTGCGGATTATTACCGGACGGAAGAAGGCCGCAAGCTCGCTGCCGACAGGACCGACGAAGCGGACATTGTGGCCACGAGGATCGCGGCGATCCTTGCCGAAGATGCGTTTGCTTTCATTCCTGAGGAGTATTCCCGTCTGCATAAAAGGCTGTTCAAGGGAGTCTATCCTCACGCTGGGAAATACCGTACGGTGAACATCTCCAAGAAGGAATGGATATTGGACGGTGAAAGCGTCATCTATGCCCCTGCCGATCTGCTGAAGGAAACGATCGAATACGATTTCTCTCAGGAACGCAAGTTCTCGTATTACGGGCTCTCTCCGCAGGAATCGGTCAAGCACATCTGCAAGTTCATTGCCGGGCTCTGGCAGATTCATCCGTTCATGGAGGGCAACACCAGGACAACAGCGGTTTTCACCATCCTCTACCTGCGCAAGTTCGGATTCCAGGTCAGCAACGAGCCGTTCAAACAGTATTCATGGTACTTCCGCAATGCGCTGGTCCGGGCGAACTACAACAACTATGCGCTCGAAGTATCCGCGACGACAGTCTATCTGGAACGTTTCTTTGAGAACCTGATCTTTCAGGGGAAGAATGAACTCAAGAACCGGTTCTGCCACATCCTTTGGAAAGAAGGGCAATCCGCCCAAAGTGCCATTTCAAAGTGCCACGATGGCACTTTGGAAAAGATCGCGCTGGACTTCCTCCGGGAGAATCCGAAAGCAACACAGAAAATGCTGGCGGAGCAAATCGGGAAGTCTGAGCGAACGGCAAAGCGTTTGACCAAGGCCCTTCAGGAAAAGGGGCTGCTTGTCCGTAAAAACGGAAAGCGCAACGGCGTGTGGGAAGTCAAGCCCGAAAAGTAAACCAGACGATTGAAAACGTCCCTCATTTCCCTCTGTCATCCCATGAAAATACTTTGTCTCTCAGATTTACACTTGCGGTCGAATGCCGTATCAGATTTCCTCAATGCTCAAAAGGCATCCCCGTTTTTGCGCGAAATCACGGCCACTGTCACCGAGGTCTCGCCCGATGTCGTAGTTGTCACGGGAGATACTGTTGGGGCGCGTCAGGTGCGCAAGCTTTCGTTTGTCCTCAGAAAGCTTATCCCCGGAGACATCCCGATTGTTGCCACATTGGGGAACCATGAGTTCTGGGAACGGACCTTCGAAGAAACGCTGGCCGAACTGAAAGAGCAGACGTTTAACGATAAAAACATCTATTACCTGGATTTGATCGGCGCTGTTGAACTCGGCGGGCTCAATTTCGTCGGCGGGACATTGTTCTTTGACGGATCCATGCGGATTCGGGAAAGCCAGCGGATTGATGAATGGGACGGATGGCAGGACTGGCGCATTGGCGAAATTGCAACGCGCTACCTGGAATTCAACGCCTACTACGTCGATATGATTCATTCAAAGATGAAGCCGGGCATATCGACGGTGCTCTGTACGCATCATCTTCCACACGTTCTTCTGAACGGCCACGAGCCGAGTCATTACAGCTTTTATTCGGGCATGAAGGATCTTGTTCACGAACTGCCGTTTGACGCGCGATTCGACAACTATCTGATCTGCGGACATACTCACCGCCGTGTTATCGGCGAGGTCATTCCCGGATTCATGGGGATCAATGTCGGCAGCGACTACGATCACCTCCAATCGTTTGTTCTGGAAATAGGGTAAAAACTGGGAACCGAT